>Ga0123352_10005231_pt1 | contig 19450 bp, 12 predicted proteins | sample TergutLab28metaG_FD_89700 | JGI IMG/M metagenome (GOLD analysis project Ga0123352, IMG submission 89700) | Labiotermes labralis P1 segment gut microbial communities from Petit-Saut dam, French Guiana - Lab288 P1 | ecosystem: Host-associated > Arthropoda: Insects > Digestive system > Gut ... | reverse complement strand
TGAAAGAAAGAAAGCCCAAAAACAAAGTTAAATTTGGCATAAAAGATAAAAACCCCCCCACCCCCCCCCCCAAACCCCCCAACCCCCCCCCCCCCCCCCCCAAATCCATACCTTCTCCCCACAAGCAAAAGAACAATTCTACAGCTCAAGATTCTCCCTACGCCCATACTTCTCCTGATCACCACACAATACTTCTGTCTTGTCCCAGTTGGTCACATATTTTAATCATCACTGTTCATTAAGAAATATGCACTCACATACACAGGTATCACTACCAACCAACCTTCTGACCACCATCCTGCTTTGCAAGCAATTCCAAACCATTTTAACAAGTCTTTCAACTGCAGCATTCTGCTGTGCTGTTTACTGGTAATAATCACACTACCTTTTGGGCAGATCTGATACATAAGATCAACAGTCCTAAAAATTACAGTGATTTTTTCACAGGTAAGGTTATACTATGTAACCATACATTAAATTCCTCTTTTATAACTCTTCTCTTCTTATAATAAAAGCCAACGATATGCACTATTTCTTAGATTTATTTTATAAAGTACTCTACATGTTTCACACAAGACCACTGTCCATCATCAGGAGTATCTCAACACTGTATACATGCAATACGTAAATGTCATGCTAGTTCTGTTGGCTCATGTAGAGTACTTTATAAAATAAATCTGAGAAATAGTCATCTCATTGGCTTTTATTATAAGAATATATTACGATGCATGGTCCTCTGAATGACAAATTTTCTAATTAATGTTATTTTGGATAAGTCTAGAACTACACAGATTGTATAATTTATACTAATTAAGTCATTAAAAGAAGGGGGGGGAGGTCTGTAAATACTATGTTAAGTGACCTTTCTAATAGTGATGCTGTAATATCAGACAACTGAAGAAATACAGTGTGTACTGATATGTGAATATGGCTTGCAAAAGCTGAAACATGCAATCAATTATGTATCAGTCACCACATAGTCTGATATGGTAAGTCAACACAGCTGTGCTGAATGGAAATTGTTAGTGTGCTACTTATCAACAGGTCTGTTTGAGAAAACAGCGAGTTAAAAACAATCTATCATATTTCATACCTATTTCTCTTGTTCCTGCTTGTACCACTAAGGGACTATTATTTTGCAGAGTTAACGGGTAAGATGATGAGATGGAAACGACCAAGTCTTTGTCTTCCCGTAGACCAGATAAACTCCCACTGAAAAATATAACAGTCAAGTCACATGACAGTCCATCACTTCCACCTAGTTCCACAACTGTTCTGATTACATAATACTAAAGGAAAGGAAGCAAAGAATCACAGTCCTTCTCACCTAGCTTCTCTCCTTTATTTCTCTCTTTCAAACTCTCCACTAAACACAGCCCTTCTTGAGAAGCTAAAAGCTGCCCATCTGGCCAACTATGCACTGCCTTTTTTGGAATCTTAAAGGTTGATTATTGTGTTCACAAGAGACCCAACTGCCCCTACCCTGAGACAAACTAATTCAGGCCACATTTTCCCAACCTAATTCTTCGGGCTCCAGTTTAATATTATCCTCAAATCTATGCCAAGTGGTCTCTTTGTAACATGTTTTTCAACTAACAATTATAAACACTTCCCATCTGGCCCCTCGATGCTACATACCCCTGAACATCAAATTTTCCCTGATTGTATAATCTAGTAATATATGCTGAAACACACAAATTATGAAGTTTATCAAAATGCAGTCTTCCCGAGTCCCCTCTTTATTTCTCCCCCTTAGGTCCAAATATTCTCCTCATCACCCTGTTCTCAAACACAATCTATGTTCTTCCAATAGGGTTTTGAAGCCAAGCTTTAAGAATTATGAAAATAAATAACTGGGCAAAATGCATTCAGGACCCGGTTAAACGAAAGGAAGTAGTTAAGAAGGCCAAGACTTTCAAACAGTGAGGTTGTAGGACGAGAAGAAGAAGAAGAAGAAGAGGAAACTGAAGAGGAGGAAGAAGAAGGGGAAGATGAAAAAAGAGGAAGGGAAGTGGAGGAGGAGGAGGAGGAAGAAGATGAAGAGGAAGAAGAAGAAGAGGAGGAGGAAGAACAAGAAAAGAAGAAGAGGAAGAAGAAGAGGAGGAGGAGGAGGAGGAAGATGATGATGATTTGAGAAAACAAAAACTCTGTTTCAGAACTGAATGGTAACAAACATTCCCAAAATGTAATTTTCACTTCATTTTTCCTTGAATAAAATTTTGATTTGTTACTGCTGCTCCCCACAGATTTGAACTGTATAATTTCTGCTAACACGACATAACCCAAGCTGGGGAACCACCCCTCACTGGCTGTCTGCAACTGTTTATTCTGTACAGCTACCCTCCACGTGTGATGTCACAGTGACAAAAGAAACACCAAACATAATGTCTCTCACATGATGCTCTTATTGGAACTTGCTGTTGTGACCGTAACACCTCCACTGGAAACCTTCTGAGCTGCTGACACATTGTATTGTCTTCCGCCATTGATCGTGGTGATACTTCGGTTATTGCTTATGACAGTGGGTCCACTTACTGAACTGGGAACTGGAACCAGGTTGATTTGCTGACTGGAACTAAGCCGTGTCATGCTTTTGTGTAGCCCACCAACAGAGCCCACACGACTACCACCAACTGGAAGAAGTGGAGTTAAAGTAAGGAATTGGTTTAATTTACAAATATTCAAGTTAACTATTTACTTGGTAATGGAATCCAAACACCTAACAAGATTAACACAAAACTCTGCCACTATTACATATTTCAATCAAATCCACACTACCAAAACCCAGTACCTTATGATTCATCTCAATATTAGTTTAATTGTATGAAATTTCAATCTTACACATTGGTGAAGACTAATTTTGTAGTCTGGGTCATGACAATGTGCAGCCTGGAATATGGTTACCAATCTTATGTAGGAACATAATGTTCCCATCTTCAGGGTATGAAGTTACTAACTCCAAAATGCTAGTATCAAACCAGCACAGTATATGATTTTCATAACCCAGTATACCTGTTTACATGATGAAACAAGACTTCTATAACGACTTTAGTAATATTTTACATTCACACTTAATTATGGATAATTCATATCTACATTAATAAGACACACCAAAAGTACATATACATAGCCAAACACATCCACAATGCACAAAACATGTGCTTCTAGATAAGAAGGTTCAAGTAATTGATTCTTAGTTTATTTAATGACATTTATACAGCTGCCTGGTTTGATGTGGTCTTGAATGGTGAAACAATAAAGCTGCAGAACATTACTCAACTTCCGGTATTCACAAACTTCCTATATGAAGTGAAACTCCAAGCAATGGCTTGTCAAAATGTTTCTTTGAAATGGACCACAAAATGCTTTTTCATAAGCTTTGCACAGATTATGAACATGTAACCTACATATGCAATACCATGGTCGACTTCAGTCTACGCATTACTGTTACACTGGCAACATTTTGTGAAATTAACATCTTCCCTTGTTCTGCATAAGCGTGCTTTGCAAAGAAAGACACATAATGTTAGCATTGTAAGTGGAAGTGTAAAATATGTAAAGAACTAAAATAACAACATTTAGTTCATTAAAATAATTATGTACATAGTTAAAGAATCCATGCCTTTATTTGCTGTTCACTCAATACAGAGAGGCTTTTAATGTCCCGGTATTTGTTACGGGGCACTGACTAAAAATATAAAATTCTTAGTCAGGATATCAGGCCTCCACAAAGATTTAAATCACCTCAAATTGTATAAGCAGTTACATGAACATGGTGAAGAACACAGACAGCTCCGAAACTTTGGTGATTATGCTACTGTCTGAACAACTGGTGAATCATAGTTTAATTTCTGGCAAAGGCAAAAGATTTCTCCTCTTCAATCTGTCAGAACTGGCTCCGGAGTCCACCGAGCCTAATGCTGAATGCGTTTTATGGGGATATTTCTTGGAGAATGGAGTGGCCAGGACAAAAGGCTGACCAATCATCTCCATCTAGTATCAATGCTAAGAAAACATGAAGCTACACTTTACTCATCCATACACCTTCTTGATGTAATGCTTAATTCAGGACAGGACAACCTTTCCCTTACAGAAATAAGGTGATCCTGAATTATTAGCAGACTCACAAACTGTCTTATTCAAAACAGAACAAAGACAATGGTGGTATATAAAACTGCCAAGTCTCAACTGTGGTAACAACCTATTTCCATATTTGGTATTACATATATCCATTCTCATCTTCTGTCAAGTGAGTCCAGTTCCCAAATGCAATGTATGTTCACTAATATCTTTTGTAGTGGTAGCATCTTACTTCTTTTCAATCAATTAAGAACTTCCTTGTGTAATTATATTTTGATCTTGCATTTTTATAAACCCATACATTCAGTTTTCATAGCAAAGAATGCCTTAAATCTGTAAAACAAAATCCAACACAGGGAAAGAAATGACAGCTACTTCTGTCACCAAAAGTGGTTCAGAAGTAGTAATACTAACCAACGTTCAGCCTTGTCATGCTCCTGTTGCCTACAGATGTGTGTAACCGTCCTGTACTCCGACTGTCACCTCCAAGTCTTGGACGGTTTATCACCAAACGATTCGCTTCCTGACGATTCAACCAACACCCTCCGACATCTTGCTGAGACAAAACTGTCTGCCTGGTGCCTGAAATCAGCTGTTCTCTTGTTACAGTTCCTGGTACAACATGTTGCTGTTGGGTCTGCTGTAGATCTGGTCGACTTCCACCAACTTTCACAATAGTTACACCACTGGACATCTGGTTTACCTGTGTGCTAAAGAGATGTTTACCTTCAGACTACATGCATCTTGATCAATAAGTTAACTTCTGTCACAGAATAGCTGAGTGCTGCATACTTGAAGTGCCAAGGATGAAATGACCATTAAGACAATAAGCATCAACAAGAAGATAATATTAAAATGGATGTTACAGGAATAGGAAGTTGTCACATTTAATTTATTGAGCCAAAATGTACAAAAGGCTGTGTCCACAAAGGAAGTGGGATGTGAGCAAGCAACGGATGAAAATGAATAAGGACAGCACCAGTAGTGGATACAAATAAATCTGTATGAGCCATGTCATGAATTCAAATGACATCAGTGCTGCCAGTGCTGGGAGCAACCCCCCCCACCCTTTCATTTTCTGGATATTAAAATATCTATTGCACTGGGTTCAGTTGTTTCCATATTTCCATATCATCAAATGTTTTACTGGTGAAGGTCCCTATTATATCATGGAAGAGGAAAGTCACAGAAAGGCATATCAATAAGCACCATCTCACTTGTGGAATACTGGCAATGTTATAGACAGGTTTCTTGGCATCCAGGGTGAGCAAACAAAATGGCTGCCCCCTACAGCAAAAGTCACAACAAATTATTGATCCTCCATTTATCTGTCCCACTAATTTAAAAATTTTTTGAATTTAAAATACATTTTGCCCCCTCTCTGTTGCCCCTTGGGCTCTGCTGCCTGGGGTGACTGCACCATCCCCCTCAGCTATTCCCCTAAATACTAGAACTATATTTTAGCTCAAAACTGTGACACAGGCTGGGTTGAAAGCACAGCTGCATTGTAGTGGTTAAAGTGCCACTGGCTGCTTTCACTTTTTCAGTTGTTTATGGTGCACTGCTTCATGGAAACATCTGAATGCATGTAAACAGAAATGATGGTCAACAGGTTGACCTTTCAGAGCATACTCATGGTGGGAAACAAACTCACAGCTGAAGAAAACAATCACAATCACTTTTAGCCACAACAAGGAGGGAAATTTCCTGTATAATGATTACTGCTTAAATTTTGAGTCATAAACAAAACACTATATTTTCTCACCTGTTATATTGTCTATATAAACAGTTTCATTCACAAATCAGATGTCAGAGACAAGAAGTTTCCTTTCTCCTCGTATGGCAACAGCTATGAAAAGAACTTCATTCAGTGTTCTGTGAGAGTAGTACAAACTGGGCCATCAGAAATATCTGCATCTTTAGCCTGTCACAAATAGTTAATATTATGACATTCCACTCTTGGATTATCAATTCATCATACCTGCTGAAGAGTGCCCAGGAAGCTCATTGTTTTCAATTGCCAATTGTTGCACTTCAGAATGATGGGACACTCACAAGTGTGGTGCTTAAAAGATTAAGCTACATGACAAGATTGAAGATAATGGTTGGGTGGATGAGCAGAAAGGAACTGAAGGAGGATGGGTAGCAACAATGTTTTTGTGTGGTTTTTTTTTTGGGTGGGGGGGGGATGTCAAATCCAGACATTAGATAGCACAGACGGAAATGCAATTAGACTATGGAGAATACTTGATTGTTACAAGCATGGGAAAAATTATAATATATTTGAAACAAAACAAAACCCATCAATCATCTTACCTCTTGCCATGTAGCTCAAACTTCTAGAATCACACCCAAACACTAGTCAGTGCAACCAACCCCCCAGCCAGCGCACCAAGCCCTACTCAGTCCACAGAACTACTGTTCCCATTGGCTAGCCACCTAAATCACCCTTATCACTATAAGATACCTACATCTTCTGGCACAGCCACTCTGCTTAGACTTCTTGAAAATTAAAATGAAGGGACTATGATCCTTCAAAATGCTGGTAATTAATTTACCAGTGGCCAAGGTGCAACATCCTTCAAAACACCAACCTTCAAAACCAATACCAGGCACAATGCAAACACAACATTGGTTAGAATGAAGCAAGAAGCAATTTTATGTAACAGTGCTTCGCTTGACATCAATATGCACACCCACTTATTATCACACTACGTTAGCGAAGTGAACTTCAAATGAAATAAAAAAATTCCTCACAAAAAATAATTTACATAATTAATTTTACCCAATTAATAAGTCTTTCCACTTCAATACACACATCTTTATCATTTTTAAAACTATCGACACATTCGTATTTAATACGTGATAGAAAGATTTAAATACATTAAGTGTGCAATAGGATATACAAGATAGCAGTTTTGTCAGTCAGAGTCCTCCTTGAGAAGCTAGTCAAGAAATTCCCTGCACTTTATGGAATCTGAAGGTTCATTACCACATTCACGAGCGCCCGCCACCTGTCCCTATCCTAAGCCAGCTCAACCCAGTCCACACCCCCACAACCCACTACCTGAAGATCCATCTAAATGTTATCCTCCCATCTATGCCTGGGTCTCCCGAGTGACCACTTTCCTTCAGGTTTCCCCACCAAAACCCTGCATATGCCTCTCCTCTCCCCCATATGCACAATATACCCCACCTATCTCATTCTTCTAGATTTCATCACCCGAACAATATTGGGCGAGAAGTACAGATCATTAAGCTCCTCATTATGTAGTCTTCTCCACTCCCTTGTATCATCCCACTTAGGCCCTCAACACTCCTTTCTCACATAACCCCAGCCTAAGTTTCTCCCTCAATATAAGCAACCAAATTTCACAACCATACAAAACAACAGGCAAAATTAAAGTTCTGTATACCTTAATCGTTAATTTTTGGATAGCAAACTGGAAGACAAAAGATTCTGCACCGAATGATAGCAAGCATTCCCTGACTTCAATCTGCTCTTAATTTCTTCCTGAATAGAATATTGATTTGTTAAGTTGTTCCCAAATATTTGAACTCTTCCACCCTTTCAAAGGAACTATTATCAATCTTTATACTGTGACTTTGTGATGCATTCTGGTCCCCAGACATGACCGTGTACTTCGTTTAACCAGCATTCACTTCTAGTCCAGTCTCCTTACTAGCTACTACTGAAGCTTCTGTGTTTTTCTTTACAGTATGTACGCTTCAGCCCAATATATTAACATCATCAATCATAAACCAGAAGCTGATGTGTACCATTTAATTAAAAGCCATCCTGGTTTACCTGAACCCTCCTAATGGCATACTCTATAGCAAAGTTGAAACGCAATGGTGATAAAGCATCTCCTTGTTTCAAACCATTCCTAACAGGAAACATGTCAGTCATACCTGAGGGAACTATGGTGGTTGCACAGCCAGTCTAAGGACATAAAAGACTGACCCCTATAACACAGGCATACTTAACACAAACTAAACTCCGTGGCCTTAGTCCGCACGCGAACTATACCGACAGAGCGGCCGCCACCAGTCGGCGAAGGTAGTGCCAACTTTTGCGGATAGAGGGGTGTCACGTGGTCAGCGCAACGGGTCCCCACAGCCGTTAATCTCTGTTTTCTAGACCTGGAGCCTCTACTTTTTCATTCAAGTAGCTCCTCAATTGACCTCACGAGGCTCACGAGGCTGAGTGGACCCCGGTCTCTACTCAGAAAATCTGGTAGCGCCGGGGATCGAACCCGGGACCTCTGTATCTGTAGCCAGAAACTCTGACCACTAGACCACAGAGGCGGTCACTTAACACAATCACAGGTAAAAATTTTCATTCACAATATCATCTCATACAGCCACTGGAAGACAAAATCAGAAGAAACAAACACATATATAAAACAAGACAATTATAGTTATGATTTTTGAAGTTAGGTGCACAAAAAGATGCAGATAAAGTTACCTTAATTATGTAGCATTGCACCTGAAACTAGTTTGTACCCTACAGAGTGTACATGGATGTAATTCTAAGTTCTATAAACATAATCAGAAATGACATATCTACTCTCTCATTTTGTTTCTGATTCATACTTGTTATTGGGCTGATTCTTGTAACTGCACTGCTTCACTTCTGCCAACATCTTCTCATTCACCAAAACGGGATAGCTGCTACAAAGAAGTGTAGCTTCCCTTAACAAAGTTCCCTGGCTTCCACGGTCAGCTTTAGGAAGATGTTCCAGCACAAAATTCAGTGCTTCCTGAGCGCGATCCTTATTCAGTTTACCAACTGATGAAATTACTTGTGCAGCAAGACATAGAGTATTGGGGTGACATTCTGCTGCCTGCTTAATCTTGGACAGGTGATCAACAAGTAGCTGTGGACGCTTGCCTGCCATATTGAGGAACACTTGCATCGTTGCTGAAGTGGTTGAGGCAGTACTCAAGTACTCACAAAGTTGTGGCAAACTTGGTTCCAGAAGCTGAAACAGATTATTACATTGCAATTACTTACTTTAATTCCCTTTCTTCTTCAAATAGAAGAAAAGCATAAATGCCTACAATATTTTCACTGTCATTTCACCATAAAATATAAGGGCATACACACCATAAACCACAACTACCCTAGCTACTCAATCAGAATGAAATACAAATATTACCATATTTATTTGAATGCAAGATGAAGTCTTTTTCAATAAATTTGTTGCTTAAATACATGAAGTCTTCTGAACCCTTTAAATGCCGAATTAAATCCCATATGACCTTTGCTGGTATTATTTGGAGCTCACCATATTCTCCACGTTAGCAGGTAAAGGGTTAAACTCACATAAGAAGCGGTACAGGGTTAAATTCACATATGAAGCATTGTGCCAAACCCCATCACTCTGAACCAGACCACAAGTAGCCAAATCATGGCCGGCATCACCAAATCATCATGTGTAGACAAATGAGAGAACAGATCATGAATAAGGTTAAATGATACAATCTTTTTCTTAACATCATTTAATTTTTTAAAGAAGCATGAGGTTTCTGAAGCCGGGTGTGTTTCCAGCTTCAGTCAAGGAAGCACCTAAGCTGGTGGACTGCTTAGATTGAGCTCTTTTGTCACTGGGCATCATACAAACAGTAAACTTGTTAATATATGTATGTGAGAACACATCTAGTTTGAGGGCAGTAACAGGAAAATGGCTATTGAAAAATTAAAAATTAACTAGAGGACTCGAAAATAAAACCTGGCCCAGTCCACAAATTAAAAGCCATACAAACAACCATGAAGTTAGAATGTTCAGACCACAGACACTATACAAAAATCCAGAACACATTTAAAATTCTTAATACCACTAACACCATCTGTAGAAAAAAATGTAAATCTTCTTTATGGGTTCAAGTAAGTTTATAACCAAGAAATATAAATGCATTATTTAGTCAATGTGAATCATAACAGCAAGGCAGTGCATCACACCACAAGTGATTGTGAAGGGTTTTAAGAGGTGTTGCATATCCAGTGCAGTCAATAAGACCCATGATGACACATTGTAGAATGGTAATGGAGAAGTTGGGAATATTAGGAGTGAGTATGAGGTAGATGAAGGCAATGACTGTGAAGGAGACAGTAACACCAATTGGTAAAGGTGGATATAATCTGATTTGTTGTGTGTATTAGGTGCATGAAATTAATAGAAAAACTTTTCTTTTAGCAGACATATTAATTTTTTTTTTTTTTGGGGGGGGGGGGGGGGTTTAAAATTTTTAAAAACATTTTTCCCTGGCAGACGTGTCTTATTTGGGGTCATCTTAGATTAGAGTTGTCTTGCATTTGGGTAAATACGGTGTGTCAGAAACAAAGTCCTGCATAATATTATGTCAAAAACATTTAAGGAGTTAAAGAAAATTGAGCTAAATTCCATAAAAACACCTTCTACAATGTCTTTATCAGAAAAGTGTAAAGTGAATGCTGAAGGTAGTGTTATTCATGAGAAGTAGACATATGAATATTTATGTCTTTCTATGAATGTAAATCCATTCTGATAATGTTGCTGTTATGAAAGAATGTAACATATCATATCATTTATTTTCCTTCCATAGATCCGTTCAGGATTACATAATCCATCTGGATATGGAAATTGTCATATTTGTTGGGATTAAGGGGTGACATCAACACAAGTTTGTACAACAATCACATGGTTATTTTAGTACAATAAATATAATAAAATAGGACAGTATGAATTGTTTAGTGTAATGAAATATACTAATACAATAACATTTTATCAGTGTTACAAGTTGAAGCATAAAGGACAGTATAAAACTGTACTAGTGTTCTGGGAAGGTAAAAAGACGCTAAAAAAGTGGCAGATTTTTAAAAGTGAGCTCACAGTTCACCTACACTGATGTACAGTTAACCAGTTCCTCATTTGTCAGCTACAGAAAGCAATCACTCATTATGTGCATCTCTCCTGTAGCAACTCTATCCAATTTTGCTTTAAAAAAAAAACTTTATTTTCTATGTCACAGGAAAGATATAACTGAACTGTACTTATTGTCATTTCACAACTGTTGCAATCTAACTAAGGGACTTAAAAGTACAATGATAATGTATGTAATTAATAAGTCTTAACTTACAGATGGGTTATTTTTTGCTATGAGAGCAAATAAGTTGAGCAGGGCCAATTTCTCAGGATTTTCACACAAAGGAAGAAGTGAGACAAGGGCCATCACATGTTCATGTAGAGGTTCCTTGTTTACTGCATATATCTGTGGTAGCACACGGCACAGAGGATAGTTACCTGTAATAAAATATGATGCACAGTGCCCAGCTACATAATATCTTGATAAGTCTTATACCTTTTCATTATTTACACGTTATACACCTAAACTTGTAAATGAGGAAATATGAAGACTGATACAAAAGGTCTACTCCTTGAATTTATATCAGGAAAATAATGCACATCATAGTGACACAACTTTAGGCCCCTTGTAAAAAAGATATTTTCCTCATTCAAAAGTTACTATCATTCTGGTGAGTTACCTAAACACACTGTATTACTGGTTTGCAAAATTCTGTGTGGAACATATAGGAAAAGTTAAGGATACACACACTGCCAGTAAAGTATGCAACCATGCCAATATGCGATGAAAATTCCAATCAGCATTTTTGATAACTTACTTCAGATGAACAGCATATATAAATGTTAACAGTTATAGTGTAGTGATAACTACTATGGAAATTTGGAAGAACTGACCATTCACGATGGACTACTGTTTCGAAATTACAGAAACTTAAGTCCATGGAGGACAAAGTTCCTTGTCCCAGGCACAGGTGCATATACAAATCTGCACTTAGTATAATAATTTGAAATGCCAACTTGATGCAACAAAGGTAATTTTATTGACGTGTTCTTAGCTCGACATGTTTCGGGTACATACCCCCATCATCAGGAGTATTAGATGTTGAGTTGCAGCATATGGCTTTCTGCACCAAGTTTTTGGAAGGGTGGTGGTCTTGAGAGCCACTGCATAGGTCGTGTGTGCAGTGCGGATGTTGCCGTCGCACGGCAACATCCGCAACGCGACGTCAATAAAATTACCTTGTTGCATCAAGCTGGCATTTCAAATCATTTCATGAGGAAAATGCACGGTCAAACAACCCCCCTGTATTTACTACTCATACAGTCAGATTAAAACAAGCACAAGCACATAAAAAATTATTCTACCTCCTTCTGTAAGGCCTGCCCACACAGAATACTTTTTTACATTAAAATCTACATATGGAATAAAAAGAGTATGTATCTTTGATAATACATTCATCAGACTGCTTAGTTCCTGTCAGTTATAATAAATGTTATGTAAGTTGTGAAAAAGAGACAAGATATGTTTAAATAGAAATAAAATGTAACAGAGATTAGTGGTTAACAGCAGTAGAGTAGATACAGTCCATAACTAAATTAGTTACTGCAACATTTGCTTTATAACTATTAAGATTGTTACAATGGTGGACCATACAACCACAGAGGATAAAGACAAGCTTCTTGGGGACAGATCATGGTTTTGTTATGATAATGAATTAAGACTGTAAATCGTGGAATTGCACATCATAGCTGCTGGCATTCTATTGGATCAAGTCCATAATGAGCGGTCAGAAAATAAGACGGCAATCATCTAAGTGTGCAGTTTAAGGATGATGTCAACCACTCTGATTTTATAGTTTTGGTGACAGATGCCTGAATGAGTATGCTGCTTTGGTGGAATGATAAAGGCGGGGTAAAACTGACATACACAGAATAACACCAGTCACAGGGCAACTCTGTCCACCAAAGATCCCACATGATCTGGCCAGGGGAATAACCCTGGCATCCATAGTGAGAAGCAACCAGGCATATCAACCATGGCATGGCCTACTACCTTGTAAAAATTTTGCAGTTTTATGAGAGGAAGTTCCAATTTCCACATGTTTCACTTAAATGTATCTGAATGGTCTGTCTGCAAATAAAATGTGTCAGGAGACTCCTCTCGGTCACAAACACCCAAAAGACAAGTATACAGTACCACCACCACTTCAAATTGGTCAATCCTACACACAAGACTTGACACTACAGCTAATATTTCACATTCAGGTCCTTGAAGAAACTTCTGAAGGAAATGAGGTTTTTAATGATTACAACAGAAATCTGATATTTTTGCTTGACTTCAAGCTCAGAAACTTGACCTCCATTCTGAGGGAATCGGTCCTTCTGGCTGACGTGGATCAAGTGTTTTGCACTGAAAGGATCACTACCCTAGGAAATAAAATGTAAATTTTCATCACTTAACTGAAGTAACAGTTACTGTAGCTTAAAAATTTCAAGCTTCTGAAACATGCAGCATAGGCAGGAATGTTATGGGTGAACACAACTTCAAGAAAGAGTAATTATGTCTGTATTTCTAGTGTGCAGTCAGAAAACATTTTTAAAATTCAGTACACAGTGAATTTATTACCTGAAATAATGGAATCAATGATGAGTTGAATATGTTTTGCAAGAAGATCAGCATTTTCAATTGCAGCTAGAGACAAGTACGATGACATATTTCGGGACAATTCCTTGTTTCCCTTATGTAAGAATTTAACAGCTACAGGTAACGCACGCTTCATCACATCTTTTTTACTATAGTTCTGTAACAAATGCCATTCACACTCTATGTCATAAATCATTATACTTTTTATGATTATTCAGCCTTTAAATCATATGCAGTAAACGTGATATATCTAAGCCGCAGTTCTACAACGCTTCTATTCCTACATACTCAAACATTTAAGTGGTGTTCAACAGCAGCCATTTCAAACAACCTTTACTGTCATAACAGTTAACATAAAATGATCCCATCACACAAAACTGACAACTTACAAGGAATATACATGATATTATGTCAGACGATATCTTAGCATGCGGAGGGTCCTCATCTTTGTGTGATGGCTTCAGGTTATGGTTGAGACATGATTCAAGTAGAGCAACAAGGGCTTCAGCATGTTGCTCCATCGATCCTGTCTCTCTGAAACACAACGCATGAATAGCTCACAATGGGAAACACCATGAAAAGCAAAATATATGGAAAAGTCATGTTACCACAAAACATCTTCAGCTAACCATGAGCTTTGTAACACAAATAAAAATTTATTGGCCATTATTAGAATCTGCATCAATCATAAAAATTACACATAATTCAACATACCTGATAGCAGAGGTAACTCGAGTAATACATATTTCAACAACGCTCTGATCATTATCATTGTTAATATAATCAGGAAGACTAGTTATTTCAGAGATTGTGTTAACAACTTCTGTTAAATCATTGACTATTGCATTGTCGGCTACTGAAAACAGATCTCCTGCCTGAAAAATATTTCAAGGATACATTTAGAAACAAAATTACATGTAACTAGACAGAGCCATATCCTACAGAATCACATGAATATGTGATACACACCTCTAAAATTATTACTGGCTTTGTATCAACATACACTCTGTCATACTAAAGAGAGTCACTAAATCCTGCAAGTAAATGGACAGAGAATTGTAATTTTCTCTCTCTCTTTCTTTCCTTCATTCATTCTCCTTTACTTTAAGAGATCTCTAACAATGGCACAGATAACAGATCAGGGGCCCCCTGTAATTATTCGCCAAGTTATGCTCAAATCTTGTAAAAAGGAACCAGGATACTGCAGTCTGTCAGAAAAACAAAATCCATGCCCCCCCCCAGAACACAAACACATTACAACTCTTAGTACTGCATACACCTGGGGGAGCCCCCAGTGCTATGGAGTCAGCAGGGGCCACATCTATGCCACCATTCCCTAAACAATTATCCATTACATTAAAGTATGCTAAGGATGGGGGAGAGTTTACTTATGAAGTACCTTGTGAGGTGAGTACTAATGACATTAACAATGTATTGATGTATTACATCACTTTCCTGAACAAAGGACATCTTCAGCATAGGAGCAAATAAGGAACAGTGAGTAAATGATGCTGGTTTGACTGAGGACAACCATGAGAACCCTCTCTGGAGCAATATAAGAAGCTGGGACCTCTCACAGTATAAGTGCTACGCACTTTAATGTGACATTCAACAAAAGATCCCATCAGAAGAAAAACTGCATAAAAAAATACTAAACAAATCAGTGGCCATCCTTTAATTATACGGGTTCCATTAACTCAAATCGAGGTGAAAACAAGATGGCGTAGAAACAGCATTTATAAAACTAAGTTTAGAGAGAATCAAAGTACCAATATTCATTAGCCAAAAGCATACAAGGGTCAAAATTTATAACACTTCAACAAGATATTTGTTGGCAGATGAACAGTGATTACTGCCAATGGCAACTAAATTTATGAGAACAGCAGGTTACACTTTGTGAGGTCACATATTAATGAAGATTTTTAAAATAATATAAAATTCAAGAAACTGTAAAATGTATAAAAATTACTGAAGTATGAGCACAGATAACAGCATGCAAGAAGAATGAAAACTATTAGAATATCATAATATTACACCACACAAGCCAAAGGGAAGAGATGTTCTGAAAGACCCCTGAAGATGTGGCATCCAACCATGAAAGGCTACAGGACAAAACCATCTCATGTGATTTTTGGTGTTTGTTTGTTGTTATTGTTGATGTTATGAGGAAGAGGAGAAGGAAGAGGAAGGTTATGATGATGATAACTTCCATCACAAAGGTTGTAGTGGAAAAGAACAAAGACAAAACAAAGCTGAAAATTTCATGACATTATGTTTGAAAGAAGTCAGTATAAAATGTAATATGCTGTCACCATCAAGAGTGACTTGCTATTAAATTCTGGAGTTGTCCTTCCTCACATCTGTTCTGTACAATGAATTCTCCTTCCTCTTAAGCCTACATTTAGAACAGAACAAACAAATCACTTCCATCTTATTATTGCAAAAACTACACTGTGTTGAAGCAGATGGCACATAGGCTTGTTGTAACCAGTACTCAGTTATTGCACTAATGGAACCATGCTTTAATATAAAATATGTGAGTATTCATGCTAAAGTTCATGTGGTGCCCTAATTTCAACAGAGTTATTTAGTTTGGGGTACATTACAGTCACTTTTCAACCACACTGTTTATATAGTGTTGAATCATTGATACAGTGATTAACAGACACACAAACTTTGTTTAATCGTACATTATTGCACTACATCAAATTCTAATCATGCTGACACCTAAAATGAATGTAATGATACAGTTTGAAAAAAACTCCTAAAACAAAATGTTACCAGTGAGAGACCAGAACTTCAAGCACTGTATCTTGCAGCCAGCATTGTGCTACTCTGCATGCTGCTAAAATCTACATCTTCTACACAATAAGCACCAATGTATTAACTGAGGAACAGAGATTTAAGAATAGTCTCAACTTAGATCACTACAAGCCACATAAACAGGCCTTATAAGTTGAAATAACTATGTAGTGCCTGCTGTATTATTCACACTGACTGATGGCACACAAAAACAGCACGGAACAATACTTACTTTCGACAAATCCTTTTTGCTCAGCACTTGTGTGAACAGTTCATGCATATTTACCCACTACGGTATTCGGCAACATACCATATGTTTTTATTTTATCTCCATTAGCTTTACGATTATTTCTCAGTTTCACTGCAACAGCAAAATTTACAAATTAGCATACGCTCGAATGACTGTGCACCCTGTAAAGCTAGATGTCACTTGACATTTCACTTAGGTTAGGGAAAAATAGTATATCAATACACGAGCCACTTGTCACACGGTTAAAATGAAGACTCTTCGAGCATTAAAAATACTGAGTTACACTTTAAAATGTTTGTTATTCCAAATGAGTTACACTTACACATATCACAACAGAATGTACCACTTAACCTACCTGACTTTCTCCAGCCTCGGGAATTATAGCACCAAGCGGACTACGTGGTTAACGACCGAGCTAGTGACAGCGACAGTGTCGTGATCTGTTGTCAAAATTGAATAACAGCGAACTACACGAGTTCTAACCCGTGGATCCATGATGCGATCGGCCCACATGGCCCATAAGACACATGCTAGCACAGATCATCTAGTCAGCTAGCATGTTGTGAGCTGTCATTGCCCGCATGATAATGTTCGGCATGGGAGTGTAGTGTTGCGTAACTTGCGGGAGCGCATTAGACTCAGGTCACGTATGCGAGGCAGGTACGAAAGGAAGGCGTCTGGTACATTTGTAGTTGAGACCCCAATATTGCACACTTGTAAGGAGTCGCTCGATATACCATATACGCGCATGTAATGAGACAAAACATTTAACATTATGTAGAAAGTGCAGGCTTGATTTGTCATAGTACCCAGCAGGGGCTGGCAATTTTTTGCTTCACCAAAACATCCACCCGGCGCTGCGCCGACCCAGACTTGTACTCAAAGGGTGCAGAAGAATCGTTATAAAAGTCGTACGGTCTATGCCAAGAAGGAAGACTGCCGAGGTATGCAGTTCATCGCCCGCAAGGAGTTCCGAGGTTAAAGATAAACAAATGGTCATACACTTGTAATCCGCCCATATACCTTCATGCAGTAATAGGGCAACTTTACCTGTAAGAACTAATACTTCCAACTTGACAGGCCAGACGCGCAGTAATAGGTCTACATTTAATACATATACGTTGGCAACTGTAAATTTGGTCACAAAACTTCACATCGAAAGAAAGTCGTTTCATATATCTGGGATAAACCTAACACGCAACTTCTGCCCAACCTTGGTGATGGGTGCTGCGGCTAGAGGGGAAGTCGGTACAAATTCCGGGGGCCAGGCGGTTCAGAATGGGGCCTGATTATGTTGCATGTAGTTTTGTCTTTCTGGGTAGTATCATTATTGTATATTGTACAAATTAACCCTGTAACACCAAGCCCAAGCCACTCTGCAAATAAGAGTCAGTCTTTCCTATTTACTGTAAGGATTTTCCTAGGACAGTTCCCATTCTGTGGGTTTTATGGAACTCTGTCCTGCAAAATTCAGCTTGGGCCATCAAATGTCCCAAAGTTTTACAATCCATAAAAATATGACATTTTTGCCATGCATATAAGAAGTATAACTGTCACACAATGGAAAAATGCATCTATAGTAGTAGGAGACAACAGGAAGATGTACTGTTAGTGACAGTTTAAGTTTGAACTGAGACAACTAAGGATGAAGAATGGACACTTACAGAAAAATCAGTGAGTGAACCAAATGTCTTAAGCTGATCAGTAGTGTTATTTTTGTTGCAATTTCACCTCTGTGTCAAATTTTTATCTAACTTATCATACAAAAATTACTGTTTTTTTTTGTTGAGTGATGGATAAAAAATTGTCATCTACCTCTCACCCCACCACAGATATTTTCATTTTTTAAAAAATTGGATCCTCACCCCTGAAGCAAAGCTTAGAATTGCTGCCTCTGCAATGATCATCGACTCCTATGACCATATGCTTACAATATACAGTAAACTCAACAACAGACTTTTCCATTGGTTTCATGAAGTGCAATCATCAAAGCACATCACAACTCTTTCCTTTTTTCTCCCAAATGTAACCACCATACACAACCAGCCCTGGGCATATATGTATATTAAAACTGTCTTATTTTTTGTACAGTACATCCAATTTATTGTGCCTGGAAGAGACATTAACTACACTAAGCTTTATATTTGTGTTACAGACACAAGCTGTATGCCTCTGTCTCTGTTACTACAGTTCGTCAATCGCAAAGACAGAAGGACAACCTATTGCTAGTTAGCAGTTTCATTCTTGTTCTGTTTTTCCTTGTGCTTCTCAGTGTGAAACCCCCTTTCACACAACGCAAGGAAGCCTCATCTTCAATCTACACCTCTAGCCTCTTAATTGGCTGATCATTTTGATACTGCAAGAATATGCATACTCTTTTTTACTAGGAGACAGTAATATCAACTTCCAATAAAAAGAAAGCTTACAGGATATCTGGGCAAGTCCCAAGGTTTAGGATATAAAATTTCCAAATGACAAAATGGTTAAACCATAAATTTAGTCCACTCACACAATATGTCTAGTCAAAAAGGCACCGTGAATTTTCCAAATGAGGTAACGGTCAAACCATTTACTCCACCAATACGACAGGCCAGCGTCCAGACAAAACATAACACCAAATAAGGGTTACACAAGATGCTGGTCCTTTGAAGTGTAAACAACGCTATACCAATAAGTGATGAATAAAAGTACTGATAAGTTATTTTATGCATGAAATGTATTCCACCCCCCCCCCCTCAAAAAAAAAATTTAAAAAATTTAATCACCAAAGAAGTCAGCAATCCCTCGCAATTATTTTTAAATACAATATAAAAATTATAAGCAATA
>Ga0123352_10005230_pt1 | contig 19450 bp, 20 predicted proteins | sample TergutLab28metaG_FD_89700 | JGI IMG/M metagenome (GOLD analysis project Ga0123352, IMG submission 89700) | Labiotermes labralis P1 segment gut microbial communities from Petit-Saut dam, French Guiana - Lab288 P1 | ecosystem: Host-associated > Arthropoda: Insects > Digestive system > Gut ... | reverse complement strand
TGATTTTATGCCAATTACTCTTTGGCGAAGAAAAGCCGAAATGATTAAAGATTACAAAAAAGGTGATTTAATCATGATGGATGGTCATTTAGAGTTAAAATCTAAGACAGTTTCAATTGACGAAAAAGCTAAAGAAATAAAAGTATATGAATTCATTTGCGATTATATTTATCCTGTTCAAGCTAAAAACAATGCTAAAAAAATAGAAGAACAACAGTCCAATGAAAACGAACCAGGTTAAGTAACATTTAATAAAAGCCATAGAATTTTTTATCAGGAGGTGATTTTATGACAGATACACAAATGAAAAAATTAAGCCTTATGGTTACAATGCAAATTATAAGTGCAAATCAGGGTATATCCAATCTGAACCAAGAAAATACTGACCTAGTTTTACAAAAACTTGAACAAGAATTAGCTGCTTTACAGGAAAAATAATCTAATTATTTATCAGATAAGCTATCAATCTGCGGGGTGTAATTTTTTTTCGGGGGTATTTTTGAAAGTATGATAAAATAGTTTTATACAGCGAGGTAAAGAACTATGATTAAAAATACCGAGGAATTAAAACGAAAAATCAAAGAAAAACTAAATCAAAAAGCCGATGCGTTTATTGATAGCCTTGAAAAACAAAGCGATACTGAAGATTTTACAATAGATACAATTGAAGATATCATGACGAGATTTAATGAAGATTCTCATAAAATGGTTATTGATACAGTAAATGAAGTAATAGCTTCTTTTGATGAGAAAAAGATTATTGCCAAAAAAAAGAACTAATTTCAGGTTTAATAATCAAACGCAAAAGGATGAAAAGAATAATGACTTTGAATGGTATTCTTTCAATTAAGAGGACATTATTAAGTAGAACATTACCTTATGATGTGGCTAAGGAAAAGCCGGAAATAGTGCCATTAGATGAATTACTTCAAATTGACAGACTGCCATTTAAAATGACAAAGGCGACAATGCTTGAAGTAGCGTATATGGGACAACTAATGCTTTCTTATGAATCAGCTTCAATAGAACTGGAAAAGAAACTGGGATATGAAATTAGCACAACATTAGTAAGAGAGGTAACGGTTTATGTAGGCGAGTTTGTATATCAAAATGATTTTAATATTGCTTTAGAGACACAAGGAAATCTTACAAGTTCGATTGAATATGGAAAGAAAAGAGCTAAAGGAAGTCTTTATATAATGATAGACGGAGCAGCGATTAATACAAGAGTTGAAGATAAAAATGGCTCTGGCTGGCGAGAAAATAAATTAGCGATGTCTTTTGCGAGTATAAATGTAATTAAACGAGGAAGTTCTGAAAAGAATGGTTATCGAATAATAAAGAAAGAATATACAGCGTATATAGGATCTTCCACTGACTTTGCGAAATTCGTATATCAAATCGCAATAAATCAAGGATATGGAAAATATGAAGAAACGATTATCTTAAGTGATGGAGCGATATGGATAAGGAATATGTGCGAAGAGATATTTCCGGATGCCATACAGATTCTTGATAAGTATCATTTGATAGAAAATATTTATAACTTTGGTAAATCAATCTTTAGGAATAATGAAGAAAGATATAAACCGTGGCGTGAGAAGATGATAAAGTATATTGAGAAAAATCAAATCGAGAAAGCAATTTCTGAAGTTGATAAAATTAAAAAGATTGATGAAAGCGTAGTTAATTTAAAGACATATCTGAGAAACAATAGAGATAAGATAAACTATCGTGAATACATAAAGAAGGGTTATTATATTGGGAGTGGAGCGATTGAAAGTGCGAATAAAGTAATCCTGCAAAAAAGGCTGAAACAATCGGGGATGCGTTGGAGTGTAGAAAGTGCACAGGCGGTGCTTACTTTGAGAGCTAAAGTAGAGAGTGGTTTGTGGACTACAGTAGTAAAGCCACTCATTATGAAGTTGTGAATTTAGAATTTACCCCCGAAAAAAAATTACACCCCAATCTGCGTTAGCAGTTGAAAATCCCAGAAATCTATGGTATAATAATAGTATAAAACATATAGATCTATTTTTATAGAAACCACAAAACTTATAGAAAAGGGAAGATCAGCGGAAACGTTGGTCTTTCTTTTTATTTTAATAGGAGAAATTACAAATGAACGATTTAAAATGGTACACAATTAATGATAATTATACAGAATATTTAAGAAGCTTTGAACCACGAATTCCTAAAAACAATTACGGACCTGATAAATTCAAGCCTTTATTTGGAATTATATTTGAAAAAAACGGATTCGCTTACGTTTGTCACGTCACAAGCCCAAAACCGAAGCATGAAGCGATGCCACAAACAGAGGACTTTAAAAAAATTTACGACCCAAATAATCCCAATCTTTTAATAGGATGTATTAACCTTAACTACATGTTTCCTGTTCCAAAATCTGAACTCACTGAAGTTAAATATGATGAAATAGAGAAATATCGTTTATTCAAAAACGAAAAAGAAAAAACGCAATACATCGGTCTTTTGAAAAAAGAAATGGAAGTAATATCAAGTTCAATGGTGAGAGACGATGCACGATATTTATATGATATTAAGAAAGATGATCCAGAGCGTTTCATCTCAAAAAGACTTCTTGAATATCAATTATTAGAAGAAAAAGCTAAATCATGGCATTTGGCAAGGGATTCTTTTCAATATTTATATTCAAAGACAGAGGCAGAAAATGGTTGGACAATGCTTAGGAAGTTCTATGACGGCAATCTAACTTCAAATCAGATAATAGGACAAAGATATTTGTATCGCCATAATGAATTTAAAATAATTGCTGCTCCTGATAAGAATACGATAGTTTCTGTCGATAATAGTGGCGAGAAAAAAGCAATCAAACTAACGCTTGATGATAATGGCAATTTAAAAACAAAGAACTTTAATTATAACGAAATAGAAACTTTAGAAAAGTTCGAAAAAGATGATTACTCCAAAAAACTTTCTATAAATGCTCAACTTTTACTTTATTATTGCGGGGAATTTGAAGATGATGAGATTATTGGCAGAAAGTTTAGGATTAATAAGCTTCCTTTTACCATCACAAAAGCATTGAAAAGAGAATATGTAGTTGCTTCAGATTCAAATAATAAAGAAATTGTTATCAGCTTGCAATTAGATAATAATAATCGATTGAAACCTGAAATAATTGGTATGATTCCAGAATCTGGCAAGTTTAACAAAGCGTCTGATAAGACCTTTGAGTTGGAATAAAATATACACAAAAGAAAAGAGATTATAGAAACTTTATGTTAAATCCAAAAATGATACCCATGTAAGAAATCAAAATAAAAGAAAACTATACAACAGTTGTCATTTTTTCTTCTCAAAGAGAGTGCTAACCATATGTTGAAAAAAAGCGAGAAATGTAATATAATATTACATAGTAGATTTAAGGAGAAACAAAATGGCCAAACGTATAGTTCCGCCGAAAACAAAACAATCGGCTTTAATAATATCTAACCCACCATTAACGATTAAAGATTTAATTTTTTTGTTCGTCTTACTTTTAATCCTTGCTTTAATTTGGATGACATCGTTTGGTTTATTTGTTCGACTTTTTCTTATTGGCGCAATAGGCGCAGTCGGCTCAGCGCTTGTGTTTACCAAAGTCAATGAAAATTCCGCTTATGTTTTTTTCTTTTCAATGATTGGCTTCTTACTTCGCAAAAAAAGAATTGAATCATTTGAACTTAAAGAAACTTTGGGATTTGAAATAAACGATTGTTTTGTTTCAATAAGAAATGCCAGAGGTTATAAATTAAACAGCATTGTAATTGAAATAAATGGCGTAAATTTTGGCATTCTAACCGAAAGAGAACAGAATTATCTCATAGAGTTGCTTGCTATTTTATTTCAACGTACTCAAAACGGAAAAATTGTTAAACTTGATAAAGCTTTAAACTTTGATACTTATCTTGAACAAATCAAAAAAAGAAAAGCCTATTTCGAGGAAAAGTTTGATAAAAAGATAGAAGAGCTAAAAGCTAAGTTATCTTCTTCAAGTCCTCAAAATGTTATAGGAATTAAAAAAGAGATAGAAAATCTTCAAAAAGAAAAAGCGGCTTCACCTTATTTAGATATTTTAAATAATCAGGAAGTACATCTTGATTATTTTAACTCTGAAGAACCGAAACTAGTAGAAACTTTTTATTTAGTTCTATATCATTCAAATGAGCAAGATTTGTTAATAGTCGCAAATGATGCAATCAATCGTTTAAATAATGCATCTCTTGAATCATTTATTTTAGAAAAACAAGAACTAAAAGAATTTTATGAGTTGTTTTATGACCAAAAGTATGACAAAGAAGATAATCTTACGATTCCGGCTATTGAAGAAAATGCCAAAAAATTAATGATTGGCAATGAAGAGTGTAAAATTGCGACTTTAGGTAAATTATCGATGTTTTGCGCTAATGCCTGGTTGTCTGCTTTAACTTCAATTCAAAATACAAAAGTAGTGATTAGTTTTTCAGGGCATGCAGATGTAAATAAAGTTAAAAAAAATATCGACAGATCCATTCTGGAATTGAAAAGCCGAATGGAAGAAAAAAACATCACAGAGTCAATACGTAACCAGCTTGACTATGATATCGCTTCTTATTTGAACCTTCTCACCGATATTCAGTTTAATGGCGATTCTGTACTTACGTTTAGTTTGTTTATTCTTTATCCTGCCCACGAACAAAAGAGGGTAGAAGAAACTTTCAAAGACAGTACAATTCATATTAATCGTTTAATGTTCAAACAATTGCCTGCTTTTTTAGAAATGATGCCTTACTCATTAATTTCTAACTCTATAAATGAAGCTGTTAAAGATATCCAGGCAGTTTCCCTAGCTTCTGGTTATCCTTTTGTATCCAAAAAATTTCTAGACAAAAGAGGCCAATACACAGGATTTAGCCAATCAGCTATCTTCTTTGATCAATTTGCTAGTTGGCGTGAAAAAAGTAAGATCAGAACAAACGCCAATATGTGCATTATCGGAAGACCCGGGGGCGGAAAATCATATTTCTTAAAAAAATCAGTTATGCAAGAATTATTAAACGGGACACGTATCTTTGTTCTTGACCCTGAAAATGAATATATCCACCTATCAAAAATGTTAGGCGGAAACTATCTGGATGTTGGCGGACTTTCCAAAGGAATTATTAATCCATTTCATGTTTTTGCACTTCCGCAAATTGATGAAATAGATATAGAAGATCAATCAGAAGAAGCCCAAGGTAATGTTACTAATCACATAAGTTTCCTTCAGGAATTCTTTAATACTGTTATTCCTAACCTTAAACCTGATTATCGGGATCTTCTAAATAATGAGATTGTTCTTCTTTATGAAAGTTTTGGCATCTCAGATTTTACAGCAGTAGAAGAATTGCCTGCTTCAAAATTTCCAACTTTTGATGATTTATATAAACAAGTTAAAGAATCTCTTGAGCTAGAAGATAACACAGAAAGAAGACATACATTTTATTTAGATGGGCTTTTGAGAATAGAACTTGCATTAAGATCTTTTATCGGTTCTGGCGCTTATGCTAAAATTTGGAACGGATACACAAGTTTAAATTTAAACAATGATTTTACCGTTTTTGATTTCCAAAAATTGTTAAGTTCAGGAAACAAAATAGTTTCTTCAGGTCAAATGTTTTTGCTTCTTAGATATTTAATGCAGGAAGTTATAAAAAATAAAATCAATAACGATACTTTAGGGATTGATAAAAATATTATGATTGTAATTGATGAAGCGCATGTTTTTATTGATCCTAATAATCCGGCTGCATTAAAATTTATGAAAGATGTTGGAAAAAGAATAAGAAAATACGGCGGCGCTTTAACGGTTGCGACACAAAATATTGCAGACTTTATCGGTCAGGCAACAGAAGTTAAATCTGCCGCAACTGCTGTTTTAAACAACTGTCAATATTCTCTTGTGTTTGGTCTTGCGCCAGATGATATGAACTCATTCCAGGAACTTTTTAGAAGTTACCAAGGTGGTCTAACTGAAAATGAACTTGATTTTATATCTTCAGCCGAACAAGGAGATGCTTTATTTATAATTACTCCAAAAATACGCCTTCAAACTCGAATACACGTGCTTGAAGGAGAAGAGAAGTATATAGTAAAACCTGATTAATGGTTTGTTAATGAAAGTCATAAAAATTTTTGAAAAAGGAGGTATCTTTATGAGTATAGAATCTTTAATCGAAAAAGTAAGATTATCCGGATTAAATATCGACATTAATGAAGAAACCTTAATTAATGAAGGTATTTTAAAACGTACCGGAGAAATTGATGAAAAAAGATTAGAAGCCTTTATCAAACAAAAGCAATTTGTCAACGAAATGTTAGACTCAGGAATTCCAGTTACAATTCATCATACCGAAGTAATCAAAAATGATAAAAAACCTTTTATGGAATGTGTTTTCGATAAATATGATAAAGACGCTATTTACATAAATACAAAAGCTTATGAAAAAAATACTCCATATGCTTTAAGAAACAGGAAACAGTTTGTCTGCTGGAAGTGGGTTTGGAAAGAAAATGAAAAAGATCAATCGAAGAGCAAATGGACTAAGGTGCCAATAAATGCCAAAACTGGTTATGGTGCTAAAACATCAGACCCATCAACCTGGTCAACATTTGAGGAAGCTTGCAAAGCAGTAGATAAATATAAATGTGATGGTATCGGAATCAATCTTGGCAAAGGTTTAATGGGTATTGATTTAGATAATATTCTTGATGAGAACGGCAATATGAAAGAAATGCATAAAGATATTATCGAGAAAATCGGTAGTTATACTGAGCTTTCGGTAACTCATACAGGTGTTCATATTTTAGTTTTTGGTGATATTCCTAAAATAGGAGCTAAAAGGATAGATTCTTTAGGGTTAGAAATTTATTCGGAAGGACGTTTTTTTGTTGTATCAGGAGAAATGCTTCCAGAAATGTTTTATGTTATACAAAAAAAAGCCGATTCGCAACCGCGTATTGATGAAATTTATGACAAATATTGGGCTTCATATCAGCCATTATCTTTAAACCCACAAGAACCTAGAAGAGTTCAGCAAAAACTTGATTTAAAGTATGTCGAAGGCGAAATCGGAAGTCAAAGGCTCAACGATGAACAAATCATTGAAAAAGCTTCAAGATCATACGAAAAACGTCGCCTAAATGGCTATTTTGAAAAAGAAATTGAAAAACTTCAAGAAAACGCATCCTTGCCTAGTGAAAAAAAGAATGAAAAAATCAGAGCTTATAAAAATGCCTTGGTTTCCAATCAGTTTGATAACTTGTTTCAAGGATATTACGAGAAATTTTATGATACTCAAAGTTCTGCTGATATGGGCTTTATTGGCATGATTGCCTTTTACACCGATAGCCCCTCTCAAGTTGATCGAATATTCAGAAAAAGCGGCCTTATTAGAGACAAGTGGGATGAAAAAAGAGGAGATACAACTTATGGTCATAAGACTATTGAGTATGTGTTTTCCAATATTACAAAAAGATATGATCCAAGTAAAAACAATGAAAAGGAGTGACTATAATGGCAATATTTAAAAAGACGGAAAAAAGAACAGATAAAGCTAATTTAAAAAATGGCACTAGCACTCCTCTGGATGAGCATTATATCTTAAAGGTTTGTGACCGCGACGATAGTTCAGATGAGAGTACAGGATGGACTCATCATATCAGAAATTATGTTGAATCCGCTTTTTTAACAAAGGATCCAAAACATTATACTGATATGACTTCAACTTTTTATTATTGTAAAGGGCTAATTCCAGATTATATTGAACCTAGCAAAGATTATGCAGTCAAAAGTCATAGAAATATAATTTTAACTTTTTTAAATAAAGAAAATGCTCCTGAACATAATTGGATAAATCAATATTGCCTAAACGAAGGCTCCAATTTTTTGGATTCGGACGATATTAAAAATTTGCATAATAATTTCACTACTTTAGCTGAAGTAGGAAATTACTATTATCCTATTACTGATTTATCTGAAATTGAAAATGACGATGGAAAATATTTATTAGACAATGCCGAAATATCTGTTCGCAGTAACTATGGCGGAGGTTACATTAGAATCAATGGAAAAGAACGCGAATTTAAGAATTATTATTTTAAAAATGTTTTAAAAGATTTGTTTGAATCAAGAAATAACGTTTCTTCAACTGAAACAAATATTGAAACTATTGATTTTGGCAAATTGTCTAATAAAGAATTATCAAATTTAATGATAGAACAACTAAGTAAACACCGACTTGATTCAAAAGAAAACCGGATTGAGTTTTTTAAATTTCTTTCAAGTTTCAATTCAAGCCATTACAGTCTTAGAAATAAGCTTATTTTAGCTTTTCAGGCAAATAGTAAAAAGTTTTTAAGAGTTTATGGCACTTATAAAGAATGGCATAACAGAAATACAAGAATAAAAGATGGTTCAAAAGCTATGGAAATTTGTCTCCCTATTGAAAAAAAGACTTATTTTCAAAAATCAGTATCAAATGGAATTACAACCTGGATAAGAATGCCTTATCCTAAAGATGATAAAACAAGAGATTATTATGATAATTTAGTAACTGCCAAAGAAGCAAGAGTAGCAATAAGAACGGAATTTATGTACAAAAAGGCTATTTTCTCGTTATCTCAAACAACAATGTCTGAAGCAGATAGAGTTAAATATTTACAAAGATATAATTCCAACAATACGAAAGCTGAAAATGATAAGTATTTAGATCGAATGAAGAGAATTGTAGCCCATCTAGGTTATAAATATTCAGAAATTATAATTGAAGGAGAAGCTTTAGGCTACACTTCCTATAAAAATAAAGAAATTGTTCTTCAAGCTTCAGTTCCAACTGATACAAAGATTCTTACTGCAGCACATGAGATTGCTCATGTAATTTTAAATCACGATACTATGAAATTAACGGGAACAGATAGAGAGATTCAAGCTGAGCTTTTAGCTCATACTTTTTGTGCTTCAATTAACATTAAAAGTGAAACCGAACATTCTTTAAATTATTTAAATTCTTATTTAGAATCATATCATCCTGAAAGCAAAGGTGATTTATCCTTTCTTGAAACAATTGAAAAATCCGTTCTTTTTGCACACTCTTCAATTGTCTTGCCAGCAGTTCAAATACTTCATGATCTGGTAAGCAATGATAAGATGACGCTTGTGGATCTTAAGAGGATAACTGATTTTGCGCCTAATGGCTATGTATATGATAAGTTAGCAAAAGAAGCTAAAGTTCTAACAAGAAGAGAACTTCAGCAAGAACAAGAAGTTGTTCAGGAAAATATAATGGAAAGTGAGAATGTTCCAACCAATGTGTTCGAACTGGAGTAATTTATGGACAAACAATTAACTATAAAAGACCAGGTCCCTTGGTCAATAATGACTGTAAAAGAATATTTTTATCAGATGTTTGATATGAAAGAAGCTATTATGTCAAGTCCGGTAAAGTCTTTCGAGTCTCCAAACGGTGAAATTGAAGTTTTAGTTTTTAAATCTGATCATGTCGAGGATTTCAAAGGAAGTTATTTTGATGATGAACTAGATCTTGATGAAAATAAAAACAAAGAGCTTTTTGAAGATTTTAAGAAAAAAGCTGATTTCTATTTTTGCGCAAAATGGAAAAAAAACGACTATGATACAATTGAAATTCCAGATGAGATTTATCTTTCTGTTGATGCGGCCAAAGATGGGTTGAAACGCTTGTTTCATCAAAAGAGCTAACGCTCGCTTGTAATATATACACATAGGTTTGAGGTGATAAAATGTGCAAAGTTGATAAAGAACTACAGAAATTATGGACTTTTTTTGATAAGGTTTTAACTAAAAAAATAAAAGAGGATGCTATAGCAGATTCGTTCCAAGAAAGCTTAGATAAAATTTTGTTAAATATTTTTCCAAAAGAAGGTGGATCGCGTTTTGTATATTCATCTCGGGCCTTAGTTAGCGAAACACTTTTTATACTTTTAGAAACTGGAATTTCTAAACAAGATTTTAACATTCAAACTATTTTAAATAATCTTGAGTCTAATAGTAAAAAAGTGTTAAAGTTTGCTAAGAAAAAAATATTAAATAGCTCGTTAGAGCCTAAATAAAAAAGCAGTAGTCTTAGCAAAATTGACTAACTGCTTAAATTTATGAATGTGAGAAAGAGCGCACCAGTTAAATTTGCATTTTCCCCATCACTTCATTATATGCATTATTGCCCATAAATATCAAAGGAGTAAATCCTAAATGGAGATAAGAAATTATGAAAAGAATGCTCAAATTTGATCCAACGAATGGAACTCTTGAAGAGTTTGATAATACAAGAGGAAATAAAGATTTTTATGAGATTATTGGTTGTGATGGTCTAGAATCAACAAGAAGATATATCGGCGAAAAACTTTATGACTTTATAGTTGATGGAACCGGCGCGATGGATGATTCTCAATTGTCAATATCTGTTGTAGCTGCTTGTAATCCTTTTAGTCCTTTACACGGTCCGGCAATTATTGCAAGACGCAACAATATAGATTTTATTGGATTAAGAGATGAGGATATTCATTATATAAAGGCAAACAGCAAAATAATAAAGCATGATGAGCTTTTTATACTCGTTTTACTTGATAACGAAAATGTTAATGAATGTGTTGATGATAATGAAATGGATTAAAACAAAAGGGGTTGGCTATTTTGATTACTACTGAAATGATAGAGTCATGTTATAAATATGCTAAAAAAATTGCGTATGGAGAAATTATTAGTCTCGAAGATGCTAAGCAATTTATTTCCAAAGAATCTAAAATGAATTCTGGATCTGCAAGAGATTATATTATTTCTATAATTAAAATGATTAAAGGTGAAAAGTTTCAAAGAACAATTAATATAACAGCTGCAACTATTATTTTCAATCGTATTTACAGGGATTATAAAGAAGATGGATTAGAAAAAGCAATCCAAGCCACAAGACTTAATATAGATTATTATAAAAGTGTAAAAAGCAAAAGTTTACCTGGTCTTAGTAAATTGTGCGATGATTTTGAAAATATTTATTTAACTAAAAATAAAAATAATTCAGAAGAAAATTATGATGAAAACAATAATACAAGAATATCTTCAGTCGAAATATGGTTAGAAATTTTAAAAAAAGAATTAGCCCTCGAAAATGATATTGTAGATATATTGTATTATTATTACGATTGCAATGATTTTGTATCTCAGGACGAAGTATTAAGTAAATTTAACATTGGCGGTAATGGCGGCTTAAATTCAAAAGTTAAAGCTTTTGGGAAACGTATTATTGATTTTACAAAAATCGAAAAGCAGTACAAAGCTGATGGAACGGAAAGACGTTGGAATATTCCTTTTCTTGGAAAGCAAGAAAATAACAATATTTTATGGAAAATTAGACCAGAACTTGCTGAAGCTTTAAAATTATTAAGTTTTGAAAATCCTAGAATTATTGAAAATAATGAAGATGGTGATTTAACCAGTGTTGTAAGTAGAGAAGAAGGTAAGAAAAAAGAAATATACACAACAAAATATGAACGAAATCCTAAGAACCGTAAAGATTGCATTAAATTTCATGGTCCTATTTGTAAAGTTTGTGGTTTTGATTTTTTTAAAGTTTACGGCGATGTTGGCGATGGCTTCATCGAGGTACATCATATTAACCCTATATCTACTTTAGAAGAGGTTGTGTTAATAAATCCTGAAAATGACTTAGTTCCCGTTTGCTCAAATTGTCATCGAATGATTCATAGAAAAAGAGACCAGGTTTTAACGGTTGAAGAATTAAAAGACAAGACTTAATCTTGCTTCGGGAAAAATGTTCCTGGAAGAACTTCCTCAATTTCAAAGAAGTCACTATGCGATCCGTAATCAATTCAAATTGTTGGAGTATCAAATCCAAGAAATCTCTGATAATGGCCTTTAAGGCCTTGCTTTTCCAAAAAATCTTCTATGGTTTTATAAATTTCATCTTTATTAGTTGTTTCTATTAAAAGAATTTTCTCATTAGAGTTTTATGGTATAATTTCATATAAATATATTACATAATTAGCAACAATAATCAAGAAAGAGGCGTTTTAATGCAGTTCAAAGATAAATTTAATATTACTTTAACAGAAAATTTGAGCTTCGCTTGCAATCAAATTGTAAAACTAATATATCAAAGTGCTAAATTAGAAGGCTTGCTAATTTCTTTGGCTGATATAGAATTAATTTTTGATAATCGTTCTGTTGGCGGGATGTCCTTGTTTAATTTTGAAATCAACAATAATCAAGAAATAAAACAATTTCTATACGATAATTGCATTGAAGGAGGCAAGATATGATAAATAGAAATGACTTATTGAAAAAAGCCGTTTTAGCTTTCGAGAAAAGAAACGGATTACGACCAATACCTCAAGAAGTAATCCAAAAATATTATGATAACTTTGCAATTAAAAATACTTATGATTCCAATGCTATTGAAGGCAATACCATAACGTTAAATGAAACTCATGTGATTATCAAAGATTCAATTATGATTAGAGAAAAATCATTTGGAGAACACTTAGATATTGTCGGCTATCACCAAGGATTTCAACACATGCTTAATGCTGCTAGAGAAAAACGACCTATATCTTTGGATTTAATAAGATCTCTTCATTCATTTGTACGTATTTCAAGAGAAGATGGCTTTTATCAAGATTACAGACATTTGGATGTTCACGATGTTGAGATTGTTGGAAGAAATGGTATGGTGTTATTTAAACCTGTCGCTTCAAAAAGCATGAAACATCTGATGATAGATTATGTAGCACAAATAAATAACGATCTAAAACACTTTAATAAGGTTACGTATAAAAACGAAGATTATTTTAATGAAGTAACGAACGCATTAGCCAAACACCACATGGATTTCGAAACTATTCATCCATTTACTGGAGGTAATGGTAGAACTGGTCGCCTTCTAATGAATTATGAACTACTAACTCTTGGTTTAAGTCCTGTGAATATAAAACAATTAGATGCTGTAAAGTATTCCCATGCGCTTTATGACTATCAGCATTTTGGCGAACAACCTCGTGCAGGCAACGGAATACAAGAAATGAGCGATTTAATTTTACAAAGTCTAGTTGAGGAACTTCAGAACTGGAATACTTTATTTGAATCATTTATGCCTGGTATGGAAAATGATCCAAGAGCTAACTTGGCTTTATATGGGGCTGACACTGTTCTAAAAAACGAATCCGAAAACGATAATGATAATGAGATGGGATAAGGAGATATAATATGAAAGATTTTAAAGATTTTGCTGAAAAATTACATGGTGATAAAATTACTAATCTATTGAAAAAATATAGTGAAAATGGAAAATTTTCGCAAGCTGCTATTTTACCAGCAACAATCGATATTTTGGAAGAATATCATAAATGGCTCCAACCTCAAATAATTTATGACGAATATGAAACTTCTTGGATTCACTTACTTGCTGGAATCTTAATAGAGCGCATTAACTTAAAAGATATTAACCTTGAGTTATTAAAACTTCCTGAAGATTATGCTCTTTTAAAAGATGCTTTGCCTGAGTGCGCCACTAAGGAATTAATGTATAAAGTTTTTGATTTTGCCTTGTCGAAGTACGCAATGTTGGAAGCTTTGCAATAATTATGCCTTTATTATTAGATGTTCCTTACGAAGATAAAGAGGAAGCAAAAGAACGTGGCGCACTTTGGAATAAAGATTTAAAGAAGTGGTATGCGCCAGATAAAACCAAATATCCGTTTTTCTATCACTGGATTTCGCCAAACTCATTAATTATTTTGGATTATTTATATATTGTCGAAGGATTTAGAGAATGTTGGCGATGTAAGAAGCAAACTAAAGTAATTGCTTTTGGGATTGAAAATTTTTATTTGACCGAAGGTAAGAATATGTTAGACCACATTATACTTTGTTCCGGTTTCTTAAAAATGCCTAAAAGTCTTTTAGAATATTTGGATACAACATATAAATTTAGGAAAAGATTTTCACAAACTGAAGGTCATGAATATTATTCAAATGGCTGTCAATATTGTAATGCATTACAAGGAGATCAGTTTTTATTTAAGTTTCCTGATTCACCATTTGTAATTAATTCTGCACATAAGGCAAAGGAACTAACGTTCTATAAAATAAAACTAACTTATGATATTGTTTCTTATTGTGATTTACGAATTGCGATAAAACGGAATCTAATTGATGATTCAAAGATTTTTGAACTTGAAGAAAAGTTCTTTGATGAGCTATCTAAGATAGACTCTTAAAAGAAAAAAGTTTCAACAAAATAGTGCGAATCCAACTCAGAATTATTGATTTTTACCGACAATTATTATATAATGTCTGTGGATCAATTAAGAATCACGGTCCACTTTAGTGTCAGATTTGCAGGGCTGCATTTCTCGGTATCAACTTTAACAGATTTTTTTCTGGGAAAGGGGGTTCGAGATTATGGATTTAATTGTTATTATCGCAATAATAAATTGCTTAATTAATGTAATCCGATTGTATTTCGATTTAAAGAAAAACAAAAAAGCAGCCTCTACCAACCAAAGTATTTAGACTGCTTCAAGCATTAGATACCGAGAAGCGTAGACTGCTGTCTGGCACTCTCTATATTTATATTATATGCTATTTAATCAAAAAAATCAAGCCAAATTTATCTAAAATAGTGAACAAAATTAGAAAGGAACCATATTCAATGAATAGTTCAAATACAGAAACAACTAATATTCCTGCTGTAAGAGAAGATATCACTGTAAAAATTAGCAACAATTTTAAGGATAATACAATAGAATTTCCAAATGAATTGGAATTTATTGAATACATGAAATCACAAAAAGAGCAATTGACTGATTCATTGTCTCAGAAAGGTTTTGAAGATAATCTACCACTGGATTTAGAATATAAAAATGAAAATCTGTGGCATTTGGTTGATTGTGGCGGACAAATATTAATCTGTTATGAGATAATTGATTGGAAAAAATGATTTATTTGATTTTCATATTAACACATGATTTGCTAGCTTGCTATCAATATAGCAAACTTGCTTGAAAGTTGTATTTACATCTTTACATAAAGAAGACTTTATTGATTTAGAGAAAGACCGCTAGGTCAAAAATTAAGGAGAGAAAAAATGAAAAAATTATTTGCGAGTTTATTTGTGGCAACTGCTTTATTTTTATTAGTTGGATGTAACTGGGGCGGAGGAACAACAGAAGAGAATCCGTTTCAAACTATTCAGGGCTGGAGATTTGATTCAAGTGCAAATAGGATGACTTCTTTTAATATTGATTATAATGATTTAACATCTAGCACTCCGTCAATGCCAGCTTTTGCTTATGCTGACATCATTTTTGATGTAAAAAGCGATGTCTCGTTAAATGTTACCAAAATATCTTTTACAATCATTCCTGAATGTGATATGATAATTCTTGCACGAATTATAAATGGTAGAGGCGTAAATTCTGCACCTGTTGGAGAGTGGATTACTGTTGAAGCAAAAGAAGGCATTGCACATCAAATTCTAATACCTGCCACTTTCGAATTAAATGACAGATTTGATATTCAGTTTCGTTTCTTAATTAATATAGACGATTCTGAAAGTCATCCCGTCGGAGACATGTATCTATGGAAACAAAATGGAAGAAACGGTGAAGAAGTTCCTGGTCTTCCAATGGATGGAAAAAGTTTTATTTTCCAACTTTATAATTTTGACTTTAGAACCGCTTAAGTAAATTTTACTAAGCTATCTTGGAAAGGTAGTAATGCATGGCCTCATTTATAAGAAGCATAGGTTTAAATTTAATTAGAAACTTTAGACCACAATTTATGTTCATTGATTTCTCTGCTCTTTTTGGAGAAGTCTTTTTCAGTGTTGGTCAATGGGCTCTTGAACTTATTTATTATTTTGAACTTACTTTTTGGTTTTTGGCTGGCGTTAACTCTCCAACAGCTGATGCGCCTTCTATTAACTTTTTTGATTTGATATTCTCTAATCAAGGTATAGTCAATACTTTTTGGGTTTTTTTGCTTTTTTCAATTTTCCTCTTTGGCGTATCGATTTGTATTGGAACAATTCGCTCCCAATATCAAAAAGATTCGACTGATTCGCTTAAAAAGGTCATAAAAAGCTCCATAATGGGAATTTTATCGTTTATTTTAATGCCTGCAATGATGCTTACAATAATTTTTGTTTCAGGCTGGTTAATTAATAATATTGCTATAGAATTAGCAGCCAATTTACTCTCTACTTCGGGTGGAGCAGATAGCATTGCACAATCAATTTTCATAAATAGTATTACTTCTTCCAGAGGTCAAAATGCATTAAGGATAGCCATAGAAAATAATCGTTCTCTCGCAATTGTCGGACAAAATTCTATGAATGTTGATTGGTTCAGAAATACTATAGATTTAAACATTCGCATCGGCGGCGATGTTAATTATTTATTATTATTCATAACGGCAGCAGTAGTGCTTTATTCTCTTGTAATGGCTTCAGTAGGTTTAGTGAAACGTTTATTTAAAATCATTCAACTTTATATTTTCGGTTCCTGGACTGTGGCCACAATGCCTTTAGATAACGGAGCACGTTTTGAGGAATGGCGCAGTCAATTTTTAGTCCAAATTTTTCAAGTAGTTGGGTCAATTGCCGCTATGTTTATTTATTTGACTTTAGTTAATATTGCGGGATCAGAATTAAATGCTCTGGCAACAAGTAGCGCTTCAACAACAACTCAATGGGTTTTACGTTTAGGTTTGTTAGTCATTATCATAGGCGGAGCATTTGCTTTAAATGAAGGTGGTCAATTAATTGCTGGACTCATTCAAAAAGGAGCAGGTCAAGCTGAAGGTATGTCTGCGATGCAATCTAATGCCTTAATGAAAGGCGGATTACAATTAGCAACAGGTGGATTGGCTACAGCTGCTGTTTTAGCTAAGGGTGCCGCAAGCAGTGCATCAGGTCGCGGTAATTCTTTAGGTAGTATGGCCGGAAGTGCACTCCTAGGAAATAGAGGCAGCGGTAATAATTCTGGTGGAAATAATGCTGCAATGCATGAGATGGCCAACCAAAGTTTTGGCGGAGGCAGCAATGGTCCAAGTCAAACTGCTTATACCGGAAAAGGTGGAATTAATCCTCAAGCTTCTTTAAGTCGTCAACAACTTAACCTACAAAATATAGCTAATAGGTCTGGGGCTCTTTCTCAAAGACAATATCAAAAAGCTGAAAAACATGCGTTAAGAGATAATTATAGCGGAACAGCAAAAAGCGATCTTCAGGAAGGTCAAAAAAGAACCAAAGCAGAAGTCGCAACATCTACAGCGGGCGGAATCAGAAAAGCAGCTGGTTTTGTTAAATCTCACGGTATCATTGGTACAATGATTGCTGCGCCTAAAAAAGCAATTACTGCCCCATTTAATGCTATCAAAGGAAAAGCAGCCAGAGATAAAGTTGCACGGATGGAAAATCCAAAATATAAGTCTGACCAAGCTAGAAAAGAATTTAAATCTTTAACTATACAAGAAAAATCAGGTCTCTCAAAGAAAGATCAAAAGCATATTAGAAATTATGGTTTTGATGAAAAAACATCAGTTGGGCAAAAGAGAATTAATGAAGAGAAGGCTTTAATTGCTAATTCAAAAAATGATTCTGAAGATAAGAAGAAGGATTGATGTACACTAATTTATATAAAGTCGCTTAAGAGGTGGCTTTTTTTGTACTTGAAAAAATTGAGGAAATATGATACACTTAGATTATATAATAATCTATGAATTGAGGTGAAATTATAGGAAGATTTACAGTGCTACTGCAATTATTTGAAATAGCCTTAGAAGCTATGCTAACATTTATTATTGGTATTATTAATATTTTACCATTGCCAACAAGTATAACAGATATATTAAGTACAATCATTAGAGAAAACTGGGAATTAACTTCTGTGCAATGGTTGGATTCATTACTTTATTACGTTGCATATATAGGGTCTTTAGCGGCAGCGTTTATTATTACAAATTTAAAACTTAAAATTAATTTACCTAAAAGCAGTTTAATATCGTTTATTGTATTTGTATTTATTTTAGTGCTTTTCCAATCAATATTGTTTTGGATAGTTTTTTTCGTTGCTTTTTTGTTATACATTGCGTATTTAGTTCTTAATTTAAAAAATGCACAACCCAAAAATTTAATTTAAATTATAGTTAATAACAAAAGCTTATTATCTTCATAAAATTATCAAAACAAGTTAAATAATTACATATCAAAGTTACGTACTCAAGGAGGGGATTTGTATAATTGATGAAGTAGAATTGGCTCGAAAAGAGCAAGAATTAATAGAACTTGAACAAAGGCTAAAAGAACAAAGAGAAAGATATGGGATAAGAACGAACGCTGAACGAGTTGCATTTGCGTATGCCTATATCTATATTCATCAGGAGATTGATAAAATTATATTACAATTTTATCTTCCATTATCGAATTCTGTGTTATCAAAACATGAAAAGCAATCAAATAAACCCAAAAAGCAGAAACAAATTTCCTTTGCAAAGAAATTGAAACTAATTCCTGAAAAATTTTGGGACGAATATAACAAAATTTGCGACATACGCAACGCTTTAGCTCACGATCCTGCAAGAATTTTTTTTGAAAAAGATTTTCCAAGCGATGGCCAATTATGGTTTGGTTTTCAATTATTACTAAAATTAACTTTACATTATCATACTGAGGAGATAGTTTTAAAAATCCATGGCTCAGGAGTTGATGCTCTTAATACTGCAATTTATTTAAATTGCAGATGTTTGCAAAGAATTCTTGGTGACAAATATGAAAAGCAAATAAATGAACAAATTTTGAAAGCCAAGAATATTTTACAAGCAAAGATTAGATAATGTTATCTCAGAATAATTTTTGTAAATTATGAAACCAAAAATAGTCCTTTAGCTATCATTAGTATTATTACTATATTGCTAGCTTTATAGGATTTGGATTTATTAATTGATATAGGTGTAAAGACATAAATACATATTTACACATGTTTTAGTAAAATATGCAGAATAAGTAGAACTCGAATTGAGTTCTTTTTTTGCTTTGAAATAGTTAATACTTTTTTATAAAAGTATTATGTAAAACTTGAAACCTTCATACAAAACAATCAAATTTCATGAAAATAATTTTCATGTCGCAAACGCTTGCATTTTGTCGAAATATAGGATAGAATATTAAACATAGATGGGTTTATGTGACTTTGTTCACATACAGAGAGTATTCATTAGCTAAACATTGGAATGGAATTATGGAAGGCAACCAATATCCATTTTTTTTGTTGCCAAAAATGAGAATTATAATGAAAAAGAAAGGAGGAAGACGTCTTTATGAGAAAGTCGGTAAAAGCATGAGATGGGTAACAACTA
>Ga0123352_10005227_pt1 | contig 19456 bp, 21 predicted proteins | sample TergutLab28metaG_FD_89700 | JGI IMG/M metagenome (GOLD analysis project Ga0123352, IMG submission 89700) | Labiotermes labralis P1 segment gut microbial communities from Petit-Saut dam, French Guiana - Lab288 P1 | ecosystem: Host-associated > Arthropoda: Insects > Digestive system > Gut ... | reverse complement strand
CGCCTGTCCATTTGTCTGTCTGTGGCACGTTTTTGGCATGTAAACCGTTTTTCAGATTCACATGAAATTTGTTTTAGGGTTTTTTTTAAAAAAAAAAAAAAAATTTGCTGAGCAAGTGCAAGTTTCATGAACATCAGTCTAGAGACAGTCGTACTTTACCTAGGGGTATGAACAAATTTCTGCCCATACTTTCCATATTCTCAACCATTTTGTGTAAAATTGGTAAAAGAAAGCGCCAGTTTTAATGTTTTAAGTTTTGTGAAACCTGGTTCAGTGAAAAACACACTTTATCTCCGGTCATAAATGAATTTTTTTTGCATATTTTGTGCATTTTTTGGCTGGTTTGAGTAAAATTCAGTGCAAATGATAACCAAAAAAACATATTGAGTGGTTGTGAGTTTCATGAAAATTAGGGCACACTTATGGGTGTAAACGCATTTCTGTACACACTTTCCATATGTATTTTCTGCTTTGGGTGAAATTTGGTGTAAGAAATCTCCACCTAATGCTGTTGAGCATTTACAACCTCAATGAATATGGTTCAGGGAGGGCAGTACTTTTGCTGTGGTCATAAATGAAATTACATTTACCCTTGTGCTCCCACATTCTACATCAACCAGGTCTCTCTACAGTTATTGCAGAATACTGCCTTCTTCATTGTCATACATGAGTGTGAACTAAATAAACATACTTATCATGTCAAACACAACACAGGTTTTGTTCTAATTCAAGTTGTGCCTTAACATGCATGCTACATGATTCAGCCTTTTCTTAGGCCATCAGCAGGCATGTCAGTACAAAAATCTTATAAAGGAAGATATAATAAAAGTAAAATCAATGCCTTAGATTTTATTTTACTTTATTATTTTGCTTTATTTTATTTTTCTTTATAAGTTTTTTGTATTGAGATGCCTGATGATGGCCAAAGAAAAGGCTGAAACATGCAGCATGCATGTAAAGGCACAAATTGAATGAAAATAAAGCCTGTGTTGTGGTCAATGTGATAATTGTGTTTATTTAGTAATTAACACATTGGGATGGCTTCCATAAAGAATGATTATGAACACCATGCTGTTGGGCACAGTAGCAACTGGTGGAGGGAAATGGATAGGACAGTGGGCTGATGGTGCTGGTTGATTTGGGGAGGGTCTATGTACAGCTTACTACAAGAAAAGTAACTCTGGTACTGAACATTGCATATATGTAACATGCAGTGTGATGCTCAAAATGCTGAATGTCATACAAATATATCTGCTGTTATGCAGTCCTGTTTTGCAGGGGGCATTTAAATTCAGGTCTTGTGTGCACATCACTGTGGGCATTAAATTCTAGCCTTACAGGGGTCATGATGGATTCCAGTATGCTGACAGCAAATGTGTTAAAGAGGTTGAATGTTTTCTAAGTGAACTCTTCATGTCCTGTGTTGGAATTATTAGAACAGTCAGAAAATAATAATTGAACTGCCTGTGAAAAATGAAGTTGAATAACACTGAAATGGAGTGGAATATAAACATGGTATATGTTCCTCCCAAACATTGGTGGTCACCTACCAAACTGTGCTGCACATCAGCCCAGCAAGCCACAGTCTTAACATTCACTACTGCGATGACATCAAATCTGGTTACTCATTTTGTTGTTATTTCAGCAAATCAAGAAACCATAGTAGAATTAGTGGGATTTACCCGTCGAGTTTTCCCACAATTGAAACCTGGTCCCAAGCGACTGCCACATGCAGTTCCAGTATGCATTGATACTGATACTGCTTCCAGTCAAGATGAGGCATATGCAACACCACAGGAAGGTGGTGGACCAAGTGGTGGCCAGAGTCAGGGAGGAACAGTCACACCAACTGAACTTACTTTTGACTTCCATCGTCTTAACATTCTTTTGTTGCGGGCCGTAATGAAAGATTGTGGCGTGGTAGGACGAAAAATTGGAACAGCAACTATGACAGAGGCCAAAGTCCAAGCAACTGTTGGTAAGTGTTTGATTGGAAGCTAGTGGTAAGGCTTGGAAGCGGATGTTGATCAGACACAAGTAATGTACATTGTTGAATCATAGAACAGGTACTTTAGAGCTGACACCATGGATATGGTAGGTATTGCTAGGGTGGCATAAGCTGCTTCTTTATTAACCTTGCCAGTATTGGGAGTCTATATATGAGAGTATTCCGGTATTTGTCATTACAGTGTGTTTGCAACATTGAATATCAGGGCCCAATTACTGTATTTACCAAAATGAAAAACATGAGTTTTTCACAGTTAGTATTATAAGAATCATCCTGAATTTGAACCTGACATATGTAATATATTAATGCTTTTACGTATTTCATGCTCTTAGGGGGTTGGTGTTTCTAAGGTGTTTTTCAGATTTATCCATTGATAAATAATCACAATGAAGTGTAACATACTTTACCTTTGATGTGCAGGCCGAGACCTGGTGGTGCAGGGCTCCCTAGGAGGCCTCCAGGTGTTGGATCTCAGTCCAGAAGGACAGATGCATCAGAGAATCTTGAGTCTTGGGAAAGATCCACTACTACAAAAGAATGTTGATCTTGTGAGCTGTATTGATGCAGAATTGTACAGCATGTGTCAGCAGCCAGTGTTAAGCACTGAAGAAAACCAAGCATTCAGTTTCACTGTACGAAGACCTCTAGAAGGATTAGAGTCAGGTGAATATTTGGTACACCTCATTGAATGGAGTTATTGCTAATGAAAGTCAGTATTGAACTATATTGCCTCAAATAAAAGGAGACGTGCATATCAGTGCTTAATTGGATTCCCAGTGACAAAGATGAAAGCCATGCAGCCCACATGGGCCCCCTGGGGTCATGGGTCACTGGCCTCCAAATGTACAGAATATTGATATTTGTTGTCTTCTTTTGGTTGGGATTTCTTTCTTCTGACAGAAAGTAGTATTCTGAGAGACCTGGCAGTAGCTTTACTAATAATTATAGCGATGTTTCTAGATTAGCAATTCATGGTTGGGCTCCCCAACTATTTGTCTGTGCCACTGATCTCTGCTTAAGTAAATATATTGTGAAACCTTTCTTAAGGCAAGTTTGATGGAATTCAACAAATTAGCTTATTAAATGGAGAACCTCTTTGAAGCATAAGCCTGACAGTGCATTTTTACATTGTACTTCTGTGTTGAAATAAGAGCGTCCTTGTATCGGAGTCGTGTTTCATATAAATTCACAATTAAATGGTTAATTTTCACTGTCATACTACAGTTTAACTGTAACCTTCTTCAGTGTTTTGGACACATACTTGAATACAAGACAATATGTACTGTACAAGCACAGAATTGTTTGTCATGTTTGTGGGTAGTTATGTACACATTAATAATTGCAATATCATATATTTTAGAAAGTTAAGCTGCTTTAACCACATCTGTACATATACACACACTACATTTAAACATGGTGGGTATGAGTGTTACAGACATAATGCCCATCTTCATGATCATATACCTTGCAGGGTTTCAGTTGTCATGACCTATTATTGTCCCGTTGACAGTCTAGAAGTCTTTTGAGGGGTCCTCTGTGGCTATGTTTCCTCCTGTTTAGATGTGATAATTTTTCTGTAAACAAATATACAGTGTTTGCTGGTGCTTATTCTTACTTGTGAGTATTATCATCAGGTGCGTTATTGTTGAATATTGTCCTGGTTGTGAGATCTTCATTATAAAAATCATGGCAGAGACTAGTACAAGAATGTGAGTAAGTGATGAAGAATATTTGATGAACTATTGAAAGATGATAGATCTAATGTTAATTCGGAGAGTGAATGTAGTGATTAATAGTGAAATGGTTGTAAAATATTTTGTAATGAATCAGATTAACACTATGGATGATAAAGATAATGTAACATCAGTGACATGTAGCATGGGACATGGTCAAAGGTTACATCTGTGTGACCCTGTTATCCATTTAGTGACTAACCAAGTCTACATGTTGAGTCAGCACACCCTGGCAATCCTCTGAAATGTTTTGAGATTTTCATTACACCATAAATTGCCAAACTGGTGAGTCAAGAAACAACAAACTAACAGTTAGGCCTGAAGCTTTTAGAAAACATGCCGAAACCATAATGTCATTGTCATTTTGTGGTCCAAGAAGAATTTATATGAAGACCCTGTGTAAGGAGTGTGATGTGTTGGCATTGTACTCTGTTGCTGATCTCACGTTGCAGAATGTGCAGAGATCAAATTACGGATGGCATCAGTTTGGTACACTCATTCTCCACATTTTGTGACTGAGCTTCAGTCTTGTGCCACTGAATTCAAACAGTATCTGACCAATGTGGCGCGTTCCATAAAGTCTGCTGCTACAGAAATGGCTATAGGACTAGTACATGCCAGGTAATATTTATATTGAGTCTCCAATTTAGATTGCAGGTGACATAAATAGATTTGTGTGGGTGAAAAACTTAGTTTGATATTCAGAGGTATGGACAGAGATTGAGGACATGTGAGAACAGAATACTCACAACATAGCAACTTCAATTACATGACCGAGGTAGGAGTAAAAACATGGCTGTCTGACTGTAGGATTGTGTTACACTACCCATAGTCTGAAGAGCTGGTGTCACTTGCAGTGTTGTGACAGTGAGAGCTACTGTTACCCATATTGTCGCTTATAATCTTCCCTTTTCAGAATATGAAGTAACACCAGCACTTTTTGGGTCTAACTGAGGCTCTGTGCTTGTTCAGTGCTTGTTACCAGAAAGCTGGTTCTGCACAAGTTCATTGCTGTGTTACACAACTATACTGCCTTCTTGCAAAAGCTTGCAAGTCTTACAATGAAAGTCACCATGCAAAATGGCAGAGTTTTTTGAGAGAAAGTGACATGTACCATGGAATTTATTAGTTAGGAACTGAAGTAATTTAACCATCGGAGTTTTTTTCTTTGATATTTTTGTAGGTACTCTTTATATTGGCAAGTTGCCTGTGTATAAGCACTGGGTAATTTCATTTATCAATAAATTGGAACTTGAAGCATAGAATATTATGTTTCATCACAGAACTGTGTTATGCCTTGGAACTTAATTTTTTGCATGGTTTATGTAATTTGTACCAACTTAAAGAGGAGTGGGTGTGCAGAAAGCTGTGACTCTATAGGTTTCATGCTCATTTGGTCATCCCGTTTTCAGGACGGAAGCTTTGGCACAAACTTTGTATATGAATGGTCGCCTCTCTTCTTCATTGTATGGTGGATCAGGTTGGGAAATGTCACCTCGTCGAAGGCGACGAAGCTTTTCACAGTCATTGGAACAACTAGAAGGTGTATCTAGCACGAAGGGTACTACCCCACATACACCATACAGCCCCAGCATGGAAGAAGACTCCCTCGATCTTCTCTTTCATGTCAAGTTAGTAATAGGTCAATTGATGATGTTGGAGTTGATGATTTAAAATAAGGGAAATGGCTGAGGTGGTATTGGTTATGCATAACAAGACAGGCACTGTACATATACTGTAACTTGTTGGTATGTTCACATAATGTTTATACCTCTTCAGCTATTCGAACAGCCTGATAACATTTTACTGGAACATTGTGCTCCAATTTGTTGTCATCAGCAGCCATGTCACCTGCTGAGGTCTTAGAGTGAAGGACCAAATATATTCGCTTGATTTTAACTGAAGTTGGAATTTCATGACGGATTTTCATGAAAGTCTCCAGTGTTAAATTTCACAAAAATCCATCTAGAGTGAGCTGCACTGACACAAGTGGGCAGATGGACAGGTGGACAGACAGGCGCAGACAGACTAATAGCCTGATATCATTTAATTTGAATAGAGCACCTTTATGGTGATTTAGTGTCATTGGTGATATGGAAATGTAATTATGTCTTCATGTACAGTGTCAGTTGTTTGTGCTTGATTGTAGCGAAACATGGGTTGTCTGGGCAAATTTTCATAAAAGTCCCTAGTATGAAATTTTATGAAAATCTGTCCAGTGGGGGTCATGCTGATACATGTGGAGAGGCAGACTGACATGATGAAGAAAACTGGCAATTTTAGTGGGTGTGTGAATGTACCTAAAAAAGTATGTTCCTGTGTTTGGTGTACTGCTTCATACTTGAGCCATAATGGAGAACACCTGATGATGTTATGAAATTTATTGCATGTCTCTACCCACCTCTATGCAAGTGTTTTCGTAGCTCCTGGGTGCAGTTTGAGTCTTCATGCCCATCTTTTTTAATTAGACAAGTACATTGTATTCTCTTAAATTGAGTCTTATTTCCAGTTTACAGTAATACTGACAGAAAAAGCAACCATATGCCAGACAGAGACACATTTTTGCTTGGAGTGAACAATTTAAATTTTCAGGCTGGATATTGTTCTCGACACACCTGTCATGGTGCTGCCTCGTTCACCGGAGAGTCATCAGGTTGTCGTTGCCCATCTTGGAAAAATCACAGCCAGCAACAGCTATATGTCTAGTCCAGATTTCCAAGACCGTGAAGACCTGTGGGGAATGAGCAGAAGAGAGAGATACAACATTGAGATTCGTGATATGAATTTGTATTCTTTGGACACTGAGAAGAGAAGTTACAGAGATGCTTCAAATCTGCAGTAAGTATGGCAAACCATGCAAGCCATGTAGGTACATACCAGCAGAAAAGCTGTGTTTCCACATCTGCTTCTACCTAGAGAGGTTCGATCAAGTGAACTGTGCTTCCATTGAGGTCTCCTTTCTTCTGGGATGTTGCACCATGTCATTTGTGATTGGTGCCTGAAATTTCAACACAACGTAGTGGTCTCATCTGCAAGGGTCAATATATTTGGTTCTTGGGTGTGCTTGCCTTTGAAGTTGATACCAATAGGCACCAATCACCATGTGATATGGTGCTACATCCCAGAAGAACAGAGACCTCAACTGTATTGCTGCAGAAGCCTAAAAACTCATATGTTACCATTCTTGTGAATGTACCAAAATTCTACATCTACCATGATGTGTGGTTGGCTTCCCTTCTGACAACTTGGATTTGCCACATTGTAGGAAGCAGCTGGAAGGTATGTGTAGTGTAGTAGTCATGTGTGTGTCCATTCAAAGTGGATATTGTGTTTCAGTCCAGATGGAGACTGCCCTTTGGTGCCTGCAGAGAGGGTGTATAATTGTGCTGAGGATGGAAAGCCAATACTTCATGATACTCTGATTCAGCTTGTGATAGATCGTGATATTGGTCGCAGCATAATGAAACAGTCTGACAGCATACCAACACTTCTGATGGGTGAGGATGCTGGCACAGAGTTTCAGCAGATTGAGCAGCAGGATGTTGTACAGGTAAAACTGACTTGTGATTTATTTACTTATTTTTTTTTTTGACCATGTTAATGTAGTACTGTCATTTGCTGAGATTTCAGAGCATAGGTGACAGAATAATGAATGAGCATGGTGCACTGGTGCAGTGATAATGATGGGAAAACAGAAGTACTTGGAGAAAACCCTGTATTAGTGCCACTTCAGCTATCACAAATTCCTCATGAACTGGCCTGGCATTGAATTTGGGCTTCTGTTGTATTAGACCTACAACATTAACCTGAGCTGTGCTAGGATCCTTCTGATTTTTTGGATTTTCCTTCAGATACAAATGTGCCATGCACTGCAGACACCACGGAACATATGAATATGATTTACATGTTATAGGTCGCTTTACCAGGGTTTAATAACAATGTTCTGATCTCCCCATCAATTGCAAACTATACGTAAGGGAAAGTGGTTGTCAGATCTCCAGAAGAAACTTGTTGCAGAGCAGAAAGAGACATCTGATAGTTATAGCTGAACGGTTCACTGAGACCAACATAAAATTAAGTCCTAGAAAACATCTCTAGCTATGGTCCCTTTAATACCAGGGAAGTCACTGAGGTATGTTGAAAGTGTGTTCAGCAGACTGTTGGTAAAAGTTGGTAAGTTGCATCACTTTATTTGGTATATAACCTCCATGAAGATGACACTTCTGTGGTCCTTTGAAATTATCTCATTTCTCATGTCACATCAGTGAATTATGTTTAGGTTTTCTGAGCATATGGAATAACCCTGTTCAGATTTGAATCACAGCAGTGGCTTCAGTTGTTTGAGCTTTCTGTGTGGGAGTTGTGCAGTGTATTAGGATGGAGTGTGACTGTGGCTGCTGCTGTCCCTTTCTTCAGTTTATTACCATCCCGTGATCTCACTTGTTAAATACACAGTCATTAACTAACTTGTGAACCAATAATTTGTATACTGCAGATATCAGGCTGTGTCGTGACTCCACTGAAAGTGTCACTATCTCGTCAGCAATACGAACAGGTGCTAGATACGTTGGACAGTCTAATGCCCCAACCAGTCTCTGATGAGACCATCTTAAGCAGTTCTCGTCAGTTGGGTGATATAAAAGAGGAGGAGGTAGAGCTGCATACTGGGGTATCGACACTCAATATGGACCCAGCACTTAGAGCAAGGATGTTGAATGTCAGTAGCAGCAAGCCAAAGGTTGAAAACCAACACACACTCACACTTAAAGGTAATGCATTGATGTCTGCTGGCAGCACGCAGTTTGGCTGGAAATGTAGTAAGCCAAAGTGAATGAGTGAAATCCTTAAAAGTGTGATTTGATTGAATTTTGTTCTTGCGTTCCAGTTTCATTTGATCTTCCAGTTTTCAAGTTGGAGTTACGAGGTGATATAGGCTGTGGAGAACAAGGTTTGGTGGATCTGTCATTTGAAGACTTGAGTGTACAGTATGATAAATCACACAGATATGAGACCCACATACAGGTAAGTGCCTGAGAGTTAAGTCACAGAATTAAGTGTATGACATATTGAGCATGTTTACTGAAAAATTAAATTTTGAAGTTTATGATGGAGCCTGTTTTGGAGGTGAATTCAGAGAATGTTGTTGTACATTTTATAGAAGGATTACCTGAATAAGTTTTTATACTTTCAAGGATGCATTTACGATGAGTACTGGCTCTCTTTCCTAGGGTAAAGTGGTTGGGGCATGGCTTTGACCACCCACCCCTATCTGACACTGAGATTGATTATGAGTAGGGAACGTATCTCTGCTCCCCCTCTGGGCCTTCATGGCCAGTTCTTGGGTGAACTTTATCTGTACCTTTAACAAATATCTGTTGCCACACATCGTTTATAACTTTAAGCTGAATCTGTATACTTGCGTGTGATCTCTTGGTTAGCAGGTGTGTATACATGGGCGAACATTGCACCCACTCTCCAGTGGTTGGACACTAGTTCCATGCAATAGACACATCAGATTAGTTCTCCCCAGAAGACAAAAGCTTTACAAGTTCCTGCAACATTCTTTTTAGTATAAAACCTGAATTGTGTTCAGGGTGTTAAAACTGATTATAAGATACAAATTTTAAAAGGATCTAGAAATAAACTTGTAATCTTTGTTTTCTCCTGTCAACTGAGAGATCATGTTTTATATCCTTACAAAGACAGCTATCCATTGATCGTTAATGTTCTGGAAATTAGAGAGGCTGATAACGACAGTTCTTGAAAGTAATGATGAAAAGCAGAGTTTAGCTGTGGTGTAAAATAAAGCTGTGGAGTTGCTATCTTAAATAGTATGGAGTTCGAGGTTGATGTTTTAAAATGTGCTGATATGCAGACGGTCTCTTCATATATCGGATGGCCTATGTTCATATGTAACACCATATGCTGACGGATCTTGCACAGTAGTATGTATACCATCTGGTATTGTTTGTTCACATGAATGTACTTAATGTATATGCCTTCTGTTAATATGTGTTCATATGCCATACTGTTGTGTATACTGTCTGTTAATGTGTGTTCAGATGTCCCTGCGTTCACTGCTGATGGAAGATCTGTCTGTTGAACCTGACTCTAAACATCGTCGGATTGTAGTGTCGTCTGTAGCAACAGGACCGGAAGGCAAAAATCTTAATCACCCACCAGAATTTTATTCTAAATCATGTCCAAACTTGTTGAACCATCAGCCTATACAGAGTCGTCATGGCTCTTTGCCAAATCATTTGGGAACAGAGACAGTTTATGAATCCGTTGACAACAAGAGAAGAAAATCTAGTGAGTAAAATTTCCTCTTATTATTGTTTATAGTAACTACACATCAGTAACCTTGATGGATATATGTTAACAGTAATGTAAAACATGTGAAACACAGAATATACTGTAGCTCTATGATTTTAATTTGGCATCCCAGTAATATTCAAGATGCCTGTAAACTGCAAGATGCTACTACATTTTCATCTGTTGATAATCTCTTTTAGTGTGTTTGTGTGTGTGCGTGCGTGCGTGCATGTGTATTTGTGTGTGTAGTTCTCAAATTTTCCTTTTTTATAGAAATTGAATGTATTGGAAGTATGTTTCCTGAAAAGAATATATCACCGAACTTTTATAAACCCAAGAGGCCATATGCTGGTCTCTAAAATTTACTGGCAAATAGCCTAGCACACTGTATGCTGGTCTGTCTTTGTTTACTTGGTAGCAATTTTTACATCCATGCTTAGCTAGTAAAAACTCAGGCCATCGTCATACACAGTTGGTATTTAAATTCACTTCCTAAAGGTTAACTATTAGGTTTTTGAGAACACTGATAGTGTAACAGCATGATAGGGATCATCATAATCATCAAAATCATCATCATCATCTTTGTTTTCATCATCATTGGCTGTACAGCCCTGTGTGGGCCTTGGCCTCAAGCAGATGTCGCCAGTGATGTCTATCCTGCACAGTCGCTGGCCAATTTATACAACCCATTTTCCTTGCGTCTTCCTCTATCCCCTCAGCCAATCTTGATTTTGGTTGGCCACATCCTTGGTGACCTCCAGGGTTTGTCCATAATGTCTTTTTAGGTATTTCATTTTCATTCATTTACACAGTATGGCCTGCCCACCTCAGTCTGTTAGATTTTATTACATTAACTATATTTGGTTCACTGTAAAGCTCTACTAATTTTCTATTGTATCTCTTCCGCCACTGCCCTCTCTTGCATATTGGACCATATATGTTGTGAAGGATTTTTCTTTCGAAGATACTCTGTTTTCTTTCATCACTTTTGTCGTAGTCCATATTTCTATGGCGTATGTAAATAATGGCTTCATGTGTGTTGTGTGTGTGTGTATATATATATATATGTGTGTGTGTGTGTGTGTGGTATGTGTATGTGTGTATATATGAGGGAGAATCGAAAAGTAAAGGCAAAATACATTATTGGCTTTAATAGAAGTAACTGTGAGCAATTTTACATATCATTTTTCTACGTAGTCCCCTAGCAACACAATGCATTTGTTATATTGTTCAACTAGTTTCTGTATTCCTGCGGAGAAGAAGCTTTTCGGCTGCTCTCGAAGCCAGGTGTGCACCGCTTCCTTCACTTCCTCATCGGAAGTGAATCTGCGCCCGCGCAATGCCTCCTTCAGAGGACCGAAGATGTATTAATTGCTTGGCGCAAAATCTGGGCTGTAAGGAGGATGTTGAAGAAGTTCGAAGCCCAGTTTTTGCACTGTCTCTACTGTCGCTGCTGCTGTATGAGGACGTGCATTGTCATGTTGCAGTAAGACTTTTTTGGACAGCATTCCTCTTCTTTTCTTGCAAATTGCAGGTTTAAGTTCATTTCGCAACATTGCACAGTAATTAGCACTGTTCACTGTTTGTCTATGTGCTTGGAAATGTACCAGAATAGGTCCGTGCATGTCCCAAAAGAGCATTAACATGACTTTTTTGGCAGAAGGCTGTCTTTTGAATTTCTTCTGTGCTGGAGAGGAGGGATGCCTCCATTCCATGCTTCATCTTTTGCTCTCCGGATCATAGTGATGCACCCATGTCTCGTTGCCTGTGACAGTTCTTTGCAGGATACTTGGATCTTCTTCATACCATCTAACGAACTGGGTTGCAACCTGCATGCACTGTCGCTTGTGCACAACAGTAAGCTCCTTGGGAACCCACTGTGCACACACTTTCCTGTATCCCAGATCATCATGCAGTATGGCATATGCTGATCCATAGCTGGTATCCAAATGTGCAGCCACTTCAGACACTGTTATCTGTCTGTCTTCTCTAATCATGGCATCTGCCCTGTCGATGTGGTCTTGTGTGTGTGATGTTGATGGCCGACCAGAACGACCTTCATCAGTAACACGTGTTCGACTCAATTTAAACCTTTCCACCCACTCACAAACCTTTTGTTGACTCATGGTGCTCTGCCCATACTGAGCCAACATACAATGGTGAATTTCCACAGGTTTCACTCCTTCTGCCCAAAGAAACCGCACTACGCCATGTTGTTCTTTGATGGTGCAATCTTGCAAAGGAGCGTCCATGTTTTCGCCCTTGTTGCTGCCACTCAACTGAAGGCAGAGCGCTGTACTGCACATGGCTGAACTCTTCAAGACGCACTGTCAATAGTGCGCAATGCTCCAGCTCCTCTTTGTCCTGGTTACCGTGTAATTTAAAAATTGCCTTTACTTTTTGATTCACCCTTGTATATGTACACACATACACACACACACACACACACACACACACACACATACATACATACATACATACATACATGTGTGTGTGTGTGTACATATATATATGTGTATGTATACACACACACACACACACACACACACACAAATAGCTGTGACTTAAGCTGACTGTTTAGTCCAAAATATGATCTATTATTGGCTATTGGTTTGTGATTTCTTCTAAGACATTATTGTCACCAGTCACCAATTAACCAAGATTGGTAAAGCTGTCAAGCCTTTCAAAGTTGTATCTTTCTATTTCAAAGGCCAAGGGTTTACTACGATTCTGGATGTTAGCTGCTACCATATATTTAGTTTTGCCTTCATTGACAACTAATCTCACTTCCTTACTTGCTTCTTCAAGTAAATGAAAAGCTTCTTTCATAGATGCTAAAGACCTGTCAATGATAACTATGTCATCAGCATAGGCCATGAGTTGGACCAACTTGCAGAATATGGTGCCACTTGTTTGTATGCCTAATTTTCTAATTGCGTATTCCAATGTTATATTAAAGAGAAGACATGCCAGTACATCTCCTTGTTGAACACCCTCGTGTATTATGAAAGGTGCTGAGAGATTCAATTGAATTTTGATCTGGCTCGGCATGTTAGACATTATCCTTTTGACCAGCCTGATTTATTTTGGTGGAATATTTAGTTCATTCATGGCTTTGTACATATGCTCCCTATCAGTGCTGTCATACACGCTTTTGAAATCAATAAAAAGTAGGTAACTAAATTCTTTCATCTTTTCCTAATTTGTTGCAATGCAAATATCTGAATTATCATTAATTTTCTTGGGCGAAACACTGCCTGGTAACGTCCAAGTTTGCTTTCTATGTGAGGAAGGAGTCCTGTGTACAAGATATTAGAAAATGCCTTATATGTTATATTTAACAGAGTGATGCCTCTATACTTAGCACATTCCAACTGGTTACCTTTACTATGCAGTGGACATATAATTCCTTTAAGCCACTCTTTTGGGATATTTTCATTAATCCATATTGATGAAAATATATGCTTCAGCCATTGCTTTAGTCTGTCACCACCAAATTTTGGTAATTCAGTTGGAATATTGTCAGTCCCAAGAGCCTTATTGTTTTTTAATTTCTTCAGTGCTGTTTCAATTTCCTCAGTAGTGGGAGCATCTGTAATGCACTGTGTTGTTCCCTTCAATATTTGATTACTACTTATATTAGTAAAAGTTACACCTTCAGTATCGTTCCTTTTTTTAATAATTTGTTGAAGTGTCTTACCCATCTCTCGAGTATTTCCTGTTCATTACTTAGTAATGATCCATCCTCATTCCTACATATATTAACTCTTGGCTTGAATTGCTTTCTAGCCATATTAATTTCCTTGTAAAATTTCCTGCATTCATGTTGTTTCCATAGCATTTCCATATTTTCTCATTCAGTGTTCATCCATTCTTTTTTCTTTCTTTTATGAATTGTTTTTTCTTTTCTTCTCTTTTCCATGTACCCTTCTGTTAAGCTTCTGGTACCATATCCTTGTTGTGTCTTCCTGTATGCTTTGTTTTTGTCTTCTGTGGCAGCCTGGCATTTAGCATCGAACCACGTTCCTTTATTTGCTGGTTCCATGATGCCCAGCACCTCTTCAGCCATGGAATTAGTGATTGTTTTACATCTCTCCTACAGTTTTCTCCATTGTCCAGTTCATTAAGTGTAATAGAATTTAACTCTTCTTCTGTTCATTGCCTACATTGTTCTGCCACTTCAGAAGATGTCATTTTAGATACGTTATATTTACTGGTTCTAATGCCAATTACTTTTTCAACATCTGATATGCAGGCTCTTAGATGGGCAGTAACCAAACAATGGTCGGCATCATTATTGCCATCTCAGAATGACCTGAAATCCATTAGGTTAAATTTGTGTCTTCTGTCAATTAAAAGATGATCTTTCTGATTAAATGTTACACCATCAGGCGACCTCCATGGGCTCATATGTTTATCTTTGTGTGGGTAGAATGTCGGTCCTATGATCATGTTCCACGATACTGCAAACTGTATCAGCCGGGATCCACTGTCTGAAATTGTGAAGACTGTATTTTTCCATTTGTGGGAAATTTGACATTTTCCTTACCCACCTGAGCATTAAAATCGCCGAGGACAATTTTTTTTTCATTTCTTGGGCTGATGTCATAACCTGTTTCCAGGGCATTAAAAAACCTGTCTTTTTCTTCATCATCAGCTGTCTCTTTGGGCGCACTCCCATGAACTATACTATAATTAAAAAATTTTCCCCTCATTCTCAAAGTGCAAATTCCAGGGATAACAGGTTTAAATCTGTAATTGTTTGATTCTTTTAGAAACTAGAAACCCATTACCCCATATATGATTTTTGTTGTCACAACCATAGAAGAGGGTGCAGTCTCATTTTTCCAGGATTCCACTGCCAGTGCATTGTATCTCTTGGAGGGCTGCAGTATCTACTGTATAAGCAAAAAGCTGATTTATAAGTGCCTTTAACACTCCTGTTGTAGACAATGATTGAACCTTCCAGGTGCTTGTGTGTTTAATTCTAATTTGTTCCATGTCCTTCGTCGCAGGTGGACCAGGTTGCTCAGTCGGTATAGTGACTGACTACCAGCTGGACGGTCCGGGATCGAATCCTGGTGGGGACGAGATTTTCCGCCCGTCCAGACCGGCCCTGGGCCCCCCCCCCCAGCCCCCTGTAAAATGGGTATTGGGTCTTTCCAGGGAGTTAAGTGCGGCCGGGGCATGCTGCTGGCCAATCACCCCCTTCTAGTGTCACGGTCATGGAAGAGCAGAGCTATACCTCTACCCACCCTCTGGGCCACACTGGGCCTGTAATGGGATCACTTCGCTTCACTTTACCTTAGCTGCAGACCTTTGTGTATTGCTTCAAGTCATTGCCAAGATATCCATCTGGGTTCATTTCCTTGAGGCTTCATAACAGTATTGTTTTTATTGGGTGGGGTTTTTAGCCTCACACCCAATCCTCAACCTGGATTGCCAGGGTATACCTTTTTGTCTGGGTCATCACCCTTGACTTGTCTGGCATGGGAGGCTGTACCAGTAGCATATGCTGCCACCAGAATAGCTGTCGGGATCGTATGACCACACAAACCCCACCACTACACCAAAGTAGGGATACCTTCAGGGTGCAAGATTAGGATAGTAGCTGTTAAATAGAAATGAAGGGAAGCAGTCTGAAACATTGCAAAATTGTGTCTGGTGTTTGCTTCCAAGGCCTGACATTAACCATTCCTATGTATATGCCCTTGGAAGAAATGTTCTGTACATTTGTTTATTGTTCATGTAATGATAGTATCAGGAGCTCTGCTATTTAGCGTCATATTGTAGGGTGGTTAATCAGTTATAAATTTGTCATGGTCTAGTTAAGGTACATTTGTCTTGGACTGAGGACATTAACAAATTCCTAATAAAGAGCAGTCCATCCACAAGCCAAGATTTCAACTTGGCTGCTCCTAAGTAAAGCAGGAGTGTTTTGCACTTGACTCTGGCATTTCATTGCTCCTTGCTGTAGAGGAAGAAACTAAAGTTTCAGTTTTGTTGCTTGACCCCTAAGCTGTATTGTTGCTGTGTTACAGTTGTGTTACTCAGTCTGAGGTATTCACATGCATACTTCAAAAACTTGAACAACATTCATTAAAGCCTCACTTTAACATTTGAATTCTGCCATGCATAGGTTTGCATTTAGGCCAATTGTCATGTAACTGCCCATATTCATTTCCTTTTGGATGGCTATAAAGTGTTAATATGAAACAACTGGTTTCATTGGTGGTTTCATGTACTGGCCACATACGTGCAGTATACAATTTGAAATTGTTGTAAGAAACCAAGATAACCAGTATAGGGTCTGATTGTGAGGCAACCATACTTATAACTTGTGTCTGTGTTGCATGGTGAATACACGACAGGTTGCGTGTAGTGTAAGTGAATTTTCAGAAGCAGAATTTTTTAGATTTTAAACAGCTGGGTCTCTACGCTACATTCATTTGTTTACATTTAAACTGCATGCAGTATCCTTCAACCATTGCAGCATAATCATGTGTTACTATACTTGTTGTTAAAAAGAATATTGCACAACTTGTTCATTTTTAAGTGAAATTATATGTGTATACAAGTAGATAAATAACAGTATGTTTACAGGGAATATTCATTTGTACCTAGTGTAATTTTTATGTGTTAATTGCTTGTTATCTGCAGTGAAGCCGGCAATAAAGCGACCCAAATCTGTGGAATATCCATGTACGCCCCCTCCATCTCCTCGTATCTCTGGTTCACCAGCCAGTATGTATAGGGAAGATAATCTGGTCCACATCAAAATGATGCTTGTTGATAAAGATGCTCCGAACTTCATGTCTCATTATGAAGGAGTAAGTATTCCTCAGTGAAACTCACGCAAAGTAGTACGCTTTGAGAAATGTTGAGGCATATGTTAATAGCTTGATTTAATAATTTTTCACCAATATCATTAAACCTTTCCATTGCTTTATCAAATACTTCTCACAGTTTTTCTGTATGGGTCCACTGTCAGAGGCCTTCTGCAAACAAATTTCAGTTTATACCAAATTTTAATTATGTGCTGAGTGTTATATGTGGGATAAGTATACAGGGATACTGTTGTATTTCACTGAAATATTTAATGGTATGATTCGATGCAGCATGGTGCTGAAGTATTTAGTTAAAGAATGCAGTGTGTGTATTTTTAAGCATGATGGCAGTGGACACAAACACATTGAAAACAGCAATGACAGTGGTGGTGGTGGCAGCATCCAGTGTTCCCTGTACCATATGGATGTTTTATGGAGACATAAAGTCATATCAGTTTGCCATCTGCATCATTGCTGAGTGGTCTTGAAATAATTACTTATTCCCATACATTAGAGATAGAGTGGCAGACTTCTGCTTCAGACTTACATGGCTGGTCTCTTGAGAAGATTTAATTGTAATATTTCGTGCCCTATAAGATCCTATTTTTCCTCCTGAAATATGTCTGAAACGAACACCCTGCGTCTTAACACCAAATGATGAATTGTTGCATAAGTAGAGTATTAAATCCACAAAAATACCTTGCTAATTATAGGGTGCATCATATCACTTCTAGCATTGTGTGAAGTAATTTTAATTGCGAGTCTTGTATTCATGTGCTGAGTTTATGTTTGTGTGCAGTGGTGTAATATTTCGTGACTTTACTCTTGTTTGAGAAAAACAGTATATGTGTCATTTGTCTGTACAAGTATCTCAGTTATGTGAGCACTTTCTCATATGCATGTTAAAATGTAGATGTACGTAGGGTCCAGAATTATGCTTCTTTAATCATGTATCATCTTTGATTTTTCCACATTTTCATGGATCAGTGAAGAAAATACTCATGTGATCAGTCTCAGTGCTGGGTCAGGTTGAATGACAAGTATAAAATGTTTGTTTGTTTATTTAGTGCTTGTAAGTTTTTTGGTAAATGATATAGGAATCTTGAAGATCGTGTGTGAATGCTGATGTATTTAATTTTTTTGGCCCCCTTGTTATTACCTGTGTTTTATTCCCTTTGAAGACAATAATTGTGACTTCTGCCTTCTGCCTGTTTTTCTCTGTGTAGCTGGATCGCTCTGTGTGTGTAGACTTCAATTCGCTTGACATCATTGTGAATGTTGAGTCTTGGGTTGTGATCCTGGATTTCTTTGGACTTGGTCCAGATAGTACAGCTGTAAAACAGAAGACAAGTAGTCCTCAGCAGTCATTTCCAGCAGAAAAGACTGCATCTGATACAGGTAACATGAACGGTGATACCTACTGGTGAAGTGAGTAATCATACATAGTATTTTTCAAAAACTTTTATATTCCCAGGACTCTGAAAAGTAGGTAAGATTAAGGTGTGTGTGACAGATAAAAAAAGGTAAAGTTCTTCTTGTAACAGGCCATGAAGGCCCAGAAAGGGATTAGAGGTATTGCTCTACTCTTTCTTTAACATCAGTATGAGAAGGGGGTGGGTGGTTAACACTCGTCTCGGCTGTTTTACCGCTGGGAAAGAAACCCATTATCCATTGTACCAGGGGCTTGGTTGGGCCTCAAGGCCAGGCTGGATGGTGCAGAAAATATTGCTGCAGTTGCGGTTTGAGCCTCAGACCATCCAGCCCATAGAGAGTTGCTATACTGACTCTGCATTCCTGGCTGCCATGTGCAACTGGAAGTACTCATTCTCTTATGTGATCATTTTGAATATTTTGTATCTTAGTTCTACTTGGAGAATATTGTTGGAATCTATTTCCAAGATTTCTCAATCTCATTGTTTTCCATTGCTAATAAGTTTTCTGTGTTCATACTTCATAACTATTGAACATTTCAAATCCTTCTGTAACGTTTTTTAGATGTGTATACAAAATAACATAAAGCGAGCATTAGCTTCATCAGGTCTGTCCGTCTGTCTGAATGGGACAACTCAGCTCCGTCTGGATGAAATAGGATATTTGAGTATTCTTTGAAGATCTGTCGAGAAACTCCAAGTTTCATTAAACTTTGACAAGAAAAATGGGTACAGTACCTGAAGACGTATGTACACTTATTATAGTATCTTGCTGAATACTACTTAGGATGAGAACTGTTGCAGACAAAAGTACAGAGGAAATCAAAACACACTTCTTATGTTCAGAAACTTTTTTCCAAAAGTTGTGTCGTTTATGAGATAAGGCGGAAACATGAGGTAGAGCCAGGCAGTCCACAGGTGACAATATAATGTGGCTCATGCACTTTGCAAGCAGGATAACTAAGCCTAGAAACACACATTCAGCTTATGATATACTTGTTGGTTTTCCTTGGCAACAGTGGATACACAAATGCACATCAATGTTATGATCATACTTACTTTGCCTGCTTTGTTTTATCTCTTATTCCTGTGATAAGTCCTAGTAACTGCAACATTCAGACCTGCCTTTTGTTTTTTTTTTTT
>Ga0123352_10005222_pt1 | contig 19465 bp, 21 predicted proteins | sample TergutLab28metaG_FD_89700 | JGI IMG/M metagenome (GOLD analysis project Ga0123352, IMG submission 89700) | Labiotermes labralis P1 segment gut microbial communities from Petit-Saut dam, French Guiana - Lab288 P1 | ecosystem: Host-associated > Arthropoda: Insects > Digestive system > Gut ... | reverse complement strand
CTCCTGAAGATGGACGTATTAACGTCTGAAACATGTTGAGCAATATATAATAAAGCAAGTGTCATCTAGTTGGTCTACCTTTATTCAAATATCAAGATGATGCACGGTCCAATACGCATAAGTATACAGATGTGTACAAAATACTAGATGACAAAGTTGTTGCATATAGATTATAGTTCCATGGAATGAAGTACATAGAAGATTCTGATCCAGACTGTTGAGCGATGATATATGCTGCTCAGTGAACCATTTAGAACTAGTTCCTACATTCTAGTGCATTTGTTTGTCTTTACAGTCTCCTCTCTGACACTTCAGATTCTCATAGCAGTAACTGCAAGGATTACTCTTTTCTCAGATGTGACCCTGTGAGGTTTGGTTCACAGCCACCAACAACTGAAGATTCATGATTTCAGGCTTCCACAAACAAAGATGATGAGGTATGTATGACACATGCACCTTTCTAGGATATTACGCAGTGTGTAGTGGTAATTCCTTACTGACATTTCGTGGCAACCATCAGTCCCATCTTCAAGGGTCAAGAAATCATGGATGGGACCAAAGGTCATCCTGTAACATCAGTGAAGAATTACCACTACATGCCATGTAATATCCCAGAAGAGCGTCAATCTGTTTTCTTGAATATGTAGCCATGTTGACTGGTAAATAATTACAAACATTTTGGAAGAGCTGACTGCTACCATTTTGTGTGGCCAAGCAGTTCAAATCTTCATCATATCCCACAAGACTTAAATCTTCCTCCACACTACCAACAGAACCTTGTCTCACTTCACAAGCGCATGACTGACTGACTCACAAATCAACTGACCAACCAACCAACCAACCAACTAATCAACTGAACTACATATAGCACATGCAGCACAGCCCTCCTTGAGAAGCTAACAGTTCTTCAGCTTTGTATGAAATTCTCTCTGTTTTATAGGAACCAAGTGTTCACTACTGTTAACATCTCCACTTGTCCCCGTTCTCAGACACATGACACAAACAATCCAGACCTTTTCATCAATATTTCTTTATAACCAAATTACATATTATTCTCTTTTCTACACCTCAATCTTCCAAGCACCCTCTTTCCTCCATGTTTCCCCACCAAAACCCTGCAAGCATTTCTTTTTTCCACCAGTACTTTCTTTGTGCCCTGCTCATCTCATCCCCCTTCACTTGATCACCAGAATACTATAACATCCTCAAGAGGAAGATGCCTCCAGTCTCCTGTTACCTCCTCCCTTTTAGTCCCAACTATCTTCCCCTATTATCAGCCTATGCTTTTCCCTTAATGTTACACGACCAAGTTCCACACCCAAATACATAAAACACCATGCAAAATTACAGTTCTGCATACTTCACTCTTATATCCCTAGACATCACACTGAAAGACCAAAGATTCTCTACCAAATTTTATGGTATAATAAGGGAAAACAAAACAGGCACTGTAAACACACACTTGTGAGTGTGGTAGTGAACCTTCGGGTTCCATGAAATGAGGGGAATTTCTTAACTCTTAACTAGAAGGACTCTGCACCATGGAGTAAGTAAGTAAACACACAGTAACAAACATGCACATTAATACGGCTGCTGCCACCTCTGAATTTGAATCATGAGACAATCAGGGCTAAGAAACTACTGTCATGACGTATGGAAAACATACGCTGGACACCAAATGTGTCTCTGATGATACTCTACAAAACTCTGGTGTAACATTTGTGTTCCAGCATTCAGCAAGTTATAAGCCACCTGCATTAATGCCAACAGCCTACCACACAAACTGTGAGGAGCATCATACACCAAGCGTTCTGACAGCCTACCACACAAACTGTGAGGAGCATCGTACACCAAGTGTTCTGACAGCCTACCACACAAACTGTGAGGAGCATCGTACACCAAGTGTTCTGACAGCCTACCACACAAACTGTGAGGAGCATCATACACCAAGTGTTCTGACAGCCTACCACACAAATTCTTGGTCTGAGGTAAATTATACTATTGCCTATTATCTTATCAGAAGGCAAACTTATTTTACCTTCCTCCTGTGTCTTGGGTGTCATCAGAACCAGAAAATATCTCAGTAAACAGGTGTATCACAGAAACAGATCTATGCTGTTGCTTCCTGCAGTGTACCACTGAGTAAAACCACAGCAACCAGCACATGCAGCACAATACTGGCCTGACTTACAATTTAGGCAAGCAGAATCCTAAAGATGCTCTATACAGGTGTAAAACCTGGTCTCTCACATAAAGGGAGAGCACATGCTGAGGGAAAGAGGAGAATATTTGGGCCCAAGCTGGAGGAAGTAGGAGGGGACTGAAGAAAACTGCATAATGAGGAGCTTCTTGACTGGTATTGCTCAATGGATATTTTTTGGGTAATCAAATCAAAGACAACATGGGCAGAGCATTTGATGACACAGGAACAGATGAGGGGATAACACTCAGATGGATCTTCAAGAATGATGGGAGGGCATGGACTGGATTTGCCTGGCTCAGCACAGAGACAAGTGACAAGCTGCTGTGAACAAGTAAACAACCTGCAGGTGCCACATAATCTGAAAAATTGTACTAGCTGAGGAACTATTAGCTTCTCAAGAAGGACAGCTAATTAGCTGCCCAGTAAGACTGAGATACACGGACATCATACCAAACGCACGTGCATGTTTATAAAAACTCTAACTAAACACAGAAGGCGCAGATCTGTGACACAGCACCACTGTGTTAGTGTTTACTGACACTCGGAACGAACGCGCAGCCTTCATCTTCAGTGTCAAGAGATTCAAGAAGATTCTTCTCTCACTCCTTGACCCATGAAGATCCCAAAGGATCTGAAATCTCAACAACATTGCTGTGGAAACCTTAAATCCTGCAAGACAGATATCCTGCATATGACCACAACAGTCACCAGTCACTACCACACTCACCAGTTCTGCAGTCACTGCCATGGGGTGTGTGATCCACCGTGGATGAAAATGCAGTGTCAAAGATCTCAGCTAGTGAGGTTGGGCTTCCCACCACTCCCTGCCCAGAGTATGACTTGGCTTGCGCAGACTCCCACGGGCGGTGCTTGGAGGTGGGTGCTGGTGCAGTGACACGCTCCCCCATGGTTCACACCTTGAACAATTATTTAAAATAAATGTTTGTGTTATGTGGTTCTGGGTTAAACCGGCCCATCACAATATTCTTATCGTAACTACCTGGATACGGCAACTGTATGTCTTCCAACACAAGTGCTTCATATGATGCATGGTTGTTAAATGAGTACTGTTTATGGTCTGTTGTTTTATATTTATCTGCAGCCTTACAGAAATCATGTTAACAGTTTATGAACTAAGTAATAACAGCTCCTAACACAAATGGCACTTCTGTTGTTCCCAGATACATTAATTCACTACAAAAGAATACCATATTCTGACACTGCAATATGCTCACAACTACATTAAAGCCTAATGTGAACCAATTCCCTCCACCACCCATACAGCAATTTCGGCATTACTCTATTTTCGCACAACGAATCAAAACACCCCAACATTTCAACAACAAAATTTCCCAACATAATTTTTAAATCCATTAATCTGAGAAACAAACAGATGTCCTTCATTAGACAGTTTCTTCCAACTTTAATGGACATAAAACCAGACCACAAAATTTGCAACAAACACCTTGCTAGCTGAGCTCCCTGTGCAGTCAGGATGGTGTAGTCACTGCTAGACTAACTGTGGAATTGCTATGCAGAGTTATGGCGCTGATTATTCTGTTGAGAGTACATTCATAGCTTCAATCCCTGAATGTTTCTGAAAAAAGACAGAAAATACTACATGCTGCACATGCAATGCTTCTTGTCTAGTCATGTGCCTCCTGCTGACACCCCCCACCCAAAAACTAGGAAGAGTGCTCAATGCTATACAATAGCAAAGAAAAGTCATTGAAGATTATAACACATGCTTAGGATGATGACATTATTTGTCGGTCAGTAACAAGGACAAGCACGAGTACTTACTGAACAATGACATAAATATTTAGGTTACCTAACAGCAGGAAACTTAATGGAGTAACACCAATGGGGCCTGCCACTACTGATCTGGTACCCATTTTACTGCTGATACTAAGAATGAACATGACAAACTGATACAGACTAACACCTGCTAAAGTCTGTGTTACACTCAGACTGTGTTCAGACACGTCTGTGACCATCATACACGTGCACAGATGTTGTACATACCAACACTGAACACCTGTTATGTCCCATTAAATGCTAGAGCAACAGCGTTGGCGCCTCTTGATCTAGTACATGGTTTATACAAGACAGTCTTCAACATAAACTGAAAGGTTCCCCGTCTTGTTCATGGAAATGCATGTACTCCCTGCATGTGCTCTTTTTCATTTTTTCACCACAGTCACCAAACTGCACACATCAGTTGCAGGACAGTGCAGGGTGCTGGTACATACACCATTTGTTTATACTAACCACACAGCATACATAACATAGCACAACAACATGCACCACCCAAAAGTTTCAGTTTTCCATAAGACGGCATGAAAATCATACTACAATGAACTTGCTGCAAGAAGGAAACTATAAAAGCTTTACATCATATGAATCATGTGACATTTTAAGTAATGACATCATGCAAGAGACAGAATTCAGCATACACAAACTCCCACCTGAAATTACGTATTCTTTTTCAAGAATTTTTTCTATGACATCCACCTCACCTCACTTAATGCAATGGCCTAACATGTTTCCCTCATTTCATCCAGAAGCTCACATGATACTGTTCCCAGTAAGAGCTCAGATGATTATGCAACATTATGATTTGTCTATTTTGGTTTTATGTCAACTACGTAAGCTTAGTTTTATCTGCAGCAAATGAGACGTGGAACAAAGTCTACAGGCCACACAGTCTACAGAAGTCACAAGATAATATACACTATTATGCTGTTGCCATTTGTCACAACTGGCAGCACACTGTATGCCACTTCTGCACTAAGCAAAGCACTCTCAACATTTAACAACTCAAAGAAATTCATACATATAACAGTTAAAGGCAAGATATAAACATGACCCTCCATATGCCAAATTCTAACCATATTAATCACACACAAAGCACACATGGTATAGGTATTAAGTTATGCATTAATCTTCCAACGAAAATTATAAAAAAATAAATCAGTATATTGTTGGATCTGCACTAAATGAATTATGTCTTATCTCACTCCTGCAACTATGTTGATGAATTTACCTCAAATGAAAATTCTTAAGCTACATCAAGACACATTGCACAATATTTGTTAAAACCCACAAGCATGATGAGTTATACAAAACTGTATGTCTGTTATTAATAAGAATATATAAATGCATTTTTAGCATTGCACAGCTGTCAATTTCACATAGTGCACACACAGCAAGAGCCACCAGTCCCCATGGCACAACTGGATGGGCCACACGGACAGTCCAGACATGCAGAAGAGAAAACCTTCTTGCCCCTGCTGGGTATCAAACCACAATTCCTCAGTCAGCCAGCCCACAGCCTAGTCACTACACCAAGTGTGCTACCCCACCTCCATTTCCATGAAACTGAAAACTTGTAAACACAAACGTAAAACATGTCCAGCCACGACTATGAAATTAACCAACTACATCCTATCGCCAAAGTCCAAGATCAATTACGTTAACTTAGAAAAGTTTGCCATTCTGCCAACAAAGGTGTGCAAAGCAAAGCACCAAATGATTCATTCATTCATTTCACATTCCGTAAATCGTACAGATATGGAACTAATCATTTATACATAATAGATAAAAACATATACCGTTGTTACAAAATGTGGCATTACAAATAATGAGAGCAATAGGATAAGTGCCTAGGTTTGAGCCTTAAGCATCGGCTTACTATCGGTGGTGTTGATTATAATTAAGTTAAATATGATTAGTTAGTTATGAGACTAATCAGATCTAAATGGCAGTGTGGAACATTGCCATTAATGAGTGTATGTACTTAGGACGTTTACAATAATTTCTCGGTTGCCAATATTGAGAATAATTTAGTTGATTAATTTTAGTATAATCTTAGGTGTGATAATAATGAAATGAGATCATTTTTTTTTATGTATTATAATATTCCTCCAAACTGTAAAGTGAGTTGATCAGGAGGAACTTTTTTAGTGCAATTAGGAATTTTCGTTTATTGTCCGATAGATTTTGAATGGTTGTTGGTAAATGATTGAAAATCTTAACTCCTAAACTAAATTTTGATACATTGTTAAGTTAGCAGGAGGTACATGTATGTTGTTTTTGTGTATTGTGTTAATTGTATGCGTATTTGAGTTTAAAGGAAACTGATCTTTGTTTTTTTATAATGAATAATAGTAATGAGTATATATATTGTGATTGTAGTGGAAGAACATTCAGTTTTTTAAATAGTTCTCTACATGATGCATTCCTATTGGAGTTAGTGATTATTATAATTATTCTTTTTTGGATCCTGAATATATCATCACTATGAGTAGAATTTCCCCAAAATATGAGTCTATAAGACATAATAGTGTGTGCGTACAAGTAATATGTACTTTTCAATACTGTCAATGACATGAAGGGTTTGATTGACCTGATGGCATAACAGGCATAAACTGATACTCCTGAAGGGGAACTCTACAGGCCTCTAAAGATGACTTTACTAACACATCAAAGTTTTGGAGAAATGTTCCTGAAGGGCTAACAAATCCAAACACTATATCATAGGAGCTGCAGACTGTTAACACAGAAGGGCTGATGGGGCTAGTTCGGTGTTGCATGACTTCTAGAACATTCCATGAGTTGAGGTTAAGCAGCCCAGCATTACTAAGTACTCATCACACTTGCATGTGTACCCAGCCTTCAATTAAGTCTGCAGTATCAAACAGGTTGTATTTCTAAAATAATACATGCCTCAATTGAACACAGTTACGATTACTTACATATTATAAGAAACCATTAACCACACCTTCATTTTTGCCATATTTTCCGTGTATTAATTCAATGTTCAAACATGGCCATCTAACATACGATTTTGAGTTAACTTCTACCAACTACACGAACAACATGGTATTTATAAGAAATAAGTAACTGAACATTCACTTCTACAATGAGAATGCTACAGCAAAGTACCTGTCTGTAAACATCACGTAAGTAAACATCGGATCAGCATCTGCTACTCAATATTTCGTGTGGACGTGACCAGTACAACAACGGTACACTCATTCTAATTTCAGCACACCAATACGAAGGCAATACATTTTTTCCTCTGCCATCATGTCCAGACCAGATCACTAGCCCACCCATTTCCCATCCAATAAATACCAGAAGATCTTTCGCAAGGGCAAAGCGGCCAAAAGCGTGAAGGTAGCCACTCACCTCCATTTATTACCCACGTTAAGAATATATGGAGGTATGCCTACACTCCCCCATGCATCTTCATGGCGTGGCACTTCGGAAAAGAAAACTTTACCTTCACCTTATCAAGGACAGGCGAATCAATAGTATGCACCCACATCACAATGGCCTCAAGCACCTCCAAAAATAACTATCAGACACGTCATATCGGTTTATACACAAAAGAAGTCCAGGGGCCCGTATTGGAGTAACCGAAACGACGGAAGGTAAAAATCCAAGACGAATAATTCCTCCCGCTCAGGTGTAAGTCTTCTTGGAAAAAGCAAGATGTCAGTTATGATGATAAAGCTGTTTCAAGGAACAATGTTTTCGTCGTCTTCTTGCTAGTTTATATACAGCAACAGTTAAATGGATACACATATACACTGCTTTCCTAGTCTATGAAAATTAAATTCTAATATGTACTAGAAAATTGCTCGCTCACCTATGTCTACGACAAGCCTACGCCATTCCTCGAAAACCACAAGCCTTTGCGTTACAACCCAAAATGGCGTCGGGACATGTATTTGCAACTGTAGGAACCACAAAATTTGACCTATTTATTTCGACTCTTTCCTGCCAAAAAGTTCTACGTGTAAGTGGACAACATCCTTTACGACTCGTCATAAAGGCAGACACACTGAAAATCTCGCTACTTAGTGCTACGTAGTGTACCAAATGCTCAAGATAGTGTTTGGTATGGGAACTTCCCCATTGAATATTCACACTAACTCTTAATGATTATCATAATGCAATATTAGCAAGAAACGGCAACGCTCGTTAATGGTTCTTGTAATTGAGAGTGTTACTACATATTTAAGAACAATAGAATACAACCAGATTCTCTGTTAAGAGGTACAGAGAACAAGGCACTGTGCATTGTATAACAAAATGTACAAAAGTATAACCCATATTGAGTCATTCATGTGCCAGAATGGTAATATGGCTCACTTTATGAAACGAGGGAACTTACCCGTTGTGTTACTTATGAATTTGCGATCACCGGACTACACACACTTTTGCTGTCAAATCAAGTACTCGTGAATTACTCTCAACTACTGCAAAATAGCAACCAGTACAAAGGTCGGTTTTATTTTAGTTTAATGAGTAGCCTGGGAGGTTAATCATCATGAAGCACGTAAGATTTGTATGAGTCATACTAAGATAGCAGTTTTCATCCTTGAAGGATGTGTATGTTTGTATGTAGAAAACATATTGCGTACTTCAAAATCGTTAACTGAAATTATGAAATCTAAGTAATAATTAGAAATATCTGTAACCAGTGATGATTCAAGTGATGGCTTTTGGGTATTTATACCATGTCATGTGGCTTGTTTGTTCCGTCTTTTGTGGAAATGAACTGCCGCCTTCTTCAGAGTAACTGAATTGGTTCAGGCGGATGCTGAAGTGATTAGAAGAAAATATATCAGTTATATAGGTTATGTTCTAACCCACTCAGTTGTCCACCACGACCTTAGTCATTTTTTGCGTCCCAATGTCTGTTGAAGATGCTTATTCTTGATCCAGGTTAAAAATAAAATTATGTTGGTTTTCTTGTACGTTTTGGTATACTTCCATCTTTGATGAAGTGTGTTGCACAGATCATTCTTTCTCCCCTGTACCAAGATGCTGCAGAGACTGAAGGAACAAATTTGGTGCATGTGTTTGTTCTTCATTTGTAATAGCTTAAATTGTATAGGTGTGCATTACTACAGAAAACCCTGGGTACATAGAATGTGTGTACATGTAGGATCCTGCATCTGCCAGCATATTCAGGCACCCTTGATGTGCACACATTCTCACCTATAGGACAGCCTGTTTCTACAAGATGCCATTAAACATCCTGCAGCCTTGGCATACATATAGTTTGACTTACAAGAATTCCAGTTTGATTTTCAGTACACCTAGTATGTTACTATTTTGCCATGATTTATAATAGTTTGTTGCTGTGAACTTCATACTTTCAGTGTACAATATGTCACTGGGTAGGAGGTGTATATAATATATATTTTGCTTAAACCTGAAAATGATTTCTACAGAGGCAGAAAATGGCAGGATATGATGAATTTCCAGCTTCTGGTCACAAGTTTGGTACACATTAATGGCTGCTAGGTACACAATATAGGGAATGCTATCTTCCAAGGTTTAAGATTTTCCCATTGGTTTTGTTGAGCACTAATGTGGCAACGTGTCAGTTGGTTAGTGCTTTTCACATTTTGAAGGTGTGTAGTGCCTTCAGCTGCACTCAGCCCCTGACAATGAAGGCACTACATTCCACTGAGACATCAGGAAACACTGACCCACGGACACAGCTTCATCTCCCATCCTTAACACAATCTTACCTTTGAACTCACATGCATAATTCCTTTCACCAACACCTATGTACCTGCAACACTCATGGAGGAATGGAGACAATTACATAACCAAGAGGTTTAAAATGTGTAGTATGAATGAGGAAAAGAAGAAATGAATACAGAATTTTTATTCTAAACCTCTAGCAAAGAGAGGGTGAAATTTATATATCACTGTGAGGATAATATTAAACTGGACACCTACAGAAAGATGTTATGAAGATATGAATTGGCTTAAAACAGAGTTCAATGATGAAGCTTTAGTTTGAAAGATTTCCCACTTCTGGGTTATGACACTGTATAGTTAGTTAGTTAGGTGGTTGGCAATGTTCCAGACTGACATCTCTACCTTTCTGGTACTATGGAATTGGTAAAGTTCACCCTAAAGGGGAGTAGAGGTGCAGCTCTACTCTTGCTAGATAGGGGTGGGTGGCCAATGCCATGCCCCAATTACTCTACCGCTGAAAACGAGACCCAGTACCCATTGTACAGGAGGCTGGGTGCACCCCAGACAGGAAACAAAACCCTTGATTAATGCAATGTATTCAAAAACAGTAATTTTCCCAATAGTAATGGCAGGAAAACACAATTAGGTAAAGCCTAATGGGAAAGAACTTTAAGTACTAGTCAGCTGAATGTACTGAAACTGTAAGAACCCTTATTGAGAAACATTCTTAGGTTATATTATGTCCATGAGAAGACCACAATCCAACTTCTAGCACTACAAAATCTCAAATGTTCAGAGAATCTCTTGATCACAGGAACTCAATAAGAACCATGTACCTGTAGATTTTGCAGTTCTGGTGCCTCTGCTCTATCTGCAGGTACTCCGAACCAGAGGCTACACAACGCTAACAATGCAGATTGGTCATGGGCTGTTTGTGCCTCCATCTGGACTGATTTGCAATATGCAGGTACAGTACTTCCGGTTCAAGGACAGCATTGCCGAGGACATCCAACGTGCAGACTTGATCATTAGTCATGCAGGTGCAGGCAGCTGCCTGGAAGCTCTGAGTGCTAAGAAACCACTAATGGTTGTAATAAACGAGGACCTGATGGACAACCACCAGCTGGAGCTAGCACAGCAGCTTCATGAAGATGGACATGTTCAGTACACAACGTGCACAGATCTGGAGCGCACACTACAACATATGGACTGCAATACACTCAAACCATTCTCACCTGCAGACCCCCACAACTTCACAGACTTCCTAGACAGCATCTTTGGCTTTGAGAATCAGAAGTGACACACAAAACAGTGTAATTAATTTAAAAAACCATCTTTGTGCACCCGATGGCCATACCAGCCCTTCTTTTGTTTGTTTACAGCATTATTTCTGCCATGTTTTGGCCTCTGCTGGGCTGTCATCAAGCAAAACATGCACACACAACATTGCACTGCTGTATATAAATGTTTTCCTTGATGAAAGCCAAGCATAGCCTGCAAGATGTTGGCAATAACAGTGTCAGCAAATACAGGAAGATTTAATACAATCCTTTAGTGTAAAGAGATGTTGGTTTATTACTTATTGTAAGTTTGCACATGGTACAACATGAATATTTTCAACATCCAGTATGTTTCACACCTTCACAAAACTTACATACTGGTTGCAATGTTTGTAACCTAATCCATGGTACAACCCTTCTAGAAATGATGTTACCAGTTTACATTCTTCCTGTTTCCACCCTCTGAAACATGTTAATGTTTTATCACAATCAGCTCATGTACATGCCCAATCATTTTACCCGTTGCTTTCTGTAGTTATGAAACATAATCTGTTACCTTCACAGGAGAAACACTGCAAATACTGGCAAGAAAAGTGTTCAAAAAATGCCTGTACAAGTGAGATGTAATGAAGTTGCCAATGCAGATATTACACAATGAGGGACCCCACAAATCATGTCAAACAGCATACAAATGAAGTTCTGGCCCTAACAAACGGTACAAAGACAACCGACTACCTGAAGCCTCTGGATTCAAACACAGGCTGTGTGATAACCACTTTAACATATAACCCATTCATGAATGTGTCCCCATAACCACTGTTCAACCATTTTCTAATGGTGATACAACATGAGACACAACAAGATTGTGGCATTACTGAATTTGGGTCAAAGAAAGAATGAACACATTCTCTGCCCACATGTTGTCTACCAATCTCCCCATTCCTAGCAGTTGTTGCTTTTATAAGGTCACTTTATCTGATAGCTATCAGCTTCCACTTCCTTTTGGCCTGTTTATCAAACTAAAATGACCCAGCATGCTGATTGCCTACACACACAGCAGAGCAGTGGTGGATGGCAGTTGTCATATAACATGAGGACTGTCTATGGTCAGTATCATTCAGTCTCTCTCTCTGAATTTTTAGTTTCATACCAGTGCTGACGGATGGGAGCTGTGCAGTGCAGGCAGCCACATTTAACCCACAACACCTGTTTTCACTGTTTCCTTGGCCCAAGTGAAATCACAAAGCACTTTACTGTACAGCCTGTATGCAGAGCACAAAATGATGTGTCACCCCACTGTGGTACAAAAACATAACAAAATAAATGAATCTATAAAACTTTTTTCACAACTGATTTGGTGGTAACAAGGATGGCCAACCCTACAGATGGAGGATCAGTATGCAGGAACAGTGTCACCTGGTAATTCCTGATGAACTTGTCACAAGGGGACAGCACTGAACATACTGGAGCTACAAATGTGACATGAAGGATTACAGAAGCACAGATGGGCACCATGCAGCTGCTTGTCTTTCAGTAGCACCATCTGGTGCAGGATATATGTGCCATGCAGGTTCTTCTTTGGTGCACCTTCTCCACAGCTTTCTTTCAGCCACATTCTGCTGTTGTAGTCTGCTCTTTTGTGTCGTATTGCTGTACCAGCTTCATGTGGTCCTGTCAACAATCCAGGCTTTTTCTCTGACAAAGAGAAAACTTTGACACAAAACATAGGCATAATATCCAGCAATTCTAAAGTTTTACAAAGCTACCCAGTGGAATTTTCAACTGGCATCTCTATTAAGCAACGCACTCCTGACTGGCATATTTGACAAGCATTTGTCAGTTACAGATACTTGTCATGTTATGGGAAAGATATACTTGCACAAATATTGGTAACTTGCCTGCTTCCCACCAAGTGTCTGTAAATATGAAACGAGTCAAAGGTATGACCAATGTTTGTTGCCTTATTCAACTCGAGACTTGTTGTTGCATTCCCATGATTAGTTTATACTTGACAAGCACATAAATCAGTCATGTGTGGACAATCGGCATCATTTGGTACATCGCATCTCCAAGTGCACAAGTCATAAGAATGCATTCACGGTGACCAGGCAATATTAAAGTATGTAAGTTTGCCAAACAAAGCAGTCATGAAAGTAGTACAATCATTTATTTGGCTCCTTGTACAATGCACAGCTATTGGCATATTTGTCAAATACACTTGTCATGGGAATGCAAATTGAAAGTCACAGATGAGTGTCAAGTTGTGTTTATCTTACATGCTGACAGAAGCTGAGTCTCTACCCACATCCACTCCCACGTGCTGCGTCAGCTGCTGTCTGCTCATACTGTCATCTCGTAACACGTAAGACGACCTGCAGACTTCTTGCAGTTCAGTATGACTGGACTTGTTATGTGCTGCAGGACTGCTGCACAACTGCCTGATAAGTACTGACAGCTGCTGCTTGTCTGTTTCAAGGCTCTCCAGTGAGTCCATAACATCTGCATCCAGAAGTTCACTGAGGCTGAAAAAGTAACATTATCAGTACTGCAGAAAAAGAGAAAGGGAAACATGTTCCGTTCTCAAACATTAACCACCAGAAAGACTATTCTCTTTGTCGAAATGGTGGTCTTGTGGGGGTTTTCACACCATGTTCTGATATTCTGAAGGAACACATTTCCTCCACCCTCAATAAGATGGACTCTGATTCAGGTAGATGCTAAAAGTAAGCGTGGGGAAAGAAAGTATCGGTTATACAAGAAGGTTTGAGGGAATTTGGCTGCCATCAGAACTACTTTAGTGTCCACCTAACACACAGTCTGTCACCCTGAAGATGGCCAGAGTACGTCCGTCTGAACTGCTGGAACAAACCCAGACAACATGGTGTGAAAATGCAAAACATTACCATCACTGGAACAACCACCACTAGGAAGGTCTGAAAACCTAAAATTCTGTTTGTTATTGGTAATAGGCTGGACTCTGGACTGAACTGGCTGCTCTATTTTTGTACCCATTACAATGAACTGGGACATGGCAGAAATGATGGGGGCCCCCAAACCATGTGCCATAGTGTGTTACACTTCCAATTACTAAATTAATCTGCTGCCAATACATTATGTGCCATTGCAGCTTGCCAAATACAATGTTGTACTTCCACAGACAATGTCAGAGGTGTGACTAAATTACTTTTCACCCATGGCAAGGATATGAAACTTTGTTCCTGTGCAAATTTTGTTTGTTTGTAAAAAAAGGCAAATACATAAGAAACAGAGACAGCACACCGTTCAGTCTAGGCATGGGAGAGTGCCTGGGACAGCGGATGCATATTTAATGTATTTCTTCTGTGCCTTGCAGCTGCATGCCTGAGGCAAGTGCTTCACTGACCCAGGCCTCGTCACAGCAACATTCTCTTTAAGATCTAAGTCCTCTGGAATGTGCCACTGTGTCATAGGGTTAGCACTTCCTGATGTTCCCTCTTCAAGGCCAAGGACAGTCTGATCCTGAAGATGAAGACCCCATGACCATATGACATGCTGATAACCACCTGCCCAAGGACACAGTATTGCAACCCAGCAGACCTACATCTTCAGCAACACCCTTGTGGAGAACCTCAAATATCACAAGCAATTATGAAGCTGTCAGCATTATACAGGGCAGCTTCTAGCCAAAGTGAAACTTAACAATACTGTAAGATGTACAGAGAACACAGGCACGTGCACAATGTGTTGTTGTCACTCTGTGAACAGAACAACTTCACATTCAGTTTCAGCAGTATTCTGATGATATGCAATATACAGTTTAAGAATATTCTTTTTGACTGCATCCACAATCCCCACACTTTAGAAACATATTTTTTCAATTACATATGTCACATGACCTGACAACAGGCCTGCCAACTGACACAACACAGTGCCTTTTTTTAGGCATTTTATACAAAGTACAAAGTGAGACAGGAGGAGGGAAGGAGAACAAGAACAACACCAACTTAGGTACAGGTAATACCCCAAGTTCCGCAGTTTCTGTATGAACTTCTCGAAATCACTGAAGGATTGCTGTATTGCATCCATGGTCTGTTTCTCCACCAATACATAGTTATGCCCCAGGAGATCCTCCAGGTGATGCTGCATAGCCAAGTTCTTTTGTTCCAGCTGCCTGCACTTTACTGCCTCACTGCTGAGCTGCTGTGACATCCACTGTATCTGCTGTCTGCAGTACACAAACATATGCATTGTATGGTCTGTCTCACAGTGGCACTGCAAAGAACCATGTCTTCAAGTATGTGGTTCCATTTTGTTTGCAAGCCTTTTTTTTGACATTTTGAAGGATCACAATGCCTTCATCTGCATGGTCAGGCAATTCACTTTTCTTGGAGTGTTTGACCTCCAAGACCTTACAAACATTCGAACTATTCAACCAACCTCACATTACCACATCCCAGAAGACATGGACCTCGGCAGTCAGACCTGCCTGTCCATCATCGGCCAATCACTAACACACACACACACACATAAGGCAATGAGCCTCACAAACATCACTCTGCCTCAGGAACATGCAAGACAAAGAGGCCTGTCAGGTGAGTGCAGGAACTGAGTAAAACCAGGATCTGTATTATGAACTGGTGGTGACCATATACTAAGGTTCTGTTCCAGCATGTGAGACAACTTACTTGGCTTTCTCAAGCTCCATGCAGCAAGATGGCGGTGTGTGGTGCTGCTCCCAGCACCGTACTCCTAGATGCCCTTCAGCATGCCCCCAGTGACCACACCTGTGTGCACAAGATACAGTGAGGGACCCACAAGATGTGCTTCGAACTTGGCAGTGTTTTGCACAGCTGTTAATGACCAGTAACCAATACACTGTGGTTTCACAAAACCAACACAATGATCAAAATACCATGGAACAAAATACTCTCTTCAATATCGTCTTAACAACCTGTCTAGTAACTGACAGCAAATCATCAACACAAGTCTATACAGTGCAATTGGAATTATTATTTAATACACAAATTTCTCAGCCAACGAGATAAGCTTAACACACACCCTCACCTCACCACACACCCTCATCTCACCACACACCCTCACCTTACCACACATCCTCACCATCACACACCCTCACTATCTCCTCACCTTACCAAACACCTTCATCTTACCACATACCCTCACTGTACCACATACACTCACCTCACCACACACCCTCACCTTACCACAAATCCTCACTGTACCACACACACACCCTCACTTCACCACACACCCTCACCTCACCACACACCCTCACCTTATCACACACCCTCACATCACCATACACCCTCACCTTATCACACCCTCACCTTATCACACCCTCACCTTACCACACACCCTCACCTCACCACACACCCTAACCTTACCACACCCTTACATCGCCATACACCCTCACCTTATCACACCCTCACTTTACCACACACCCTCACCTCACCACACACCCTCACTTTACCACACACCCTCACCTCACCACACACCCTTACATTGCCATACACCCTCACCTTATCATACCCTCACCTCACCACACACCCTCACTTTACCACACACCCTCACTTTACCACACACCCTCACCTCACCACACACCCTAACCTTACCACACCCTTACATCGCCATACACCCTCTTTCCGCATTTTAATATTATAAACATTAAATACCTTCTATACTATTTTTATAACTAAAATCTTCCAATTTATTCGGGCCATTTACTTCAAAAAATGGAACATACAAAACAACAACGCACATATTAACCCAGATTCCCGCAAAATATGTTTTCTCCATAATTTATGTTTTAATATTTTAATCCTTCCTCTATATACCATCACATGATATATTTGGCCCCTCTTTAATTTCCTGTTTTCCATAATCATTATCCATTCAGCACCTAACCACATTATTTAAATCTAAAAACACCTTAAAAATAAAGAACTCTCATCTTCTCTCCATTCACAATGACGCGCCCACACAGACACACACACATCCTCCAATACACTCTGCATTGGCTTTGCCTTGATCGTAACGGTTCAAATTTTACAGACTGTCCAGAGAAATATTCCCTGCAACTACCTTCCATCAAAGACTGCAGTACAACCGATACCTATATACACCCTAAATCACCCTTCAATATAAGACTGTTATTTGCAAAACGATATGTCATTACGTATTAGATACAGTACCAAACCAACAAACGCATATAAACATCTAACATCACCTTATTTTAATCTAGTATAAAATACTCTTTATGCTTATATGCAACTGTCGGTTTTGTTACCATGTCTATCAACTTAGTGCATTGTCATGGATTATTCAAAATCTTCTTAGTATATTTGGATATTATGTATTACCTTAGGACGGCCCATTTTGGCCGACATGTGCCAGAAGCAAAAGTTTCTCATACATAAAATAATTGTTCTTAGTTGTGACTACAAAGGTTCTTTCTATATTATTACACAAATACTTAGCTGGAGTGTGATTGTGTCTTGTGCATGAAAGTCACTGCTATTATTTTCTGTTGTGCTCTGTTTCATTAGAGCTACGCACACTTCACTTCAGGATAGGTATAAAGTGCACAGCTAACAAATGACAGCAGCACAACAGAGGGTAACACTATTCACAGTGAGGCTAGGAAAGTAATAAACCATATGGATCATAATTGCAAAACTATGAAATTCATCACCACTAATGAGAATGTCTGGTAATTCCGAAGCACAACTCATCAATTGAATTCCATCTGTTAAAACGGATTGCAAATTACAAAACTCCTTATTTTTCAATTTTCTCCAAATTTCTGTTAGTTGCTCTCTCAAATGAAGAAACATTAGCCACGTTCATTGTCATTAAATGCACACCCTGATTGAAAACACACGTCTTGCTCTTTGAGGCTTGAGTTTCAGAGCAGTGTCAATGATGATACCAGTCTGCTGGGATGTGACACTGACACTGCACTGCTGTGTCAGTGTCACATCCCAGCATTTCAAAGGAATCTTGGACTCTGACCTGTGGAAAATGAAGGCACTATATTCCTTCAGAATGTCAAGAACCACTGGACCAGTTATGCAACGTCACATTTCAGCAGATCTGAATGAAACTCTTCCTGTTATTGTAGGAATACTGCTTATGTTATAATGGACAGAAGTTAGGAATACTGCTTATAACTGACAGAAGTTAGGAATACTGCTTATGTTATAAAGGAGAGAAGTTAGGAATACTGCTTATGTTATAACGGACAGAAGTTAGGAATACTGCTTATGTTATGACAGGCAGAAGTTTAGGAATACTGCTTATGTTATAATGGACAGAAGCTAACTGCTGTTGTACAAATTAGGAATGCACTTTGCTTCACAGTACTACAGAAATACACACCTGTTAGGGGCTGCTGTTGCCCTGAGGTCTGAACTGAAGGAAGAAGTTTTCTTGACTAATGCCTGTGATTTTGGGCAAATATGCAGCTTTGGTCTGAGAGGTTTAAGTACAGCCTGGCACCAGTGATACTGCAACAGACAGCACTGTCCTGTTACCACATGACACACACGCACACACACACTGCTGCCTGTCAGCAGGTCTACCTACATACATTGCAGTACAAATACAATAAAGCCTCAACATTTGTGAACCTTGAATGTTCAAGATTTCAACATTCGTCATCACCCATTTTAATACCTGGGCTTCAACGTTCGTGACCGATACCGAACAATATGGATGTGGTGAGCCACCAACCCACTCTGCTGTTACTGCACAGACCATTCTCAGCTCAGTAAACCTCAATCTTGCAACATGTGGGGTTGACTGGTGTCACGCGTTACAGAATGAGACACTTCTGCAATCATTTGATGTGTTTTTGTTGCCAAAACAAATCTGTATTTTATAACAAATAAATTTTAATGCTTCTTAAGCTTTCTGAGGTTATTTTATAGTTTTGCTACTGGCTCATAAGTGCTTGGCAACAAACAGGCATTTAACACTGTCAACTAATTCTGATGTGCCTGACAGTTTTATCATTCCACATTAATCCACGAACATCAGCACATGACTGTGCATAAAAAATGTATTCCAGCTGCTGTTTATTATGTTTTTGATAAGAATGAATGCTATCACCTAACCAACACAATGTAGCCAGAAGATGCTGCAGTTATCTGCCACGAGAGAGGTGTGTGGAACATGTGAACCAGATTAACAAATATACCACAGTCTTTAATGTCACCTGGAAAGGCTTATCTCAGAACAATTAATGCACGTAATAAGGCCCTCTGTAAGGAATCTCAAGTGGTCATGTTATGTTATTTGACAAGACAGTTGCCAAGGTGTGACAGTGGTTACACAGTGTTCACTGATTTGTTTGTGTTGTAGCTGTCTATACCATGACTTAGCTGATCTTCAGAAACTTCCTTAGGTTTCATACTGTGGTTCTTAGTGTCACCTGTTGTAGCTGTCTATACCATGACTTAGCTGATCTTCAGAAACT
>Ga0123352_10005221_pt1 | contig 19465 bp, 11 predicted proteins | sample TergutLab28metaG_FD_89700 | JGI IMG/M metagenome (GOLD analysis project Ga0123352, IMG submission 89700) | Labiotermes labralis P1 segment gut microbial communities from Petit-Saut dam, French Guiana - Lab288 P1 | ecosystem: Host-associated > Arthropoda: Insects > Digestive system > Gut ... | reverse complement strand
TTCACATGACATAACTCCTACATCTTCACGTCTGACGCACCACAAAAGAACACAGGCAACAGAAAAATGTAGTAATAGCGGATCGGATCCTATGATATTCAGCAACAGTATTTCAAGTACAGACGTTATACGAAAATGGGAAGGCAAAGATGAAAGGAGAACAGTTAATAACTGTAGAGAAAACATACAAGATACCAGGATTCCTTGAATTTCGTACAGCCACGAATGATTGTGCATAAGGTGTGGAGTCTTTATTTCCACATTATTTTTACAACACGATTTCAGGATATAGAAGTAAAATGGATTCCAATCAACTTTCTTTCTTTCTTTCTTAGTCTTGACCTCTGTCTATCTACTCACTGTCGCCCTCGATCACACTCAATGACACACACACACACACAGTCGGCAGGGCTTCTCTGGACGAGGGATCAGCCCGACGCAGAAACCTCTACCTTTCAACACACAACACTCACAACAGACATCCATGTCCCAGTGGGATTCAAACCCTCAATCCCAGCAAGCGAGCGACCTCAGACCCATGCCTTAGACAGCGCGGCCACCAGGATTGGCTCCAGTCAACTTACAGGCCAATGTTCTGAAGGTTTATAAACTTTATGTTCTCTGATATGAAGGAAAACTATTATTTGTAATATTAAATACTAACACGAATTTCAAAGAACATAAATTCAAATGAAATATAATGGTTATAATACTGTTTTCCGTGAAACAGTTAAGACAATTGGTAGGCTTATTGCTCCCAATGAACTGCTAAACTAAAATCAGAAATCACGTAGAAATTAGTACTTCCAATAAATCATGCATGTACATTTCCCTTTGTCACATATGTTTCGATTCTCGCAGCCTTTGAAAATGTCGCAAACCCATTGTTAAAACAAATAAGCTCTACCAATCTGTACTCAGCAGTTTTGAAAATAACCTTGCCTGCAGCTTGCAGGTGATAATAGATTTGCGCCTCTGCTTTTGTTTACATTTTCAACTCAATTTACCTAAACTGAACAGTGATCATTCAGCTTAGCCTACTACATGCTGTGAAATTCTGAAAGCCCTGGGCTGCTGATGCCTGTAATTCCAGGGTCTGTACAGCGAGGAAATAAACTCCCCAACTTTTCAAATGTGATCTGAAGACTTTGTTTATCTTTATGTTTGCTCGACTATTAAGCGTTTGATAAAGAAACATCACTTCGTGACTATCTTCTCATTTGTAATAGTGGATGACTCTACAACTCCTGTAGCATGTCCCCTGTGTGACACATGCGGCAGCCCACCAGCTGTGAAGGAGTGAGTCGAATATTTTGAATAAGGACCCGGGGATCAAGTGGCAGCCCAGTTCCTGCGGGACTGTAAGATACTGGGGCTCTATACCTTAAGGGTCATAAATATGGACGGGATCTTTTCTGAAAACCTCAAGAAGGCAGTAGAGAGCTGAAGTCAGGCTCTCAACCTCCCGAGGTGACATCTACTGCACAGAGTCACAGCAAGAGACGGGCCTCCACTTTGAAGGACGATACCACAACAATGTTGATACTCAAAATATTGAGATCCAAAGAATAGAAGACGTTGAACTGACTGTCTATTTTTCTTTGCAACGTTTTTAGTGTTTAAAATACCGCTCAATCGATAAAAAAAGGAACGACTTAAGTATTTTACATAATTTATTAAAAGAAGAATAATAATATCAGGATCGTGATTGCACACAAAGACCAAGAAACGTGGTAATTCTAAAGTTACGGGCACAAACCGAGACTCCTCTGTTTCAAATTATATTTATTATCTCATTAAAATGTATGGGATGAACCTTTCAAAGTGAAAATCATTCATATAAATAATATTTAAACATACAGTTCTCATCTTACAGAAAACACATGGCGTCTCTATTAAGAAGTTCAACCAGCTGACGATGTTCATGTAAATAACAGGTGTTTAGTTTGAGTAAAAGGTAAAGGTAAAGTGATCTCGTTACAGTGTGGCCCAGACGGTGGATAGAGGTATAGCTCTACTCTTCCATGACCGCGGCACTAGAAGGGGGGTGAGTGGTCAGGAGCACGCCCCGGCCGCACTTTACCCCCGGGAAAGACCCGGTACCCATTTTACAGGAGGCTGGGTGGGCCCAAGGGCCGGTCTGGACGGGAGAAAAATCTCGTCCCCACCGGGAATCGATCCCGGATCGTCCAGTCCGTACTCAGTCGCTATACCGACTGAGCTACCCGACCTATTTAGTTGGAGTATCAATATAAACACACAAACATACTGTGCGGAAAACATGCATGACAGTTCACGTCAAAGGAGACGGTATGTACAGTAACCGTGGAGATACCAGGGGAACTTCCGCTACTTCTTTTTCACTGAAACCTCATTAAGTTTCAAATTGCGAAATTCTGTGGTGTGATACCATATACAGATGTTGATCCATATCAGTGTTTATAATGATCCTGCTACCTTCATTTTAAGGTTTTAAGAAGACTTCTCCTCATCTGAAGACACAGACTGAGCTCGCCTGAATGGATGGTACTTGTACTATCTACCAAACTACACGGCGTTACGTTCCACAACAACGTCATTTTAATACTAACGAAAAAGGAGACATCATATTTCATGCCATTCCGTTTAACGTAGCCTCCTGTTTACTAATAAAATTTTGATTTACAAGATTCCGTTACACATGGCTGCGTAACATAAAAATGAGAAGGTAACTCAGTCTAAATAATTCACGTCCAATATAGGTAATTCGAGATGGAGCTCCAAGCTAAAGAATGGATGTTGTTTTTTAAATACATGATATATAAGGGTCTTTTATACAGAGCCAGTATATCCCTAGGGGTAGCACTGAATACAGCTGTCATTCAGCCATCAATCCAAGTATTGTTCAGTTTTTGTGACATGTCCCCGTTCTCCCCGTTCTCTTGTTAGCTAAATCCATCTCACACGAACGCAGCATATGCGCACGTCTGATCCGCTTTATCACGTAAACAACCAACAAGGTTTGTACTAACAGCGATTCCAAGTAATCCGGTACTGATACCAGTTCCTAACAACCTACATCATTTACTAAGCGGCCTCATTGTTCCACAGAAAAACACCTACCCTCTACATTAGCCTAACTGCAAGTATCCAGCAAGGCGAGAAAATTCATCTAAATAATATTTAAACCTTCATTTCCTGCCTCAAAGGAAACGCATTGCACTTCCACTGAAAAGCTGACTGGTTCACGTTATAATGGGCGACAATTTTCTTCAATTTGAGAATCAACGTAGAGAGATTATTTGTGCATTATAGGAAGGAAACAGTACACTGCTGGCAACGCCAGTGGACAATTTGAGACAAAGGGAAGACACCGATAAATTGTGTTTATTCTACGACATTCTCAGTTTCGGAGTACATAGCAAAGAAAAGCGGAAGGAACGCGGCCGTGGCCTAACAGAGACAAGCAATACTGAGGAATAAGCCTGGAGTTACTGAAGAAAATCACAAGAGTCAGGAAAGGCTGCGTCGGTTCCGAAGTTCAAAGTAAAAACTCCCAAGTTCCAGTCCGAAAGGTCAGCTGTCTATCAAAATGTTGACTGCAAATACGAATCATGTGCCTAAACATATTGGTTTCTTACGGAATACAGTATTTTCGATTGTGTTCCTTTCGTTTTTACAACTACTTTTAATTTTATTTTCTTGAATATTGCTTTTTTTGACTTAGCAGTGCGGCTGAAGAATAACTGGTTAAATGAAAAGAGAACTTGGTGTAGGGAAAAGGAGAAACAGCAATATAAAACGTGCGAAGAATTGAAACTGTTTGGGTATTTAATGACAGCGCAAGAACACAGGCGGTAGAAGAGAAAGTATAGGCCTAATTGGACCCTAGAAGAGAAAGTTAGAAGGAGAAAGTCTTTGTACCACGTGACATGTAACGCGGGCAGTGGTGGTATTCCGGGAAAGGAAAGATGCGAAAAGATGAATGTAGACGGTTACATCAACCTTCTGAGAATCGTAATATTGTAACGCTAAAACACGCGTTACGTGTCGTAACAACAGCGACAAAGAGGTTAACATATTAGTTCAAGCATCGCCACATTAACAGTACGTAACGGTACCTAACCTACGCAACACCACACTCAACAACTACGTCTTCTGGTCTCTTTGTGCGTCATCAGAATCTGAAAGAGTACTGATTCAAGATTCCAAATTGCAAGAATTTTGTAAATTATATAACAATCTCTCAGTACCAACAAAAGCACATATGTTATATGCTTTCTTCTGGGTAATACCCGGGCGTCTGAATTTTATATGCCAACGTGTCGGAACACTCTGTCTGTTCCATCTTCATACCCGCATATGAAGATGGAACAGAGTATTCCGAAACGTCGGCATATAAAATTCAGACGCAGGGGAATTACTCAGAAGAAAGCATACAACATTCAGAATAAGGCGAAAGTTTGAAATCAAAAGCACATATTTACTAATACATACTGTAAACGGATATATAACCTTATCTGCTTCCTCCATGTTTCGGCTTTTGACTATTTCACTGCTGTGAGTTTTAAGCTGTTTGGTTGTGAGCTCCCTGAAGATGGCGATCAGCCGAAACATGTAGTAGGCAGATAAGGTGATATATATATATATATATTAGTAAAGTAAGTTCACTGGTTGATACTAGGAGACTGTAACCATTCACAGTTCACGGAGAGAAAAATAGGAAAGTTTGTAAATTAAGTTCGTTTTTCCTAATTTACGAACAGTTAGGTGAAGTTCAATTCGCAAAGATGAGCTGATTACGTAATCAGTTGGAAAAATATGTGCTTAGCGTAATTTAGTTCTGATACCAATAAACAAGACCTACATACATTAGATTGATGATTAAACAACAGAACACCACTACGACGGTAAACTACATAATGTCCACTCCGTGCATTGCCCATAACAATTTCGCAATACACGACCAAGAAAATGCAGAATAATGTTCATGTTTATGTTTATGTTACAATATTACATCGAATATTCAAACAAGTTTCGATCCACAAACGATCATCATCAGGGAACCAAACCAAGTAATGCCGCACAAAATCAAATTATTCAGTTTTTTTACACAGCTGATATAGTGTAAGAGAGTCACAAGAGTAGACGATTTTTCGTAGATTAGTTGTATGAGTGTACTGGATCTTGATATACAGTATCACAGAGGCAGTCTATGTGCTTAAGAAAATTTCTCTCACACACACACACACACACACACACACAAATTTATTTTTTCTGAGATATAATATACCTCCTTTAGTTTATGGCTTGTGTGCACCTCAGTTAATTTTCATTTCTTTTGAGATATTCATTTGTGTGCAAATTTCGCGATGTCGTAGCTTAGAAATATACTTCACCCACCTGGTGCAGCGGTTAGAACATCGAAGCCAGTACAACCTTCGATGTTCTAACCGCCTGCACCAGGTGGGTGAAGTATATTTCTAAGCTACGACATCACGAAATTTGCACACAAATGAATATCTTGAAAGAAATGAAACTAAATGAGGTGCATACAAGCCATAAACTAAAGGAGGTATATTATATCTCAGAAAAAATAAATTATGTCATATTGAAATGGCATACAATTTCGTAAAGTTAAAGGTAAAGTAAAGTTCACCCTAGAACAGGTCACGAAGGCCAGGAGTGGCAGTAAATGTATAGCTCTACCGTTTCTGTAACCTTGGCGCTAGATGGGGTAAGTGGTCAACGCCACGCCTCGACCGCTTTAACCCCGGGAAAGACCCGGAACTTATTGTACAGGAGGCTGGGTGCGCCCCAGGGACAGTCTGGACGGGTGCAGAAAATCTCGCCCCCCCCCCCATCGGGATTCGATCTCCGGACCGTAAAGACCGTAGCGAGTAGCTAAACAATTTCGTAAAGAAATTAATCAGAATTACTTAAATTTCGAAAATTTTATGTCACACACACTTTTAGTGGATATTTTAGACATGAAATTTCGTGACTGACCCACCTCACGATTATTGACTCAAAGTCGAAATATACACTTACGTGAAGTGTGAGATAAATTTATTCGCTGTTTTATGGCGGATAATAAAACCAGTTAACGAAAAACAAACAGAATTCAACACAACAAAAAACAAAACAAAACAAAAAAACTGCATAAATTTCGAGGGTTAAAAGCATCGAATTTTTCAGGACGATGCGAGATTGTATGTAGCAGTCGCGACTGGTGAAGGGCCTATCGCCTGCATTCAAATGAAAACCCTGGAGGACCCACAAACAGAAAATCAACTGCTCCTATTCTGTGTCAATATTCAAACCAGTTGCTTCCAGAAGAAAAGTCACGACCATTATGGCTAAGTTAATCTACTCAGTATAACGTATAAAATACAGTCGCCTGTGAAAACATTACATCGGTTTCAGTGACTGAACAATGTTTCACATTGCTACAAGATCTGATTTTACGGACGTTCAATTTGCGCACTTCAGTACCAGACACATAAAATTAAAGGTCTCCTTGAACATCCCATGAAGGCACAGAGAAGGAGCAGAGGTACCGTTCTACTCATTATTGATCTTGGCGCTAGAGTGGGACTGGGTGGTCAAAGCCACGCCTGGACCGCCTTACCCCCGGGGAAGAGCGCTGGTACCCATAGCACATGAGGTTGGGTGGCGTCCAGAGCCCGTCCGGGTTCGAAAACCGAACCGTCCAGCCTATAGTGAGTCGCTACACCGATTAAGCTACCCAGGTCCTCTAACAAGTGACAGACTACGTGAGATCTGAGGGTCCCACAGGGGTCAGTTCAACGTTTCGGGTCTTTAAAACATCACGCAACGATGTCAGCACAGTGTGTCGGTCACAGCTTTGGCGGTTTATGAATAATCGCCAACTGTGTGCTGGCTGGTATAACTTTAAGGAGTACGGATTTGAAATGTAGTCCAAACAGCCGGTGTCGTACCATTGACATGAAACAGCGACTGCTCCCATAAACAGCATTAACCAGATGGTCTTTCGGCGCATAAGCGGTGTGTTTCCATATAACAGGAACTAAGTTAAAAGTATCAGTAATGTCTACAGGAGCTTGAATAGCTCCGTCCATGCAGTGACTAGTCTACGAACTGAACGGTTGAGAAACGGATTTCAATTCTCGGGCAGGAACAACACTTTTCTGTTTTTCACGCTCACATTAAGTTCGCGGATCATTCAGCCTTACATAAAGACCGTACTGGGGGGGGGGGTTCATTCCCCGGGGGTAAACAGGCGGACACGTGCAATTTCCGCTTCATCTCCATGCAGTGCCAAGCTTAGGAATATGTGTAGCTGCACTTCCACATCACCCCGTCCTCATGGTGTACTAATTAATTTAACACATGAATGATTTCTAGTGTTATTTATATGAAGTTCGCATTTAAAAGGGCTAATACCCCCAAACGGAGTGAAACGGAATTAGTCGACGCCGATTTCTTTGGCAGCTGAAAGGTAAACAGTCAAGATCAAGCGCCGTGCTTATGCGGCAACTTCTCTGACAGACGTGTCGTGCGGGTTTGTTCAGATTTAATTAACTGTCTGTTGGAAAACTTTAGTTGTCAGAGTGCTCGGAGCGTATTGTGTGACAATTACTTGCAGTAGTTATAATTACCAAATCTGCACCTGAAGCGGTATTAACACATAAATGCAAATTAAAGTCTGGAATAAAAACGTAATTATAGTTTATGATATTGTAGCACAATTGAACTGGAACACAGCGGGATCGGAATACTGAAAATTACCAACAAATATTCGTACACGAAACTACCTACGTCAATGCGTTTATATGTGGATATATGATCAAGTTTTATCGAAGGAAAGCGACATAAGAACTGTGATCTTCTGATCCTAGTAATTAACCAACTTGATGCAAAAAAATTCCAACCAGTCTTCTCTCAACCTGTGCACCGGACGGCCACCTACAGGTGTGACGATACTAGATGCTGTATAATACAATTTTGACCTCCTGATGATGAGCACATAGTGCTCGAAACATGTACAGGCATTTAATAAACTTATTATAAAACAAGATTTTGTGCAGCAATGTGGTTAATTGTTAGAATTATACTGAGATACACGGTCAGCAAAACATCAAAATTTGTGATCTTCTGACTGGGACTATATATTTCCGCTGAAAGAAAATCGTTGCCCCCCCCCCACCCTTCAACCTGATGACGGAAGCAGATCGTGCTCGTTTTGTTTTCTAAACAAAAACGACGGAAAAAGTCCACAAATAAAGTAAACCTAAATTATTTTATTCGATATTTTTTTGGAAAACTTTATGTTTGGTGTTTAACGTCGTGCACATGCCTCCTGGTGTTCACTGATGTTTAAACGTAGTATCTGCAAAAACATTCTCAAAATTCGCTGGTATAATTTACAGGAATACCTATTGTAAATAAAGAAATGTGTTTTAACATCCGTCGTCGACTCATGGATGGGGTCAGATGGAAAAGCCCCGAAAAATGGAAAACCAACAATTGGTTTCCGCTTAATGACAGCGCTCCGGCACACCGGTAGGTTTTGCTCGAGGAGGTTTCACCAAATAACCACGTGACAACACTGGAGCATCCGCCATACTCTTCTGACCCGGCTTCACCTGATTTTTACCTGTTTTGTCGAACGAAATCAGCATTGGAGGGACGGAACGTTTGTGGTGCTACTGACATCATTTAGAATGCGATGGTAGAGCTGAAAAGGCTCTCACACGATGGCGTCCAGGAATGTTTCAAACATCTTTTCAGTCGCTGGCAGATGTGTATAGTTGCACAAGGGGAATATTTTGGAGGAAATGTAACTTAAATGATTGTACTGTTCCGTATTTCTCAAAAATAAAGTGACTCCGGGAAAATGTTGAAGCTACCGCGTATTCTAAAGGCAGAAAAGTTAATTAAAACGTCCAACTAAATACACTTATAGCACACTTAGTACACTTAAAGGACACGTTTACTGCACTTATAAGTTTCGACAGCATTACCGTCATATCACTGTTATTTGTAACCTCAGACAATGTGGACAGCCCGAATATTGTAGTCAGTAGAGTGACTAATTCCGAACTGGACGACCCGACGTTCAAATCCCTGCAGGAGCAAGAGACTTTCTCTCCTCCAAAACGCCCAGACTGGCTGTGGGGCTTATGCAGCCTCTTGTTCAATGTGCACGATCGTTCTTTCCCGTGGGAAAAGGGCCGGGGGTAAAATTAATCATTCACTTTCACCTAGCGTTGAGGTTACTAATGATTGTGGCTATCCGTCCATTTCCTTTATATACTCTGACAGCGTGAAAACGGACAACTTTACCTTCCTTCTAACAATGTGTGGTCTACGAACACAAACACATTAGAAAATTTTATGTAACCGAATGAATGTGAAGATAGGGAGGAAAAATGCGAAGTTATGAAATGTTTTCTTGTACATTCAGTCCCAAAAGCGTCCTAAGTCGAGCGCACACTAAAAATACTCAGTTTACCATCAACTTACCAGTAATCTGCGTTTATCGTCTGCGTTTCTCTAGTACTATTGCTCATCTTAATTTAGCTTACTCGGCTGCTAATCACATTAAAAATAATTTGATACCAGTTGGTGCAGGGAAAGAATTCATATCGGAGAAGAAATCAAACGTGATTGGTCGTACATCTTCCTATAGTTACTAGTAACCGTTTTATTTTCGCACAGTCACTATGAAACTGAACTATAACACCGGCAAGCAATTTCTACTTGAGTTTTATTGGAAACTGAAGGGAAGAAGTGAAATGGAATTCTAAACGGTGGTAAAATGGATTCCAGTGGTTGTTTTCAATTCGACCACAAACCGCATTCAACACTGCCTCATCCCACGCAAGGTTTTAAAATTCCAAAATCAAAAATTGAAACCTCGGAATTCGTAAAGTACAGGGGCATCACGAAGACCTAGCCCGAATTCTAACGTTTTAACAGGAAAGGTAAAAAATATTTCTTAACTCTTTCATTTAGTGCGGTTGTCTCGTCTGGAATTAATTTAACTTTTGTATCAGCAGTACCGGCGCTCCGCTCTGTTCCAATACAGTCTGATCACTCAGTAAGCTTTAACTGCTGTGAAATTAGCAAATCTGTTACGACATAACAGTTGAGAGTTTCCTATTGATTAGCGACGCATCCGAGCAGGCTGGGAAGAACTGAAGACAGAAAGAGGATATATTAAACGTTACTGGATACAACGATCCTACAATGAATATGTTTTTATGAATAAATTCAGTCACATTTCATTACTGTTGTGGTACAGAAACCAGTACACTGCCCCCGCCCCCATAGCGCGAAACCCCTTTGTAAGCCGAAGCCTCCTCATGGTACAGGTTTTACGATCACACTCACACACACCTCACTCGGTAGTACTCCTCTGGAGGAGTGATCAGCCCGACACAGGGACCTCTACCTGACAACACACAGCACTCACAAGAGACAGACATCCATCCATGCCCTCGGTGGGATTCGAACCCGAAATTCCTGCAAGCGAGCAGCTGCAGATCCACGCCTTCGACCGAGTTGCCACTGGGATAAAGGTAAAGCAGTCCCGTTACAGGCCTGGAGTGGCCCAAAGGGTTCCAGGAAGATAAGGTTCCCAGATTTCATGACAACGGCACAGGATGGTGGTAAGGTTGTCAGCCTTAAGCAGCGGCCGCCTTTACCCCCAGGAAATGCTCCTGGTACTCATTTCTGTTAGAGGCTGAGTGGGATTGGCATAATGTTAAGTATAATATACCAATAAGGTACTTGGAAGACGGACAATGTCCATATTTAACGTAACATAGTGGCGTGTTCGTTTTAAAGTATATATGAGTTTTCTGGTAGTTATCGTTTATACAGCGTAGAAGAATGTCCGTTTATCAGCCAGGTTGTATAAACTACAACACATGGGAAAAATATTGTGATCACAAGCAACAAGAGGCTTCAATTACACATCAATACCCGATATACGATGTTCCCACTCAGGCAATTTGCCTCCAGACACAACATATTAAATTAAGGGCGCAAATTCGTACGTACGGCGTTGGAAATTTAATCGCGCTGCCCAACTTCCATGATCAGAAGTTGACATTTGATCATCCTGTTGAAATTCAGAAGGAAACAGCCCTTGAAGAAGGTTAGGAATCTGATCCTGAGCCTAAGGAGAGCACCGTGACTGTTTTGAAGTTGACTGAGTGGCTTGGACTGACTGAAGCTGCTATCTGAGTGTCTGAGAACACTGGGACAAGCAGCAAGTAGCAGCAACTGGACAAAGGAATTACGACGATGCTTGCTTGCTGTAAGGAGACTCTGAAGAAGAAGAAGAAGAAGAAGAAGAAGAAGAAGAAGAAGAAGAAGAGGTCTTTGTCTCGACAGTGTTCAGTGCTTACTTTCTTCAAATCATCCTCGGGGACTCGTGCATCGCCACCTGTACTGCTGGACATTAGCGATGATCTACACGACCAACTCGCAGTTAAAAAGGAAGTGCCTCATCTTTATAATGTAATTTTTTTGTCAGATTTCGTGTTTTTGTACATTTTTTGTGTCACTAAATCTCTTTCTTGGTCATAACAGATTGTCTGGAACCAGCCTCTCATTTTAATAGTGCATTTATGGGAAAAGCTGCGTATACCAACGTTATGGTTCTAGGAACCACCCACGACGTATCTGCGGGGGATGAATGTATTTCTTCACGTCTGACCTATGGCCCAAAACATGAACCCGAGTCGTCTATAATGTTAATTCCCGCATGCTAACTGCAATGTGCTGCTCTAACTTGTGAATATTAGACATAGCCCCGAACCCAACTTTGACATCCATTTCGATTAGGCAGTGAAGTTTCAACGCTGTCCGATTTTGTTTTGTATGGGGGGATGGAATTTGAAAGGGCCTGAAAGCCTGAGGCTGTTTAGACAGAGCTGAGTGTTTGTATTTCACAGTCAAAACACGAGGACACACAGACCAGGCTGACCCACGTTCGTAACTGGGATTGCTTTTATTGAAGAACATCGCCTATCACGTTCTCTGGCTGACGTTAGACGATGCTCCACACTGGTCGTAACTTTACACCATTAGTTACTTAGTTCAATCTATACCACAATATATTGCACAAATAGAATTTAATAATAGACAATTGTCTTTTAACATACTTCTAACAATACAGCAGCCTGGGATGACACCGTGTGTACTGGTAGAGTTCTACCAACATTTTGATTAAACGTACAGTTTTCACAGTCTACCAAAGCTGTTGCCAAAATATCGGTTATTCTGTACTAGGTTATACGGCGTCACATCTCGGGCGAATGTAGTGTCTGTAGTCAGCGCCTTAAGAACCTTAAACACAGCTACTTCTCAAATGGTAATTAAGTGAAAAGCTTAAAAGGGGACACACACAGCATGGCAATACAAGCCTGTCTGTCCTTGTACTTGGGCAGAAGAAACCAAGCTCAAAAGCCCACACATTACGACTTAAAACTCCAGGAGACTGCTTACGCCTAATTCACATCAAAGACCCAACTCTTCAATTTACGCAGCACACTTGCGGTCTGTTTGCCATTTATGAATTTTACTATGGGTCCATGTTGTTAGAAAATGTGAGTGCCTGAACTTCAATGAAAGTCCCCCATGCAGAATTCAAATGAATTCGTCAAACAGTTTATTCGCTGGTACTAGATCACAGACGGAACAACAACATGATCTCCACATTAGGCACTCCCTTCTCCTTTGCAAAGAACACAGAATAACAACAACATTGCCAAGCTGTAACGTATCATTCATTTCAAAGAGAACTTCCGGTCTTATCAGAGAGGCACTCTTCAGATGTACGTCAGAACTTGCTGAATCTTCAGTTGACACAAAATTTACATAATGTTCAGTAAACCAACTAAAAAAATGTTCCCGTTTTACACCAAACATTTCCAGCGTTCCATAACACAAATGAAAAATTCAAAACATTCCCCACAATTCACTTTCTACCCGTCACAATTCCTTAATACTTCTTAAATAGGCCACGGCCGGTTTATTTCCATTCCCCTCAAATCTGTTAAACGCGACCATCTTGCGCCATTACTTGACATTAAGTAGTTATCGTGACTTATGCAGTATATAGTGAAATAAATTAGGACTGATGTCTTCATCTGCTGCAGTACCGTTCACATTCAAACGTTTTCAGTGCTAAAGATAAGACAATTATAAAGGAATGGTCTTCGGAATACAATTTGTAAACATAACAAAAAAAAAAGATAGAATTTGTTTTCAAATCCTCAGAAACATGAAATACTTTAAAATACAGTACGAGGCATTTAAAGCAGAAACGGAAGTGACGAAATCCTCTAGAACTCTCACTTTTGCACCAAAGATCAGACAATAAGCCACAAACCACAAAAATGTTCACGTGAGTAATATACAGAGAAATGCGAGTCCTTACTTCGTGAAAACACCAAAAAGCGAACTGGCAAAGTAGTACGCAGTATCAGCCTGATTGCAAAACAGGCGGCTGGGTAAGGGTTAAAATAATTTGTGCGACGCTACATTAGATTATTTGCAATGTTTCAATAAACCATGAATCTAAACTGCATATATCGTACTATGTAGGTGCTGTAATGCAATCCATTCACCTGTCTGTTCAAGGGGCAGTGATGCACTCCACTTGCCTACAGTCTCTCTCTCTCTCTCTCTGTCTCTGCGTCACGTGATTCTCTGTGAGATGACACCCAAATGGAACAGTCACCATTTACAACAGGATGCATATGGTGCTTCCGAATGTCAAATTGAACATTACTTAAACTGGGTTCAGAAATCTCAGGGCGACACGTATGATTATTACCGCAGTAGGCGACTAAAATCGGTATTATCGGTTCCAATTTTGCTTTTATGTCTTTTTTTTAAAATTAAAAATTAATCACAAAGTTCGTAAAAAGTGTTTGAAACTCACTCTAACCGCAAAATAACAGACACTCTCTCCGTCTGCATTTCAAAAGTCCAACACTTTATTGCTGTTTAGACAGATGGTCACCTTTTGTTATAAGACTCAAGATGGAATTCACAAATACACTGTGTGACAGTGTATAGTGCCTTATTGTTAAGGCATCTGGTACACGTACGTAGTACCACTCACTCCGTTTTATGTGGTTAATCCTAGGAAGATCTGTTTTAGTTACATCCAAGATTATACTTGTGGATAGAGGGCACCACGAACAGTTTCACAAATGCCTACCAGATGGAACCACTGTAAAATTGCTTGCGTTCTCAGCTCTCACAATGCCACTTCCAGTTGTGAAACAAATTCAGTTAGAAACACATAAAACCGCAACATGTCTCCCTGTTTTTATGGTGGAGTTCTTATTATTTTGAGTGCCTTTAAGAGTGGGAAGAATATTGCGGGTATTCTAAAACTGAAAATTCAGGGAAACTAAAATACTGACCGAACTAGTAAGACGGGCACTCTACTTCCTTGGCTCTTGAATGGCGAAAGGCCCAAAGAATTAGTTCTACATACAAAAGTCTCTGTTGAAATTCTGTAGTTAGTCTGTGGTCAAGCAGCAAGCCACTCTTTTATTTAAGGATACATATGCAAAGAAATAACGAATGCAGGAAACAACCTGCCCTTGTGAAGCAGTCAAAGGGCACCCATACACTCCGGTCGTTCTTAGAGAATATTCACAGATAGAGTTATTTATAAGCAGCAACACAGGGTACACTACCAACAATTCTGACTTTAAGCAAGCGCATATTCACTGGAACTGTGATTTCATAACACACATCATGTGTTTTATATGGGTAGATCAATGGATGGGTGGAAACTGTAGCTACGGATTGCAAATATCACATGTTTTCGATTCAAACTTTTTTTTAATAATTCCAAAAAGATGTGGATACCACAGACATAACTAATGAGATCCGGTGATAAATAATTAATTCGTCTAGAAGATTTGAACTCATAGACATTTTGGACTTTCTCCAACGTATAAAATGGAGAAGAATGAGATGGGCTGAGCATGTGGCACGTATGGGTCAGGAGAGGGGGGTGTATAGGATCTTGGTGGGTAAACCGCCGGGAAGGAGACCACTGGAGAGACCTAGGCGTAGATGGGTGGATAATATTAGGATAGATCTCCAGGAGGTGGGATGTGGGTATATGGACTGGATTGGGCTGGCCCAGGATAGAGACAGGTGGCGGACGCTCGTTAGTGCGGTAATGAACCTTCGGGTTCCGTGAAATGCGGGGAATTTCTTCACTAGCTGCAAACCAATTAGCTTCTTAAGAAGGACTCTGCACCATGGAGTAAGTAAGTAAGTAAGTAAGTAAGTATGTAATGAAACATAACACACTACCCTTCTAGGACAGGATCGGTCCACGACTTCAGACTTGCTTCTTCCAAATCAACAGTCATTAAATGGCAAATATTTACACTGTCCCAGAAAAGTATTGTTATATCCAATTACCATTTAGTGACAGCTGTTTTGGAAACAGCAAACCAGAAGATGGGGAAAGATCATGTCCCCAAAAACAGAGTGTCTTATCAAATTCTTTGTTTTTCCGACTAATGCACACAAATTTTATTAAATAATTATTAAAATATTTAAAATTACAAAAGTTACTCCAACATGTTTCGGTTTACATAAACCATCATCTGGGAGCTACAGCCTTGCTTAGCTAAAATTACATTTCTGGTTCCAGTATACGTGTCGTTATAGATGTTTTCAGTGTCATGGCCGCATGTGCTATAACGACACGTATACTGGAACCAGAAATGTAATTTTAGCTAAGCAAGGCTGTAGCTCCCAGATGATGGTTTATGTAAACCGAAACATGTTGGAGTAACTTTTATAATTTTAAATTTTTTAATAATTATTTAATATAATTTGTGTGAATTAGTCGGAAAAACAAAGAATTTGATATTATAATGCACGGTGCAACCATAAAGATTATGAAGAGTGTCTTATATTTCAGTATATACGGCTATGAATTCAAACGTCACACACTAACGTCAAAACCCTATGCAACCGTCTAGATAAATGTCATGAAACGCTGTTCAGTATAGCATCTCAGGACGGGGTAAAACAATTTCAGTCTAAAAAACAGGATAACGATTAGACACGCTTAATATTTCATTAGCAGACATGCAGAATTTTTTTTTAGAAATTTACGTAACTATTAATTTATCAAAAGGGACTTCGTCCAATTAAGTCAGCTTCATGGTCACTGAAGTATCTTCCTTTTCATCTATAAAGGAACTTTTATTTCGTCTTAGTTCCTGCAAGGCCTAACCTAAGCCAGCAGTACACACGATCTATGAACTGCAGCCGTGTATAACCGACTGCTGAACGCATTCTGTCAGATCCGCAGCTGTTTGGAGCCCTTAAAAATTTGAGATTGTGGACACAAGACATGCACTGGACACAGACGTAACTGTCGGCAAATTGACAAGACGCCTTAGTTTCATTACAGTGTAACCTTTTTTAATAAATGGACCTATAACTTTCCAACGCACGGGAAGTCCCCAATGTCCCTCACGTTTCAAATTTTAGTTACAACCGGGGCACAATAGCATACACAGTCAAAATCGGCACAGTAATATTTCACCATATTTGGATAATCCGCCGTCTGTCCACAGCGATTAGTGGGCCGACATCACAGCCGCCGTTTCCTGAGGACCGTTTCAAAGCAGCCTGTTTATGCGCAGGATTCCATGGATAAGTCCACTCGACCTCATATGGCTGCCGGACACACTGCTTTCCCCTCGCATTCGTTCCCTCGTGCTCTCCATCACTGTCAACGTTATTAATGTGCTGAATTAACTTACTATTAATAGCGATGCAGAACACACACTTCATTAGTGCGAACAGAATGAAGAATCTGAATATACTGCGAATTTAGTGATGTCAACACCAGTACACGATTCAATTATTAGGCTTCTACATTTCCGTGTGCGCAAGAAAGTAGGGTGTGGTCATGGTACACACTGGTACTCTGCATCAGTGTGTGTGAAACATACGTGAAGCTCTACCGGTCGACACCATTCAGGCAGACAGCAGAACAGAGAAGAGAAAAACAATACACTCTTTCTTGAAATTCCTTACAAATATTTTCACAGATGGTATCGTTAATTTCAGGAACTTGATACGTTCCATTCCTCAGCAATGAGTATTAAGGTAATCAAAATATGGAGGATAAGACGAAGGGAGGAATGTAGCACGCATGGAAGATACTAGAAATCCCACACAAAAACTTGGTCTAAAACCTTCAAGGTAAACATATGACATGGAAAACCTAGGCATGAGTATACATCAAAATTAACGTAAAATAAGCAGGGACTGATGGTGTGCGCAGGATATGGCTCAGGTAAGAGAGGTGAATGGCTGTGGACTTTTTGTTACATCAAGAACAAAAGAATCTCTTGTCAAACCGAGTGACTGCTAGTTTTCCAAGAATTGCCCTGCTCCATGGACTGGACTATCGATTCGTGGACGCCTTATGTAACAAAGTGTGTGACGGACGCAAAAATTTTCAAAAATTCGATCAGCAACCTCACGGTTCTGTGGGGTGACACGAAGCGAGTTTCACACTGACGATCCACAAATACTGGGCGCCAATGTAAAACGTTTTCACCACTACGAACAACGTTATTTACATCTGGGTGTAAAAGATTAGAGTCGTTACGACGTACCAAATTACATTCCGTTCTACTTTACACCTCAAAAATGGAAAAGTAAAGAGGCAAAGTTGTCCCTGAGAATTGCCCTCTTCTGAGTTATTATGCAGCGGTACCTACTCGTTGCGTAATAACCCAGAAGAGCTACTTCGTGGCGGTAGCCTGAAAACAAGCAAAGTCGTCCCTTTGTGCGCCAAGAAATCATACAGTGATACTGGAGGTATAGCTCTACTCGTTCTTAAACTTCGGCAGTAGATGGAGGCGAGCTGTAAAATTCACGCTTCGGCCGCCTTACCCCCGGGAATAAAACGCCGGTCTGGACGATTTGGAGAGAAGAAAAAGCTATTTCCTCTTCTAGGATAAGAAAATTTCCTCCTCTCCAAATTGCCACGCAACATCTGATGTACCGAAAATGTGTTGCGTTGGATCTATTACAGGCACTTCCCCACTTAGGCAATAGTTAACGTTCCGGAAGTTCCGGTGCATGTACGATTCTGCGCAAGTCGGAACTGAGTGCACACAGTCAACCACACTTGTATAAACAAGGAAGTACAGTTGAATCCAAAATCCTATACACTGTAACCTGATAGGCAGTAGCATGACTGCCCAGCCGTCTGAGTCGTCGCTCAGTAGTATTCTTCCGCCAAATTCTTCTCATCGCGCTTTAATTCCCGCGCGGAAAACGTGGTCGCTCTTTTAAAAAAAAAAGTTATTTGTTTTCAATTCCATTACTTGTTGCCTCGGTCCGTGAAGTGTTTGTGCAGCGGTTCAACAAATATTGTGCTGTTGTGTACAAACAATTATTTCTACATCATTTGCTTCATAAACACCAATGGCTGTTTATGTTCATCAACTTATATATATATATACTGCATGTTGTTTCTGATAGGCAGATTATCACATTGTCTGGATAAACAGCGAATAATACATTAGAAAGGAGTCGAAGCAAACGGTCGTTGTCTGCTTCACGACAATACGGTATACAGACAAATGCAACAGGCAGAGGAGAGCTGTAAAAAACTGAGGATTACCGGTCTTTGGGGTGAGATTTGAAGCTGGGCCCTCCAAAATATGATCTGTAAGAGTCACGCACACACTCGCAATATCTTATTGCTGTAGGTACCTACGTATAATATTTAAGGAATAATTTATCACTAGCAAGCTATTGATGTACGGAGGTTTTGTGAATAATTCAATGGAATACATACGGGCGTCTCTGTTTAAAAAAGTACCGTTCCTCCCTGTTCAGACAATAGGTACACAGGTGGAGTATAGATAGAGCTATACAGGTGGAATACAGATACAGATATACAGGTGGAGTACATATAGAGATATATAGGTGGAATACAGATACACGTATACAGGTGGAGTACAGATAGAGATATACAGGTGAAGTACAGATACAGATATACTGGTGGAGTAGAGATACAAATATACAGGTGGAGTACAGATACGGGTATAAGGTGAAGTACAGATACGGGTATACAGGTGGAGTACAGATACTTGTATACAGGTGGAGTATATATACAGGTATACAGGTGGAGTACAGATACAGACATACAGGTGAGTACAGATACAGGTATACAGGTGGAGTTCAGATACAGATATACAGGTGGATTACATATACAGGTATACAGGTGGAGTACAGATACAGGTATACAGGTGGGGTACAGATACAGATATACAGGTGGAGTACAGATATAGGTATACAGGTGGAGTACATATACAGATATACAGGTGAAGTACAGATACAGGTATACAGGTGGAATACAGATACAGGTATACTGGTGGAGTACATATACAGATATACAGGTGGAGTA
>Ga0123352_10005218_pt1 | contig 19468 bp, 15 predicted proteins | sample TergutLab28metaG_FD_89700 | JGI IMG/M metagenome (GOLD analysis project Ga0123352, IMG submission 89700) | Labiotermes labralis P1 segment gut microbial communities from Petit-Saut dam, French Guiana - Lab288 P1 | ecosystem: Host-associated > Arthropoda: Insects > Digestive system > Gut ... | reverse complement strand
GCTGTGTTGTTTACTTGCACACCAGGAGTATTACTTGGGTACACGGCTGTGTCGTTTACTTGCACACCAGGAGTATTACTTGGGTACACGACTGTGTCGTTTACTTGCACACCAGGAGTATTACTTGGGTACGTGGCTGTGTTGTTTACTTGCACACCAGGAGTATTATTTGGGTACACGGCTGTGTTGTTTACTTGCACACCAGGAGTATTATTTGACAGTGTTGATTGGCAATGAGCCTATAAAGTATATATGTATTCTACTCCATCTATATATGCTTTAATTTGTAGCAGTTCAAGTTATATGCAGTACATGTATGATGCACTCAGCAGTTACATTAATATATTACATGTTCAATGGAGACAGCGAAGAAACAAAACCAGAACAATTGTAAGTTTGCACGGTTTTATATTGGTTGTTGTTTAACTCATTGTCATCTTAGGTTTTTACCTGATGTCTTATATGTGGTTTCTCTGAAATGTCCAAAGTAACCAGCTATATTATACGGTGTAAAAATCCAAAAGGTTGCCATAATTAGAACAAATTGTATTAATTTGGCTATAATGTAAAAAAGTTGAGTCACTTTTTTTGTTCCATGTATTGTTTTGCAGTTCGTCTCTCACCAATACTGCCAAATAAATATCTTTTGGTTTGTAGTACAAGCAAAGTATAGAAAGTAAGAGTAAGCATTAACGCATCAGCTTTCCTCATCCAGTGTTTACTTTCATCTAGACCAGTCCCATCCAGGTCTAGATCTGCAGGTTGTATTGGATTATTCAATAATATGCGTCATTCTCCATTCTGTATTTCCTTTCTTTTATTGATGCCACGAACCTGTCTCGTTGAAAAGAGTGGTTCCCATTTTCTATGCCAATCACCACTCAGTCTGTTCCCACCAGCCCCAATTCAGGTATTTGTGTCATGTCCAAGATACGCAATTCATTGGTATACTGTTGTGAGATACACAAGCAGCATACACACATGTGAGCAGCACTCTTCCATCTTCAGGGAGTCCATACACCAGTGTTTAAAACTCACTAGAGTATGATACATTACATTAGTAATGTGTAGTATATCGTAAGAAGTGAATTAAAAAATGTAAGATTTTGTAAAATGTGGGTAAATTTCTGTACGCATTGTGTATTGTTATGGGTTTTGTCATTGTATTCAAAAAACTGATATTATTCTTGATCCAATATGGATCTTGTCCCTCTCCTTAACACAGAGCATAATGACACACATTACTAGGCATGGCTGAGTTCCTGTGTTTGGTACCACACAGATGGCTGAAAAACGCTGACTTTGAACCAGGAAGGTAGCATGCAGTAGTTGCATTCTTGTCTGCTGTGACCTGCACGTGAGGGGCCCTATGCTAAAGGTATATAACACATCAGAATATTCACACCATTACCTTGGAACTGTCCTGTTTGATCTGATAAGATGCATCTCATGTTTAAGGTTTAATTGGGTTGTGCAACAGTTTGAGTGACAAAAGTGCCTCCAGCAGTGGGCTGGTGAGTGAGTGTAACATTCACAGAGTGTAAGTGTCCACTGGAGTGGGATCTGAATGTTGTAAATATTCTGGACATTAATTCCAACTGAATTCAAGTGCAATTAGTTTGAATTACGTGAATGAATGTCATAGGATATAGAAAAGATATGTGTTGGCAGTACTGTTGGATACAGTTTGTTGCCACTTTCTGTGACTGTCCCAGTATTTTTGTTCAGCTTTGAAAAAAAATCCATTTATGTTATCTGATATAGAGAGCTGAAGGTAAATAAAATAAATAACATAAGGTTATCTAATTTAATAACCTATAATAATGAATTAATATAGTGTCATTCATACCAGTGATGTGTCTGTTTTTGATTGCAGGCCAAATGTAAGGGGTGAATGTGCTTGTTTTCAGTCACTGTTGATACTCCTCATTTTATTTAAAACAATCATAATTCTGAAACAGGACTTACTGGTGCTGACAACAGGGAGCTATTGCAGACACGGTATCAATTGGATGTTCGTGCCGAACTGCCTTGCTACGGATAGCAGCCTACTGCCAGCCACATCACAAGATATAAGGTTTGGAAAAAAATTTATATTTTCAGCTAAAATGGAGATTATTGATGGATGTGAGGGGTTAAATTCAGGCCATGGCTCTTCTATGCAAAACAGTTCCCATTCTTTGTGTTTCTTCATTTACACTTACAAATGAGCAGATTCTGGACATAATGTATGGTCGGATAACATTACTTTTTTGCCAGCCAATAAGTGAGTGAATGAATGAATAATAACTACGTACATAACCTAACCTAACCTAAACAACTAAATGACCAAATCGTACAAATGTTACAAACCATAGTTCTAGTGAGTGTCATTATTGTACTTGGTGTTTGACAAGCATGACTGTATTCCAGTCTTTCCACAGAGATTTTTTGTATGTATATGTAAGTATATTACATAATTGTGCTCTGTGTTATGTTTTAGGAAAAGACACCAGGGGTAGGGAGAAAACAAGGGCATAAAAGTTGAGAAGGAACTCTCTGCTGTCATGGTGAAGCCTTCCCCACAGGAACTAGGGGATACTTAACTGACCACTGTCACTGTTCTGCAGCAAGTAAGTTTGCAAGCATAAGTTTTGTAATTTAAAAATAATAGGCATTGTGCTATTACAGTTGATAATGCACTGCACTGCTAAATCGTATGTAGTGTTCACCAAATACCGTCAAGTTTAAAAAATTGAGAAGGAAAAGATTGGCAGGGCATGTAGCATGCAGGGTAGGTTTCATTATTACATGTTTTGTAGGTCAGAGACTGAATGGGACAGAAAATGTGACACCGATCATTGTCCATCACTCAATGAAAGAAATTGGTTAAGAGGCTTGGACATAGATGGAAGATATTAAAATCATCTTACATCTTATATAAGTGTGACGTTGCTGTGGGATTGATCTGGCTCAGGGTGCTTGTAAATCGAGAGTGAATGTTCATTCTCTACATAGTGTGAAAATCTACTTTAGTTGGGAAACTGCTTTACATGAAGGCAGTGTTGTGGGCTGGATGAAGTAATGTTCCATCAATTATTGTCATCTACAAAGCATTCAGGCAACCTTTGAGGCCAGCTCAGACTTCTATTCATTCTGTACTCAGGGTAAAGTGGCTGGGCCAGGAAGCAGATCACTTATCTCTGTCTGGTGCCAGAGTTAAGAATGTGTGGAGCTGTATGCACAGTACCTCCACACTCCTCTATAGCCTTTCTGTGTGGTACTTAATGAAACATTGGGGCACCAAACCTTACATAGGGTGTTGTTGTATTAATGTGTTGTGTTTTGTTGCTCACAGCACAAACTGTCGTGTGAACAATAGGGGGTGGATTACCATTTAAAATAATGTACAGACAAGTCTTGTTTTACGCAAGAGATATATTCCTGAAAAATGTCATGCAAATCAGACACAGAATTCCCATTTACAACAGTGTATTGCCTGGGGGTTAAGGAATTGACAGCCTCATCCTAAATAATGTATGACTACACCTCTAGTGGTCATACAGACCTGTAGAATATATATGTACTATATATATATATATATATTTCTATACATTGTTTATTTCTAATGAATTGAACATGTAAGAGAATCAGATCCATAGTTTTTGGTGTGGTTCATTCTGATAGGATTGTGGTAGTCTTGCTACACAAACATTTTAGGTCCAGACTTCAGTTGTTTTTAATATTCATTGGTACAGGATTTGAAGTGCTGAAAGTGGTGAGCATTCATATTGCGATCTGGGTCAGGGCACTGTATAGTCTGGTTATGAATGTTTTGTGTCCATCTTCACAGGCCGTCAAAAGATGGAGGTAGTATGCCCTGCCCAAAACCTCGGTATCCACCAGTCACATTACACGGTCCCATAACCTGGAAAACTATAATAATTTTGAATCTTAATATTCTGCACTTTCCATGCATTTTATCGCTACCATATTTATTACAGACCAACTAAGTACGTAAGTTAGGCAATAAATATAATGTAAAACAATAAGGTACATTGCCTAATAAGTGTATTTAGTTGGTTTGTAAGAATGCTGTAATGTGCTGCTGTTTAGTACCAATGGGAACGGCGTTGTGGAGGTGAGGGGGAGGTATGGTATGGCAGGTAGATGCTTTACCGATGTTATGCTATATAGTTCCATAAGGTACCACCAGATGTACGCCTAACCTACGACCACTGAGCCACGCCGGCTACATTCGAACGACCAGGCCTCCTGAGGCGCTGTTTTTTTTCGTTTCCACGGGGTAACGAATCTCGCTTCACCCTACTCCTCACTCTAGGAGGTATTCATCCGTGGTATTGCGTAGTGTAGGGAATCAGGGATTACTGATTTGAGGTTAGGTATGTTAAATTTGGCGCGATCACGTGTAGCATTTGAGTGAGTGGTTACAGCTTCAAATTGTGATGCACTTATGAAGAAACCAGGAAGAAGATTTTATAGACCGCAGGTAATGAATAATAATATTATACATTGTGAGATATTCGCGTGAATGTACCAAGAACGAAAACGTAGGTGGCTCTTGTGTATGTATGTATGTATAAAAGTAAGGTGTAGTACATGTTCGACATGCGTGCTGTATAGTCTTGAAGTAGCTTAGAATTGAAGTTTGCAAGTATTTGAACGTTTCATAGTAAATATCGTTGTTCCCGAAAAAACATTCAAAATGTCGGTAAATGGAAAAGACAACAGTGAAGACCAACAGAATGCACAATGTACAATTGGAAAACAAACCTATTAATGTTGTTGTTAGGTGTTTCGACCAGGCTTGGCATCAGTCGAGTGAGCACGTATAGAATCCACATTCTATCCTACAACCACGTTTGTAATGCCCGCGGCATCAAAATATTCGGCCAGGCTGGGCCATCATTTGAAATGATCACCTATGGAAGCCACATCTGCCCTGCATCCATATCGTCTGGCATGTCCACAACATGTAAATATTATAAGATGTCTGTGGAGAGACCATTACTACTGACTACATCTCCCAGAAGGCTGCATTTCCCTTCCACAAAATTCTTTGAAATTGAAACCAATGCTAACAGCTAGATAAACAGATAAACTGTGGATGATTAAACAGGCAACCTGTAATGTTCCAGAAATAATTTTAAGGATACGATCTATGGCACACAGTTTACTAGCCACAAGCAAAGACAATCTCTACACGGGCCTGGACAGGCCCTGAGGGTTCCAGGATTTTGAGGCTTCCAGATTTCAAGACAGTCAGCACATGAAGTTAGCAAGGTTTTCAGCCGTACATACTGGCCTCCTTTATCCCCCCCCCCTTCCCCCGAAGAAATATTCCTGGTACTCATTTCTGTTGGAGGCTGAGTTGACCCCAGGACCATAGTGTGGCCAGAAGGATCATGCCATTGAAAAATTCCAGTGACACCATCGGGACTCGAACCCGCGACCTTCATACTTGTAGCACTGTGCCTGAACCAAATGCACAACCACGTGCACCCATTTACTAGCCAAAAACAATGTAATTATACAGTTTCATATATGTTGTGCACTTCAACTTATAATTGAGCAGTATAATACACCATTAGATTGACTGACTTGTAGCACAGAATAAACGATATACACTGGGGAATATTGGGATGCTTTATGTAAATTCTGACAATGTAATGAGGAACAATTATAGGGTGGCATTCTAATATATCATATGAATTAAAGTAACAGTTACTGGCGTAAACTGAAGCACTTTCTGCTTTGCCTTTTATATGTTCTCCCTGACGATAGCCTACCGTGGGTGAAACATGTGGGAAGCATAATAAGCTTATATTTGCTTTCCATAGCACATGGTGGGCCATGTTGTTCTTTATGGTAGAAATACATGTACCAGGGCACTCTGAATATTGCAAAAATTCAAAAATGGAAGTTTTAATTTTACATACTGGTAAGTAATTTATATGAATACTGTTACAAACGTTCTGTAATGCACCGGGCTAACACGTGACAAGGTGACTTGAGAAATCCACTGAGATCAGTGTACAGTCACTTTAAAATGAGCACCTCATTGTGATCCACTGGTGAAATTTGGAACAAATTAAACTGATGGTTTTCCAAACACAAAATATTGTTAACAGAACTTGTATCAGATCAGTCTCTGGAAGTGAGGGTCAAATAGCAGGCTGTTCACTTATCCACAGAACATAACACAACAAACAGAGATGCAACATGACCCTTCATGCAGCCCAAGCTAGACAGCTAAGTCAGCATAGTGACTAGGATGGAAGCTGGATAATTGGACACTGGGGTTTTAGCCCCCTCCAGTGGGTTCTGGTGGATCTTTCACTGAAGGAAAGACGCTGCGGCCTGATGCTGATTGCTTACTTACATGTTGTGCAAAGGTAAAGACTGTATGGAGCAAAATCTCTTTTTCCACATACATGTTTCTGGTGAGGTGCTTAATTAAGCACAGAAACTGTACATCAACTAGCCCTGTCTCTCTTCATTGAGCTTCAAAATACAGCAAGTTGATGAGAGTTGTATCAATCACAGTTTGAATTTACTGAAACCCATAAACAATCAAATAATGTACCAATGTTACATTTGTGGTAAGTTACAGGATGTACACATGTGCCAGTTTTCATTAAAATAGAGAGTGGTCTAACATTTTATATTAATGGGTTTATTTCACATGGAATTACCCAGGTAAATGATGTCACAGTTTCTTCATTTTCATAATCTCAGATTAATGATAAGTAACAACAATACATTTTTTACTTCTTGCACTGGAGTGAGTCAGGTGTCAGTTTATAAGTTAAGGTGCCACATTGTTAATTGGATAACAAAGAGATGTTAGTGGTTTTTACACAAAACACTTTTTCTTTTAGTCATTGCAAGTATCTATTAACCCTTTGACGCCTAATGTCAACTATAGTGGTCGTACCACACCGCTAACCTCTAAAGTTGCATTTTATATATTTATTTAACAAATATAGGTACTGAATATTTTAAGCATGGTATATACTCTCCATTTTTTTCTCTTCAAAATGCAGTTTGTTTCATAATTCTAATATATTTGGTTCCTGTATTATGAACATTTTATATACAGGTGTGCTAAAATTAGAAAAAATAATTCCGGCGCCAAAAGGTTAATATGAGTCTTATAATAAACACATGTCATTATGTCAGTACAGTTTATTTTAATCAAAACCTGTGCAAAGAACAGGTACTCTTATTAGTTTTATATATATATATATTGTACTAACATTTTAAACATACACCACAGCTTTCTGCAGTAATGGCAATACTTGGATTCGTAAAATTCATTGTATTATTTCATCTATAATTACACTAAACTAATTCCCTATATACAACTTATTTAAAAAGGTAGTGGAAGTATTTTGTTAAGAATTGTTTGATATACGTACATTGCAGTATGGTGCACTGTACAATTGCAGTATGGTGTTACTTTTATGCATCCACAGTGAAGCATTTGTTACTGCTGTAAGCAGTGTACTTGCTTTTAAAATGTTTCACCCACTTAAAAGAAAAGTGAAAATATTCTGTATAAGAGGTGACTGTATCTGTTGAAGAATACCGATTGTTCTTTAATAAGTCAGATCCCTGAAGAGTGTAACCTAACTGGTATGCTTTGTTTCGGAAATGTAATTCATGTGACAACAATTCAGCCTGTGAGAGTTGATATTCTTTTGGCAATTATGTGAAGTGTTCTGCGATGTGAACCCATGTAGGATTACAGTGTTCTGGGATATGACCCCATGTAGGGTTACAGTGTTCTGCAATGTGACCCCATGTAGGGTTACAATGTTCTGTGATGTGACCCCATGTAGGGTTACAGAGTTCTGCGATGTAACCCCATGTAGGGTTACAGTGTTCTGCGATATGACTCCATGTAGGGTTACAGTGTTCTGCATAGTTACACCATGTAGAGCTACAGTGTTCTGCGATGTGACCTCATGTAGGGCTACAGTGTTCTGCGATATGACTCCATGTAGGGTTACAGTGTTCTGCCATGTGACCCCATGTAGGGCTACAGTGTTTTGGGATGTGACCCCATGTAGGGTTACAATGTTCTGGGACGTAACCCCATGTATGGTTACAGTGTTCTGCGTTGTGACCCCATGTAAGATTAGAATGTTACAGGATATGACCCCATATATGGTTACAGTGTTCTGGGATGTGACCCGATGTAGGGCTACAATGTTCTGCAATGTGACCCCATGTAGGGTTACAGTGTTCTGCAATGTGACCCCATGTAGGGTTACAGTGTTCTGGGATGTGACCCCATGTAGTGTTACAGTGTTCTGCGATGTGACCCTGTTGAAACTTGTGTGTATGCAACACCCTGAGGACACTGCACTAGAACAGAATGACAGCATACCAAATCATGGTTAATATATGTATTGCAGTACAATGAATCAGCCACTGTTAGATCTTTTTGTGGTTCTACAAGGATAGGCAGGTCTTGGGTGGAACTGCAGACTACAGACTGACTACAAATTGTTTAGGCATTTGAGTATGGCAGATGATCAGTGGTACATGAGGAGCCACTGCTGGTGTTGGAGAAGTCATCTGGAGGAAAACTTATATTCTCTCAACCTTGGTTAGCTTCTTGAATGGTTGGCAACTCATCACTTCAGCATCCACTGTAACTAATTCAGTCACCCTGAAGACAAAGGCGGTATGTTCATCTAAAGACACAACACACTACAGGTTGTAAAAACTCCAAAGATGACCCACATTTGAAGAATATGTGATACATAAAATCACCAAAATCACAGATTTGTCACATGTTATGCCATATCACTCCTCATGATTACTTCAACATGAATTATGCCTGTGCACGTGCTGTGTGCGTATATGTGTGTTATTCCATAAAGTCGGACATTGGTCACTCTGAACGACAATCTTTCAATGACCATCTCAGTAGAGATCGGGGCACTTCACACAGTATCATTGAGGGTGACGGATTGCAATGCTAACCTGTCATTCCACAATCCAGATGTCAAGCTTGTGTATGAAGTCACCTGGTCATAATGATGACACAGTAACAACACACTTGTACCAGTATGGCTACTGACAGAAGTGTGCAACAGCATTAAAGAACTGGACATTCAGGTCTTCTGGTAAGTGACGCCTGTCTTTGCATAAGTAGCTCCTGACATTTTGGAGGTTTGCAGTGCTTTCGTCTTCAGGACCTAGGATTTACTGACCCTAAAGATGAAGGCACTACTGCAATCCAACTGCTCACCCAATGACATATCGTCACATCATAGAAGACTTGAAACTTCAGCAGCACTACTGTGACAGCCACAAAACTCAGAAAGGAATTATGAGAACTGCTTCGAGGATTCCACTTTATGATGTGTCAATGGGTAGTCATTTCCTGATGTTCCACAGGAACATATGGAACTGATCGCCCAGTGATGCAGTATCATGTCCCAGAAGAACATAATCCAAACTACACCGCTGTGAAAACCTCAAAATCCAAAGAGAACTGCATTTTGGACAATGTAATTTGGCAATGGCAAAGGTCACATGGACAGTGTGATATGACTGTGGCTAAGGTCACATGGACAGTGTGATATGACTGTGGCTAAGGTCACATGGACAGTGTGATATAACTATGGCTAAGGTCACATGGTCAAACCTTTAAAAAATTCTATCACATAAAAATGTTGCTGACTGTGCAGTGTTATTCGTGATTTACTGAACCATTTATTTATGAGTTCAGAGTATATTGCAGTACTCCCATACCAAAACAGGCTAAATAATGAAAATCCTGTAAATATCTTATATAATTTGTGATCTTGAGAGCTAAGGTATAAAGCAGATGTGTCAAGCACGGTAGAAATGTCACTGCATACAGAATACTGGGAGTTGTGTGATATAACTGCTCTTCGTTCAACAGGTGTTAATGCCCTAACTTCACCTAATGACACATCAGTAGCGGTCACTTCGTCGATCTCCATCAGAGTATTTGCCCGAATATTTGCTCACAGAATAGTGGTCACTGTAACGATCATCTGGGTACTTATCTTCAGCCTTGTAATGAATCTCTGGTGATCCGATATTCTTTTGCCAGTGATGTGTCCAATAGAGATCTTCAGGTGACACATCCTTGGGTGACTTCACGTCTTTGCAGACAGTAACACAATATATAAGACTTCCTATCAGTGTCAAGAAGCCAAAGATGAGAAACACTATGCCGAGGATCCTGCAACCACACATTAGCAGCTATTACTATATCATGTGATGCTGGTAGAGGTGTACAATCGTCACAATAACTGTGTGTGTGTCCAGGGAACAGAATGAGAAGTATCTGGACCTGTGAGGGGAAATAACAGGAGGCTGGAGAGTTTGACTGCATGCAAAACTTTGATGATGATGATATTGATGAGAATATGATGAGTATAGCATGTGACAGATACGGGAGAGAATAAGGGGTCTTCTTGGGAAAAAGTGAGAGACCACCTGGAAGACCTAGCCATAGATGAGAAGTTAATATTAATGTGGATATTGAAGAAATAGGATAAATTTCCTAACTAGGTACAGAATTTCTGACTCCTCAGGGAAGAATGTGTTCCATATAGTTAATTAGTGTAAGTGGGCAATGCAGTGAATGTGCTGACATACCAGACAAACAGAGGCTCGAAGAACTGGATGACGACGACAAAGCCGAGGGTCACTAGGATCAGGCCCAAGTTGATAAGCAACATCAGACAACAAATTCCCTTTGTATTGGGACAAAATGGGTTGGGGGCTGCCATGGTCTCGACTACAAGACCGCCCTTGCGCGAAGTCTTTGTCTTCACTGTCGAAACTTCGGAGGGTGCTTGACCGCTGCGGTAGGAGTAGTGGCTGGGCGGTTGGCTGTGGCGGCTGTAGCGGGAACCTCGGCTGTAACAGCAGTACGTACTGTGTTACACTGCGCTGCTGACAGTGCCACTGTACTGTGGGATTTGTGTGACTGGCGTACAGCATCCTTTATTTACCAAAAATTCACTAACTGGTTGGTACTGGTAATGGAGACGCTCTGTTTTCTGTTGGGTCTCCTTCCATGAAATATTTAGATCAGTGTTTCGCAAATGATGTTCCACGGAAGCACGTTTATTTATTATCATCTTTACGTGTTTGTGGTCTAGTGTTTTTAGACGCGTTCACAAAATTGCAAAAACCGACTATTAGCGTCCTCATGTCTCTCTGTCCGTCCGCCTGGAACAACTTGGCACCCACTGGACAGATCTTCATGAAATTTTCTATCTGGGTATTTTTCGAAAATTTGTCGGGAAAATTCAAGTTTGATTAAAATCTGGCAATAGCGGTACTGCAGCACACAAAGGCACACGTGTGCACACTTACGACAATATCTCGCTGAATTTTCTCAGAATGGGAAATGTTTCAGATTTAAAAAAATTGTAGAAAAATGTGAACACATTTTACGTCACACAATTTTTCTCCCCGGAAGCTGTGCAGTTGGTGAGATAATGTGGAAAAGTATTGTATAGCCAGACAGTATAATGGGGCGCATGCGCTGTGCGTGCTGGATAACTAAGGCACGAATACAACACACACTCAGAATGTGTAATACTTATTGCTTTTCCATGGCTACAGCTGTTTCGCGAAGGCGCCTCAATGCTACGTTATACGCACGTTGGCTGTCTTGTTAGCTTCATATATAACAGTTTTGTTGTTGTTCCACAAACAGTTTTTTCTGCTGAAAAAATGTTCCATAGCGACATTATATCGTGAAACAGTGACTTATATTAATAATGAGAGCGACTCGCCTCAGTTCTGACGGCGCTAGTAATGACAGTGACTCACCTCAGCTTTGACTGCGCTCGATATGACAGTGACTCACCTCAGTCCTGACGACGCTCGCAATGACTGACTCACCTCAGTTCTGACGCCGCTAGTAATGACAGTGACTCACCTCAGTTCTGACTGCGCTCGCAATGACAGTGACTCACCTCAGTTCTGACGCCGCTAGTAATGACAGTGACTCATCTCAGTTCTGACTGCGCTCGCAATGACAGTGACTCACCTCAGTCCTGACGGCGCTCGCAATGACAGTGACTCACCTCAATCCTGACGGCGCTCGCAATGACAGTGACTCACCTCAGTTCTGACGCCGCTAGTAATGACAGTGACTCGCCTCAGTTCTGACTGCGCTCGCAATGACGGTGACTCACCTCAGTTCTGACAGCGCTCGCAATGACAGTGACTCACCTCAGTCCTGACGGCGCTAGTAATGACAGTGACTCACCTCAGTTCTGACTGCGCTCGCAATGACAGTGACTCACCTCAGTTCTGACGGCGCTCGCAATGAGAGTAACTCATCTCAGTTCTGACTGCGCTCGCAACGACAGTGACTCACCTCAGTTCTGACGGCGCTCTGTAAGCGGCGCTCGTAACGTAGATTTCCGAGCCCTCTGTATCATAATTGCTTGATCTACTGGCTCCAGTCTTGTGTCGGTGTTTGTGGCGGTCCTCAGGCCCCACGACAGTGGCTGCAGCACGTTCATTGGCTATCATATATTCGGACATGGTCCGGTCTGAAGGCGCCCGTTGGCTTTCCTCCCCGTCCGTCGAGTACGCCCTTTTAAAAACGAAAGAGATATCAATTCATTGCCTACAGGTGACACATACTGCAGCCACGGCTGCTTCGTGCCGTACTGAGCTTCGGCATCTTATCGCGTCCTCGAGCGCGGCAGCTTTGCCGTAAAGACGACCGGCACCCGCCGGGACATCCCGCGATAGCGGCGGTGCTAAATGACAGGCAACTTGTGTTTCCGTGTGCCATCTATCTGTCTGTCTATCTATCTATCTATCTATCTGTCTATCTATCTATCTATCTGTGCACAGGCACAGACTCCCCGCGGTGTGACAGCAGACACAAATGTTGATCGTTTTATGAACGAAAACGGACGGAATTTGGTACTGTGCTGCTGCAGGCATGTGTTCAGATCGGTTTGTATTGTCATGACGTCACACTGTTCCTATCAAATTTGGGAAACAGCCGTTTGGGCAACTGCAGCCACCACCAGGGCGAACACAACTGACTTATTGTAGCACCGTTGCTAGGATACGGAGCATAAATCAATTATTCAGTGTAGATAGTTCCGCACGGTCCGGCTAGTGCCCTTCACTTGTCGGCCAAATAAGGTTATCACAGCAGTTAATGTGGCCCCACGTTCTTTGGACTGCCTCCATCGTCAGTGCCGGGCAGGGCGCACCCTGACCTAAGTGGTTTCCTTTGAATAGCAGACATCCGTATATCAGACTACACGGCGTCACATGCCACATATTGGAATATTCTGTACTCCGGACAGTGTTACGCGCGTCACAAATGGCGCCACTGTATGACAGGTCAACTTAGCATTTAGACAGACAGACAGATAGATAGATTAATGTTCTATAACAGCCAAGCCTGTGAAAGCCCTCGGGCTCCAGGAGGTTGAGGCTCCCACAATGTTATAGACATTCGGCACATAAGGTGATAAGATTGTCAGCCCTAGGCACCGGCCGCCTTTACACGTCAGGAAATGCCCGTCGTCCTCTTGTATTTTAGAGGCTGGGTCGGCCCCAGGGCCATAGTGCGACCGGAAGGAATCGAACCCGCGACATTCCGGCTTGTAGCGCAGTGGGTCAAGCAACTGTCGACAGCAGTCCTGACAACACTCCTGCTGAACGTTCCATCACCTGCGTTAACAGGCTGATGTTGCACTGCTGCCTTCAGCAACTAATCGCTAACTTCATTCACACTTCACAAACGAAGCATGTTGTACAATGGAGGCTAGCTGAACGCACCTGCTGTGCAAAAATGCATGACTTGTTGACAAGTGTCCATTTTATCGTGTCCCCGCGTGCGCCAGCAAACACGGGAAATGCATCCAGTCCGCTCATCTGCATGCGAGTAGCTGGCGACTTGGCTTCCCCCACTCTCGTGCTATTGCGCAGAGTTGTGTCTGTCTGTCTGTCACCCAGTAGTGTTCACTGCTCTCGTGCTTTATGAATGACACTCCTTCAATGGTGTAATGTACTTACGGATCCGAAAACTTTATTTTATTACCAATACATTCTTAGGTTTTTTGAACGTATTTTACATTTTTGCTGTTACTGTAAGTTCAAGGAGACAGCAGTTTCATACTGAAAATGCTTTCCAATGTTCGTGACGGTCTGTGCACTGTCTTGCTGCGGTCTGAACTTTGTGTTCACATTTACAATACAAGTTGGCTCTCATTTAACTGTATTGAATTTGCAGGTGTTTCCGTTTCATTCTGAGCGGGCAGTATACCGATACAGGGGCATCGTCTTTAAATACAGCTGGTAAAAGCCTAATATTAACTGCAGTACACTGAACTGAAACGCTTGCATCCAGACTCACGGGAGATTGGCGTAGCGGCGAGCGCTGCGCCGTCTGTCGTGACGATGGACGGTCTGAGTAATGTACTGATTCGAATTGTCAGATAAAATAATGTCCCTGTGTACAGACATACCTGTTAACGCTGGCCACGTGCACTGGAGACACAGCCTCTGTCGGTGAGCTAGCCACGTAGTGGTTTTTCTTAACTTTCCTTGTCATCGTGCACTCTTGAACACTCAGCGGACTGCCTGCCTGCCACATGCGTTCTTACGACAGCACTGCTGTAAGCAAATAAAGACATTTGAGATGCGTGGCTATCACAGCGGTAGATATGATAGTTGACACCTTGTAATTCGGTAGGCAGTACGTATCGACGTTTCGGAGGGGGCTGCTGCCTCCATATTCCGGTATTGAGGACAACGCTGCTCCTAAACGGCGGTAACTACGACTCGCGTTCAGAACATACGAAACAAAAGCGCAGGTGACGCGCACACTTTCTGTGAACGTCAGGAGTTTTCTGTATGTCGAGGGGAACATGTGTATTGCGTACTACTGCAGTGTCGGCATGCACCCCCCCCCCCCAATTCGCTGCTTTTGTTCCAGATGAAAATCCAAATCGCAAATTCCGCAACGCTAAAAAATATTCGTCTGGCGAAAATTCACAGGGAGGTTGCTGAAGTGTTTGGTGAAGGGAGTGTGAGGAAATGGTGTCGGTTGTTCGAGGCGAGCAGGTATAACGTGCATGACGAGAAGCACAGTGGGGGCCCCGTCAGTGGTCACGGATGATTTGACAAAAAGAGTGAGCTAAAGATTTTGGGACATCAGGCGATTCACAATTTATCAATTACACGAACATATTTTTTTGATCGGCCAGGGTTTGAGGGGTGCCCAAGAGACAGAAGGCGTTGTGCAGGACTGCCTGCAAGGTGCCCTTTCGACGAAGGCACACAAAAGCTGGTCCCATGATGTGACAAGTGCCTGAATTTACATGGCGACTGTGTGCAGTTGCAGCAGCAGCAGTGCAACGTGCAGGGAAGGTATTTCTTAAGAATAATCTGAGCGCTCTTTGCGCCCGACCGATTCTTACTGTCTGGACGCGTCACGTCGCAGCAGGTATGACTACGTGTGTGTTTGTGGGGGCCCTTGCCACGTCGAACATCCGCCCGACGCCAACCAAGGTGCCTCAGGCAGTGACGCACTGACTTCTGTGCGAGAGGTTTCAGGTTGGTACACTGGCTGCGACACTGACTGTGCTGATAGTCTGCGTGACTTAGGAAGATGCCGAGATACTGGGTCTCCACTTTGGCTGTGGCCACTTGTCGTTCAGTATGGACTGTCAGCATAGTCAGCTGAAATGACGCGCACATTACACACCACGCTGTCAGAACTCGGTCCATACCGCGCAGTAAACGCACTCCGTCTCGGTTATAAAAATCAGCCACTTAATGTTGTATAGGGAAATAATGGCTGTTTGTTCTGAGATCCATACAAAACACATAAATACACTGTGTGGGCAGAATGTAGGATTTGTGTATGTTAAACCGGTGGTACAGTACATGTCGTTCATTTGCGACAAGAGTGTCACAACAAAAAATTTGGCGTTTTTGAGTTATTGGTATAGAAAGAAACGTTTGCAGATGCACTATTAACAGGTACAGTGTCAGTCAGCTGGTCAAGAAATGTATCGCACTTTATAGAAACCGAATGTTCATCACCGTGCTTACAACAGCCTTCCATATTGCACTATCCTGAGCCAGATAAATCCAGTACACACACTCTCGTCTTTAAGATCCATCTACTCCTAGATCTTCCAAGTGGCTCTTTCCTTATGGTGTTGCAGGCGAAATCCCGTAGGCATTTCTCCTTCCTCCGATGCGCGGGAAAGCAATGTAAGCTCTGTAAATTCTGTACGCAATATGTTTTCTTTTGAGTAATTCCCCGGCGAAAGCTTAAAATCAAGAAATCTGTAAATTCTATCGGTGTTGTGTACTCTTGAAAATGAATTCCTCTCTTGACGGATTGACCCTGAAGATGGCAGCACCACCATCCTTCGAAACGTCGTCCGGTCGACACGGTGTGGTGGCCTTCATTCTCGCACGGTGGGTACGGGCGTTTCTGAGCAACATTCTGCGTCCATCTTCAGGGGTGAGGGACCCGGTCCAAGTCCGACTCCCCTTCCGTCTGCACCCTAAATCGGGCGCCCGTATATTGGAACCGCATTCTAACCTAATCACTTCAATGTCAAACTCGGGCCTCTAATTTCAACCCTGAAGAGAGGGGCAGCGTATTCCCCCGAAACGACGGTATGAACATTCAAGTCTACATGGCGTCACAACCGATGTGACAGTCACAAGATTTATACTGCAGACCACGTGATGGCGGTAAGGGCGCTGGATGGGCCACTACAGACTGGCCACATGATGCCGGTAAGGGCGCTGGGCACTGGATGGGCCAGGCAGTATGCCGTAGTCTCGATGTTCGGGACCTCTACCTCTCTGGTTCCGGTGAACCGGCTTCCTCCACTGTCGTGCCATCTCGCAGGTCACTCTCAGCAGGAGCTCTACCTCTCTGGTTCCGGTGAACCGGCTTCCTCCAATGTCGTGCCATCTCGCAGGTCATTCTCAGCAGGACCTCTACCTCTCTGGTTCCGGTAAGCCGGCTTCCTCCACTGTCGTGCCATCTCGCAGGTCACTCTCAGCAGGACCTCTACCTCTCTGGTTCCGGTGAACTGGCTTCCTCCACTGTCGTGCCATCTCGCAGGTCACTCTCAGCAGGAGCTCTACCTCTCTGGTTCCGGTGAACCGGCTTCCCCCACTGTCGTGCCATCTCGCAGGTCACTCTCATATCAGTCAGCTTGCCCGCTGTTGTGCTGAATGCATTGACAGTCTCGTTCTGTGGTGCCCCCATAAGGTACAGTACATGAATTTTATGAAAAATAGACTGTCAGGATTCTTATGCCTTTTGAGGTTATTCTGTAAGTTTGTGCTGGTGTTGTGTAGCTAACAGGCATTGTACTGTACAATGACGGTGGGTGGATGATCGCTGACCCATATAAATACTCATCCTTGGTAAGCCGGAAGGAAGAACAGGCCAAGGTAGACCAAGACTCAGATGGCGGGATAGTAGATCTTAAAAAAAATGGCACTGAAGGTCAAGAGCTGGCGGCAGAAGGGTGATGGATGCCAAGACAAACTTGAAGAAGAAGAAAAAGGAGGAGGAGAAGAAGAATGAGAAGTAAGAGAAAAAGGATAAGAAGAAGGAGGAGGAGCAGAAGAAGAAGAAGTGGAGTAGGTGAAGGCAGCATGTCTGTTGTCCGCAGCCAGTCAGCATTCATGTGCACATCTACAGTCCTGAGGCAACGGGCTTCAGCATCGGACATACATGCAGCAGCAGAGTCTCGATATTCGTGATTACTTGGCACCGGTGAGACCGTCACGAACATCGGAATACATTTTCAGTATATAACCGCAATTTGGTTCCAAGATCTTATGAACTACCAGGAATTGAAGTGCAAAATGACCTCAACGAACATACCAAGCGCGTGATAACATAAATCAGAACGGCTACCGCACGCTGGGCGAGCTGAGAGTGGTCTGTGGTCTGCACAACAGTGGGGATTGGCTGGCTGCAAGGCGACTCACCAGCATTATGGTTATCATCCCGATTCGTTGGAAGCAGTCACCAAAGGTCGAAACAGTTTTATTAAATGAGTGATAGCACTTGGAAATCCCGAACATCGAGCAACACGAACATGGAAACTACTTTATGTACATTTGAAGTTTTCTGATCTAGGACGTTCTGTCGATTGGCAGTTACCGACATTTCGCACGACCTTGCTGCCTCCATCTTCAGGGTCGCACATGTCATTACACTGGTGACCGGTTAACAAACTGTACAGCAGTGACAGCATGCAGTGGCACTGGTGACTGGTTAACAAACTGTACAGCAGTGACAGCATGCAGTGGCACTGGTGACTGGTTAACAAACTGTACAGCAGGGACAGCATGCAGTGGCACTGGTGACTGGTTAACAAACTGTACAGCAGGGACAGCATGCAGTGGCACTGGTGACTGGTTAACAAACTTTACAGCAAGGACAGCATGCATTGGCACTGGTGACCGGTTAACAAGCTGTACAGCAAGGACAGCATGCAGTGGCACTGGTGACCGGTTAACAAGCTGTACAGCAGGGACAGCATGCACTGGCACTGGTGACCGGTTAACAAGCTGTACAGCAGGGACAGCATGCGCTGGCACTGGTGACCGGTTAACAAACTGTAAATATGACTTGTTGTCTACTTCTTGCACATCGACCACGCCGACCCGTGTATTTGGGTCATTACTTTCACATCTATCTACAGTCGAATGCCTTCGGGTCTCTGAGCGGATGGCGGTCGTTCTGAGGAACAAGTATAGGAGTTGCAGCTAAGGACATACCGGCCGTGCTTGTCCTGGAGAAACAGGGCGGCAGCAACTTGACACCGTAGTGTTCCTACCGCTGTAATTTCGAGGGGATACCAAAGCTTTGGAGGAACACACCGTCTCCGTTTTTAGAACGTACTGAAGATGGAGGCAGTTTGTCGTTCCGAAACGTCAGTAAGCACTTTCCAGACTGCATGACGTCGAACTGCACCACCACAACACAGTGGGAGGTTATTACAGGGGTTCTTCAAGAGAGAGGGTGGGGGGTGAGGAATGGATTAGTTTAGCGTAAGATGGGGATGTTTCGAACAGGGTGGTGCATAGTGCGAGTGATTTGTGGAGTAGCTGAGGAAACAGGGCGCTGCTCCATGGCGGTATAATAATAATAATCACCAGTGTCGGCATGTGGGCCCACACCACGAGAACGAAAATATGGTGAGTGAAAATTACGAGTCACGAATTATCAGTCTGTATTATACACAGGATATTACTTCATCTGACGAATATGGTCACTTCCTGTTGGCTTGCTTGGCATATAAACCGTGGCCGCTAAGTACCCGGTATTTGTCAGATACAATAATTACCTATAAGAAAGGTAAAGTTCACCTAGAACAGGCCTTGTAGACCCAAAGGGTGTGTAGAGGTATAGCTTCTTTCTTTAACTTCG
>Ga0123352_10005217_pt1 | contig 19468 bp, 16 predicted proteins | sample TergutLab28metaG_FD_89700 | JGI IMG/M metagenome (GOLD analysis project Ga0123352, IMG submission 89700) | Labiotermes labralis P1 segment gut microbial communities from Petit-Saut dam, French Guiana - Lab288 P1 | ecosystem: Host-associated > Arthropoda: Insects > Digestive system > Gut ... | reverse complement strand
TTTCCTACGCCTGTGTCAAAAAACAGCTCTCGCAGTTCTTTTAACTTTGTAAGATTGTTATTTACATAATATTCGCTTTCGCCTGAGCGGTATAATCTTCTTTTTATTGCTATTTCCGGCACATCTAGATTAAGCATTCCAGTATCATTGGAAAGCACCAGAGTGACTTCTGCTACATTAAGAGCTTTTCTTGAATCTGTGCCATTGAATATTACATCTTCCATTTTTTCGGCACGGAGGGTTTTTGTTGACTGCTCGCCCAAAACCCACTTGATTCCATCCACGATATTGCTTTTTCCGCACCCATTAGGTCCTAACAGAGCTGTTATACCATCAACAAAATCTATTTTACTTCTATCTGCAAATGACTTAAAACCGAAAAGTTCTATGCTCTTTAAAAACACGCGTCCACCTGATTTATATCCTGATTCATATACTATAGTAAAAAATTAAATATTATCTATACTAAAATTACAAAAATATGTTACAAAAGGCATTAATACCCTTCATCAGCCGCTTTACTCGGTCATGCAAAAGCAAGTTTTTACACGACTTTCGCTTGTTGACCAATAAAGTATATCATAATTGACCTAAATAGTAAGTGATTTTGTAATAAACAGGGGAAAATGGCAGCAAAACTGATAAAACTGATGGAGATTTGCGCCTCCTGTCATTTTGACCCCGCAATTTTTAGCAGCTCTGTTGCCAGAAAGACTTGATTTCTCCAAAAAATGGCTGTAGAGTCTCTGGGTGAATACAAATAGGATTGGCTGCGACAGCAGCTACCGTTGGGTCATCGCTGCTCTTGTCACGACCTCTTTTTTCATGACTTTTATCTCGCGCTTTGCCTGGCCTCCTCTTGTGCCTGTTATTGCGCCTGTCCTCAATATCGGCCTGACCGAAGCCATGGCATACATGACTGCGTTTTACATAGGTTATGTTGTTATGCAAATTCCCGGCGGAGTACTGGTTGACCGCTTTGGCCCGCGTTTGGTTCTGGCAATTTCCGTAGCCGTACAGGGAGCAGGAACCATTGGAATAGGATTTATCGAAAGCTATACAGCGGGTTTTGTTTTAAGAATTCTCTGCGGCCTGGCAGCTGGATGTGTATTTTCTTCCTGCGTTAAGGCAGTCGTTACCTGGTTTTCTCCTGCGCAGAGAGGGATTGCAATGGGCTTTGTTATGACTGCGCCAGCCATGGGCCTGGCTGCGCCAAATTTCATTATGCCTGTATTAAATGATTTTTTCGGCTGGCAAGGAGCTTTCCGCTTTGTTGGCATCCTTATTATCGTGTTTGCCGCAGCTATTGCAGTTTTCATGAAGGATAAAAAAATTTCTGTTCATGGTCCTCGCAAGAGCTTTTTAACAGGCCTCAAATTCGTTATCAGCAACAGGAATACACTCCTGATTGCTTTTGCTGGCTTGGGTATTATCTGGACTCAAATCGGTTTTGCGAGCGCCGCAAACCCCTATATGACTGAATATCTTGGGCTCAGCCTTGTTGGAGCAGGCCGTTTGATGATGGTCTACGGTCTTATCGGCATACCTGTAGCTGCGCTGACAGGCTATATATCAACAGGTAATATGTCAAAAAAAAAGACCCTGATTATTGCTTGTTATTGCCTGACAGCTGTATTGCTTATCATTTTTGGACGTTTGGGCAGCCATGCCGGAGTTTTTGTCGTTATCTGCGCTTTGGGCGTTCTTATGCCTTGTGCCAGCGTACTCGCTTCGATACTTCTTGCAGATAGCGCAGGTCCTGAATGGGCAGCCACAGCCGGAGGAGTGGGTAACTGCATTTTTCAGATAGGCGCGCTCCTCTCGCCACTTCTCATAGGCATAGTCCGTGACACCACTGGTCATCACACATGGACATGGGGAATACTGGCTGCTGGCGTAATTTTCGGCATTTTTTTCACAGCGCTCCTCAAAGCTCCTTCCTCATCAACAAAAATTGAATGAGGTGTATTTAAAAACCAATACAGTTTTCTTGCAAAGCCCTTGAAAACAAGATAAACTAAGCTGATGAAACGTATCACTCCCTTTCTTTGCGCTTTGATATTTACTCTTGCGCTGTTTTTCTTTCCAGCTTCGCCACCATTGAGAGCACACTCCCAAGTACCCGCAGAGCCTGGTTCTGCTGTATGGAAAATCAGCAAAGGCAGCAACACCTTGTTTTTGGGCGGCAGCATACATATTTTGCGGCAAGAGGATTTTCCCTTACCAAAAGAATTTGACCTTGCTTTTGCGCAATCAGCAATACTTGTTCTGGAAGCTGATATCGAACAAATGTCAAATCCCAATATAGTGCAATACCTTACAAGCCAGATGCTCTTGCCCGGAGGCCAAACACTGCGATCGATTCTGGATACAGAAACATACGAACTGCTTGCAGCAGCGCTTATTGAATACGGAATTCCCATAGGCGTTCTTTCCAATTTTAAACCTTCGATGGTGATGAGTATGTTAAGTATTCTTCAAATGCAAAAATTCGGATTTGTGCAGCAAGGCGTTGATATGTATTTTCTGGAAAAAGCAAGAAGAGAAAATAAGCCTGTTAAATTCCTTGAAACAGTACAATCCCAAATAGACGCGCTTACTTCAATGGGAGATGGGTACGAGAGTGACTTTGTGCGGTATTCCATGCAAGACATGGCAAACACCGAAGCAATGCTTGACAGGCTTTTAGCAGAATGGAGAAGAGGTGACGGTTCTTTCTCGGAAATAACACTTACAGGAATGAAGGAGCAATGGCCCAAAATATACAAAGCCTTGATCACTGACAGGCATGACGCATGGATGCCGCAGATCAAAGAATTTCTGGCTTCTGGAACAACTTACTTTGTCATCGCTGGTCTTCTCCATATGCACGGGCAGGATGGTCTGCTGCGCCTGCTGGAAGACTCAGGGTATAACGTTGTACAGTTTAAGTGAGGCAGCACCATATATGCAGAGGAGGCAAACTGATGTCCACAATTTGCGGAATTGATGAAGCCGGGAGAGGCCCCCTCGCAGGACCTGTTACTGCAGCAGCAGTAGTTCTTGCAGAAGATTTTCCCAAAGAACTGCTTAAAGATTCAAAAAAACTTTCACCTAAAACCAGAAAAGAGATTTGTTTGCTTTTGATGCAAAAATGTTGTTATGGAGTGGGCTGGGCATGGCCTCTTGAGATAGATACGCTGAATATACATAATGCAACTCTTCTTGCAATGAAGAGAGCGTTTGATGAGCTTAAAACTTATTTTGAGCCTGGAAAAATAACCCTCGTACTTGTTGATGGCCTTTTTGTTCCTGAAATCGACTGCAAGGCAGAAGCAATAGTTAAAGGAGATGATAAAATCCATGAAATCAAGGCTGCTTCTATAATTGCAAAAACAGTCAGGGATTGCTGGATGATAAGATACTCATGGATTGAGAGGGATTATCTTTTTGAAAAGCATAAAGGGTATCCTACATCAGCCCATAGGGAGATAATAAAAAAAATAGGCTACTCTTTTATCCACAGAAAAAGTTTTAAAGTCAATTAAGGTTAATTAAACTACTTTGATTTGCTTTTTTTGATATAGTCTACTGCTTTGGACATTTCTTTATAAAAAGCTTCTATATCTTCTTCGTAGACAATTATTGAGTGCCTTTCAAAGCCATCTTCCCCTTGCTTTTTGCTTTCAACAACATTCATGAAAAGATCGCCTTTTCTGTTTTCTTTTACATTAAAAAAATAAGTTCTCTTTTCTGTAAGAACTTTTGATGAAAAAACTTCGCCACGTATTCCCATTTCCCTCTCCACACCCTCTGATAACCAGGGGAGTAATTGAGAAAATCTAACTTATAGTGATTATTTATGCAAGTAAAAAGTATTGACAATAAAACGGTTTTTTATTTATATTATTTCTGTAAGAAAAAATGCGCCTGTCGTATAATGGCTATTACCTCAGCCTTCCAAGCTGATGATGTGAGTTCGATTCTCATCGGGCGCTAAACTCACCCTTCATTATAAAAAATCAGTATTATTTATATTTATTAGAGTATATTGTTATCCAAAAGCCAAAATATAATCTATAATAGAGAATTATCAGGATAAGGAGAGTGCAATGTTAAGAAATGTTATAAGTAAAGCGCTTATCGCGGGTATATTATTTGTTATTCTGTTATTTTCATGCCAAGGTGGAAAAACAGCAAAGGCGGAAAGAAATATTGACCCTGGGCTAAGAAGTATTGTCTCTGAAACCCGAAACAATATAATTTATACACGTATAACAAACCGAGAGGGAGAATTTATCGATATTATTTTTAATAATGCAAGAAATGATGCTATTCTTCTGCTTGATGGGCAAGAAATTCCACTAAGAGGGGTAGTAACAGCATCAGGAACAAAATACAGTAATAATCAGTATACATTTATGCAATGGAAAGATTATATTGAGCTGACAAAAGATGGTGAAACTATTTTTCTGTACTAGTTTGTTGATAGCCCCCGAATAACTTGTGGAACAAAAATAAATCTGTTTTTAAATCTACGGGAAAGTCCCGTACTTGTTACGGGGTACTCCTTCGGATATCCCGTATGCTTCTACGAAACAAAAATAAATCTGTTTTTAAATCTACGGGAAAGTCCTTCGGATATTGACCATGTGAGTAGAATATCAGTATAATTCATAAATCTCGGGATGTTGCCTAGTGGCTAAGGCGCCAGTTTTGGGAACTGGAGACCGAAGGTTCGAGTCCTTCTATCCCGAATCGCGCGTCCATAGCTCAGCTGGATAGAGCAACGGCCTTCTAAGCCGTAGGTCAGAGGTTCGAATCCTCTTGGGCGTAATTATGGCGAAAAAAACTTCGAGCGGGACTGCTATAACTTTAGAGTAAAACGGTTTATTGACTTTTTAATACTTCCAACATTATTTCAGCTTGCCATTCAAAGTACGGATTAAATGTCAGCCGGGCGTGAATTTTCCCTTTTTCCCTATATCCATAATCTGAATACCAAACATCTTCTCCCAGGAGGCACTTTTCATAATCTCCCCGCTTTTGGCCGTTCCAGCAAAATCTTCGGCGGCCTTCTCTGCCATACTCTTCATTTTTGGGAGAAAAAAGTACGCTGGAATGGGAGAACTGGCTTATTTTCCACTCCGGCAAATAGTCGGAACGGGCAAGTACTCTGGAAGAAATTTTAGCTCCGGCTGGAAGGTCCCCATACCAAATGAGCCTGCTGTCAGGGTGGGTAAATTTTGACTCAAATAATTTAAGAATATATTTGGAATTAACAATATAATCGTGTCTTGTCTGCACAATTAACACGGGTTTAGTATAATAGTTTTTTTTCAAAAGAGAGCGGGCAGATACGCTTGAAGAATAAAATTGCTTAAGCGCGTTGGTCGGCATATTAATATAGCGGTATAAAAACTGCGCAGGGTGTTTTTTGGGATTAAGCGCCCATTTTCTGGTCTTGGCAAGAACAGGAGCTGTAAAAGCCCAAAATGTTTTTGCTTTTATGGCAGAAGAAAAAAGCAAAAGCCCTTTTATCTCCGGCTGATTCATTGCATATTCCAAAACAAGATTGACTCCGCCCGAAAACCCTCCAAGATAAACATCTTTAACTTCTTTGGAGAGTATTGCTATTTGTTCCCTGATTGTTCTTCTCCAGTCATCGATAGTGACATAAAGCATATCAGAAGGTTTAGTGCCGCACCCTGCAAGGAGGACTGTTCTTACAAGAAAGCCATTATTGGCAAGAACCGGGGCTATATCTACAAAATCCCACGAAGAGTTGCCAAGTCCATGTACGAGTAAAATTCCCTTTTCTGGGCTTATATTGTCTGGCCGCCATTCTCTGGGAGCAACCCGCAAAGTTTCTTGCTCCCTGTCTTCGGTTTGAAAATCTCTATGTTTTTCTACCCAATTTATTGCTTCCAGCCGGTATTGTTCAAAATTATGTTGTCCCATAGGATTATTTTCCGGCTCTTATTCCAGCATAATTTAACAAAAAAGTAAATATCTATAGCTATTTTTTAGAAATCATAAAAAATTCTATAAGGACTTCTCCTGCGACAGCAAATAAAAAAAGAGGCAATGAATATCTAAATCCAAATATCATTCCCAAAGTAACAACCAATGCTATTGTAAATAACCATAATGCTCCTGATAACAGCCCTCTCTTCATGGATTTTTGGGGATTATTATATAGTTCACCATGCTTCATAATCTCAATTTCTTGCTTAATTGCCCATGGCTTGCGATGTTCTTTCTCTGTCAAGCCAAGAAAAACAAGAAGCATCAAACCAGGAAGCGCAAAAGGGATAAGGGTTGCAATAGCTTCGGGGAGACCTGCCTCTGACGTAAAAAACATCATGGAGAAAACAATCAGTCCAAAAAGTATTACGGCTATTGAAATAACGTAGAAAACAGCTCTTTTCCATGGAAAAGGGTATCTTCCGGCTGTTTCCTGTGTGAGTCCCATAAATATAAGTCCGCAAACAGGAATTATCATAAATGGGATCAATGCCCCCAGTCCTGCCATTGGATTATCAGTAGATAAGTATGAAAGGACTGATAAAATAATTCCAAGGGCCAGAAACCCTCCAAACAATATATATAAAACTGCTCTTTTAGTGCTTATATAATTTCTTGTTTTAAGATACATATCTGCAAAAACTTCTTTCTGCTTTTTAAGGCTAAGCTGCTGTGCTATTTCCGAAATATCAGTTAATTCTGCTGTAGCTTTTTCCCATGCATCCTGTTCAGAAGTTCCTTTTGATTGCAGGTAACTTATTCTGTCTTTTAAATTTGACTCAAGCTCCTCTTTAAAGTCTGATAATGTTTTATTATCTTCATAATCTGAAAATAATTTATCGATATATTCTCCGGTATTCATTTGCTTTCCTCCAAAAGGCTATTAAGAATTTTTTGCGTAAATGCCCAATCTTTTTTATTTTGCATATATAGTTTTTTTCCCTTTTCTGTAATGTGATAATATTTACGCCTGCCGCCAAGAGTTTCGTCTCCCCAATAGGCTGTAATATACCCCTCTTTCTCAAGCCTCTTATAACTTGAGTATAAAGTTGTTTCTTTTAGCTCATATTCTTCATCTGTTTTTTCGAGAATTGTCTTATAAATTTCAAATCCATATTTGTCTCCTCGCCAAAGTATGCCAAGGACAATTGTATCTGTATGCCCACGCAAAAGATCGGATGATAGTTTTGGATCCATAATATTACCTCTTTTCAAATGCCCTGCACTTGCTTCAGGATCGCTATATTGCTTGTCGTGATATAGCATATATCATGGTACTACGACTGTCAAGTGTTGTTTGAAAAAAATAGCACCCTCCTCAGAAAAAAAACTGAAATTTCCTATTCCCCCTCATATATTGGCGAGTTAAACAAAATATTTCGGCGATATGTACAAAAATGTTCTTAGATTTTATTATAGCTCATGTTATAATACCTGCTATTCAGAGGATAAATGATATTATGAGGCTGGAAAAAATATATGAGCGAATCCTGTTACAACAAGAAAGCATTGGATGAATTGAAACGACTTGTCATTGCCGGTAAAGCTGGCGATTTCTCTGCTGCTCTTAACTGCGAAGGGTTATCTCCTGAGGAAATAGAAACTATCCGACTGATAAACGAGGCTGTCTGCAATTACCGGACAGCGATCGAATATGACCTGATGAAGTACAAACTAACAAGCAAAGCTCTTGGTATCGCTCTGTGGGATATGGATGTTGTGAACACAGAAAATATCAACCCCAACAATGCAGTTACATGGTCAGATGAATTACGAAATATGCTTGGTTATAATAATGAAAACGACTTCCCCAATATTCTTGGCAGCTTGATCAGTAAACTCCATCCAGAAGATAAGGAGATGGCATTAAACGCAGTTACAGCTCATTTATACGACTACTCAGGAAATACACCGCTTAACATAGAATATCGCATCATGCATAAAAATGGAGAGTATCGCCATATTAAAGCTTTTGGAACTACAGTGCGAGACAGCGTGGGTATCCCGATCAGAATGGCAGGCGCATTTATGGACATAACCGATAAAAAGCATACACAAAATCAACATATGAATCGGGAACGCCTGCTGCAGGCTGTTAGCCAAGCTGCAGCATTACTGCTTGAAGCAGATGTAAGTGAAGGTATTGAATCCACGCTCATGGCAAGCATGGAAATTATAGGCCACTCCACAAACGCTGACCGCGTCCACATCTGGCGAAGCACAATAGCAGATAACGAACTCAACTTTTTCCACGCTTATAACTGGCTTAGTAAAACTGGTGAGAAAAAAATTGCGGTTCCTGCGAACAATATGACCCCGTATATAAAAATGTCTGAATGGCAAAGCAAATTCAGGCGCAATGAATATGTTGGTGGACCTATTTCAAGCATGACACCGGAAGAACAGGAGTATTTCAAAGCTTTTGACATAAAGTCTGTTTTTCTTATCCCACTCTACCTGGATGAAGAACTTTGGGGATTATTCAGTATTGACGACTGTACGCAAGAACGGAATTTTACAAAAGATGAAATCAATATACTAGCATCGGTAAGTTTAATGATGGCAAGCGTAATAAACCGCCAAGCTTTAGTAAAGAAAATAAATGAAGCTAACGAACGTTTAATACTAATGCTTGACACATCACCGCTTTGCACCCAGATATGGAACAGGAGCCTCCATACAATAGACTGTAATGAAGCAGGTGTAAAACTGTACGGATTTAAGGATAAGCAGGAATACATAGATAAATTCCTGGAGTGCTGCTCGCCCGAGTACCAGCCGGATGGCCAGCGATCCGATGAAAAGGCAGTAATGCTCGTGAATAAAGCCTTTAAGGAAGGCATTTGCATTTTCGACTGGATGCATCAGTTACCCAGCGACGATACGCCAATTCCCGCAGAAGTCACTCTTGTCCGGGCAAAATACGGCAACGATAATGTTGTTGTAGGATATACGCGCGATATGCGCGAGCATAACAAGATAATGGAGGCCATCAGGTACCGGGATAACTTGCTGCAGGTAGTAAATCAAGCAGCTATCCTGCTGTTAAATTCAGATACAGGTTTTTTTGAATTAGCTTCACAACAAAGCATGAGGATGATAGCCGAGGCTGTAAAAGTTGACTGTGTATCTCTTTGGGAAAATCATATAATCGATGGGGAACTTTATTGCTTTCAAGTATTCGAATGGTCTCCGGAGAAGACAAGATTTGAGGATGGTGTGCCATATAAATACAGCGAAGTTATACCAGGATGGGAAGAAAACCTGGCAAGCGGAAAATGTATAAATAGCCTGGTGCGTAGTATGTCACAAAAAGAAAAGGATCATTTAAGTCCAGAAGGAATTTTATCCATTCTGGTAGTGCCGATATTTATAAAAGATCAATTTTGGGGTTTTGTTTGTTTCGATGACTGCCACAGAGAACGGATATTCACACAAGAAGAGGAATCAATATTACACTCTGCCAGTCTGTTAATAGCTAACTCTTTTATTAATAATGAAATGATTAAAAACATACGCGATACTACTGAGCAGCTGAAGCAACGGGGAAATTTAATGCAGGCAGTGAATCAAATGGCTGGCTTATTGCTCAATTCAGATATGGATTCTTTTAACAAATTTTTAAGTCAGGGAATAAGCAAGATAGCCAAGGTTGTAAAAGTTGATTGTGTGTATATTTGGAAAAATCATATTATAAATAGAAGGCTTTACGCTTATCAATTATGTAAATGGTCTAAGCAAAAAACTATATTTTTTGCAAATAAAAAAATGTATGGTTACAGCAAGACTTTTCCAGGGTGGAAAAAAATTTTATCAAACAGGGAATGCATAAACGGTTTTGTATCCAATATGTCTGCAGAAATACAGGCGTTTTTGTCACCTGCTGGAATCATTTCAATTCTGGTAGTTCCAATATTTATAAAAGAACAGTTTTGGGGCTTCATTGGCTTTGATGACTGCCATAACGAGAGGATATTTACACAAGAAGAGGAATCAATTTTACATTCCGCAAGCTTGTTAATTGCCAACTCTTTTATTCGTAACGAAATGACTCATGACATTCTTGATAAATCCAGGCAATTGGAAATCGCAGTAAAGGAAGCCCACGAAGCAACTATAATAAAAAATAATTCTCTCAGTGTACTGGAGAACATACTAAACAGCATTGACGCAGCTATCTATGCAACTGTTCCAAGCACCGGCGAGTTACTCTTTGTCAATACTTATTTAAAGAAGATTTTTAATATCAAAGGCGATGAAGCTATCGGAAAATATTGTTATAAAATTTTACGGAATGGCGCTGAAAAGAGGTGCAAATTATGCCCATGCTTCCAGCTTGACAAAGAGCCAGACAAAATTATTGTATGGGAGGAATATATACCAGAAACAAAGAGATACGTTCGCCATTCAGATTGTTATATTGACTGGCCAGACGGAAACAAGGTGCACTTGCAGCACGCGATCGATATAACCGAAATGGTAAAGGCAAAGGAGAAAGCCCAGGCTGCTAGCCAGGCTAAAAGTGATTTTCTGGCGAATATGAGTCATGAAATGCGGACACCTATGAACGCCATCGTTGGTATGACAATCATAGGAAAAAAAGCAGGGAGCATAGATGAAAAAAATCATGCCCTAAATAAAATAGGGGATGCATCATACCATTTGCTTGGCGTAATAAACGACATACTCGATATGGCAAAAATCGAAGCAGACAAACTAGAGATTTCGACCATTGAGTTCCATTTTGAAAAACTGCTGCAAAGGGTACTGACAGTAATCCATTTTCGCGCAGATGAAAAAAAACAGAAGTTAACCGTTAATGTGGACTCCCGCATACCGCAGCTCATCGTGGGAGATGATCAACGCCTGGCACAGGTAATAACGAACTTGTTATCAAACGCTGTGAAATTCACGCCCGAAGGCGGTGAAGTCCATATTGATACGTCCTGGACCGAGGAAGCTGACAACAGTTGTGAATTGCGCGTCGATGTAATTGACAGCGGAATAGGTATATCAGCCGAACAACAAGAGAAACTGTTTGGCGCATTCGAACAGGCACAAAGCGGAACAAGTCGTGAATATGGAGGCACAGGGTTGGGGCTTTCAATTTCCAAACGCATTGTCGAGCTTATGGGCGGCAGGATTTGGGTTGAGTCAGAGCTGGGTAAAGGCGCAAAATTTTCTTTCACAGTAAAATCAATGCGCAGCAAAAAAGATGAAGATACTGAAGACAAATATTCAGAAGCAGACAATATCCAGGAGAATGATGCAGTACGCCCCAACGAATTCGAAGGCAAGAGGATGCTGCTTGCAGAAGACATTGAAATAAACCGCGAAATACTTATAGCTCTTTTAGAAGATTCAGGTCTTATTATTGACTGCGCTGAAAACGGCAAAGAAGCGCTGGATATGATTATTGCAGACCCTGAAAAACACGATATTATCTTTATGGATTTGCAAATGCCGCAAATGGGCGGACTGGACGCTACGAAACACATCCGCGCCTTGCCCCCGCGACAACGGGGAAGATTGCCAATCATTGCAATGACTGCAAATGTATTTAAAGATGATATAAACGCTTGCCTCGCTGCTGGCATGGACAATCATCTTGGTAAACCTCTTGATATCGACAAAATAACCGTGATATTACGTAAATATTTAAAGGCAGGTTAAAAAATAACCCACAGATTTTGAAAATGGCTCTGCTTTGATCTGATAAATATTTACCAGCAACTTCATAAAACCGCTTATCATATTATTTTTTTCATGCTATATTTACAGATATTATAAAATTTAAACCAATTAAAAAAAATCAGGAGAATAAAATGAAAAATTTTTATTTATCAGCTATAATTATTGTAATAACATTTGCCTTAATTTCCTGTAATTCAGGTACAAGGGTTACTAGAGTAGATTTAGATAGTCATATAGATTTGAGCGGCAGATGGAATGATTCAGATTCCCAACTGGTTGCCCAGGAAATGATAAGAGATGCTATCAGCCATCCATGGATTAATAATTTTGCCAGAGTGAACAATAGAACTCCGGTCGTAATTGTAGGAGAAGTGCGCAACAGGAGCAGAGAACATATTGAAACACTTGCATTTACAAAAGACCTTGAAAGAGAACTTATAAATTCAGGCAGGGTAAGATTTGTTGCATCAGCAGATGAGCGACAAGGTATAAGAGATGAAAGACTGGATCAGCAGACTCAATCCAGCGCAGAGACCATGAAAAGGCTTGGGCAGGAAACAGGAGCAGATTTTTATCTTGGTGGAGTTATAACATCTGAGGGAGATGCTATTACCACAAATCGCGGACAACAGCGTGTTATTCGTTATATAACCAATCTGGAACTCACACATATAGAAACAAATGAAAGAGTGTGGATAGGCCGCAAAGAAATAAGAAAATTTATTGAACAGCCGAGAAGGGGCCGCTAGAAAAAATTATTAGCGGGCTGAATTTTGTGAATGAAGCGGAAAAGGATAAATTGAAATTAATAATAAACAAAAAATTACTAACTCTTTTATTAATTATTTTTTTACTTGCATCTGCTTCATGTAGAACAACACGTAATATAGGATTTCTGGAATCTGATGGATTGGTTGCTTCCCGCGAATTTCTGGCTGCTGCAGAGGGGCTAAAACACGCGACAGGCAGAGCAAGTCAATACAGGGATAAAGATCAAGTATTAAGATTTCTTGATATAGGTATGTTGTTTCATTTTGCAGGAAAGCCTGAGCAAAGTATTGCTTTTTTAAATGAAGCAGAGAGACTTATTGAAGAAAACTTTACAAGAAGCATTACAAATGCTGCGGCATCTTTTCTTGTCAATGATTATCAACTTGAATATTTTGGCGAAGCTTTTGAAGATCTTTACATAAATATATTTAAAGCAATTGATTTTATGAGGCTTGGCAGTTTCGATGGCGCATTTGTCGAAATCCGCAGGCTTACAGATAAATTAAATCTCCTTGAAGATAGATATGGAAATTTGGCGCGAAGCATGAATACCTCAGAAGATGCGCAAGGAACTATCAGGGCAGGCAGGACAGAATTTCACAATTCAGCGCTTGCACGGTATCTTGGAGTATTGCTTTATCGGGCAGACGGCAGAAGGGATAGCGCTGCCATTGATCTGGCAATGCTCAGACAAGCATTCAGGGATCAGCCTAATATTTATAATTTCCCGGCGCCAAAGAATCTTGATAAAATGCTTGAACGAACAGATAACGCGCGCATAAATATAATTGGCTTCACCGGGCAAAGCCCAATAAAAAGAGCATCTACTTTAAGAATTACAACACTGGAAAATCTGATTTTAATAACACAGGAACGCGAAGATGATTTTGGAAGGATGATCCTTACAGATCTTACCCCTATTCCATTTCACGGTGTTGCCGGAGGATATAATTTCAGAGCCCAGGTTCCAGAGATGATAAAGAGGCCATCAAGCGTATCAAGAATTCAGATACTTATAAATGGTGTTCCTGCCGGAGACCTTGAGCTCCTTGAAAAACTTGACTCAGTTGCTGTGGAAACTTTTAAGCTTAATCAAGGAATGATTCTTTTCAAGACAATTGTACGGACTGTAACAAAAGGGGTTCTGACCAGACGAGCAAGATCAGCAGCCAGTGCCGCAGCTGCCAATGCAGGTGGAGTAGCTCAGTTGCTTTCATTTTTAGGGGGCATTGCTTTGGGCGTTGCGGTTGATGCAACCGAACAGGCAGACTTAAGAAGCGCCCGCTATTTTCCTGGGCAGGCCTATGTTGGGGAGTTCTGGGTTGAGCCAGGAGAGCATATCGTAACAGTTGAGTTTTTTGATAGATTAAATAGATTGCTGTATCGTGAGACTTTTCCTGCCAGAAACTATATACACGGAGAGTTATATATTTTAACTTCTTATAATTTGCAATAAATAATTAAGAGAGAAATTTATGAAAATTTTTGTAATTCTTATTATTCTGATTTTATCTATTTCATGCGCAACAAAAGGATCTAAAGCAACCGGTTCTCAGGCAACTCCCCTATGGATGACTAATCTTGAAGCAGAGTTTCCCAACTCAAGATATCTTGCGGCAACCGGGAGCGGGGATTCCAGAAGAAGGGCGCAGGAAGACGCAGCAGCATTTTTAGCGCAGCAGTTTACTGTAAATATTAAAGTAGATACTTTAGCGCAACAAAAGTATGTAGAGCTTGTTAGAAATGATACAAGTTATAGTGAATCAGAATTAATACTAACTCACATAATAGGGGCACGGGCAGATGAAGAGCTTATAAACTTGAGATTTTCAGATGCTTATACAGACAGATCTGGAATAACCCATGTTGTTGGTTATATTGAAAGGCAGCCTACATCTCTTATCTATAGAGATTTAATAAGAAAAGATTTGGCAAAAGCAGAAGAATTCTATGGCAGGGCAAACTCCGCAACTGGTTCTCTCAGACGTTATGCATTTTACGATGCTGCATATACAGTGAAACTCAATGCAGAAAGAATGCTTAATCAACTACGCATTATTTTTCCACCAATGGTACCAATGCTGGAAATGGATTTTAATTTTAGAAAAATCGCAGAAGCAAGAGATAGAGAAGCAGAAAACTTGTCGTATAGCATATCAATAACAGGTGATAATAATGGAAGGATTGCAGGAACCATCCGGGAAACAATGAGCGAGCAGTCAATATCTTATAACCCCAACAACGCCACAATGGTTTTTAGAGGGGACTGGTCGGTTTCTCCTGTTTCTGTAAATCCAAATTTTAAATCTGTGCAGTGGACTGCAAATATATCTCTTTTTGATGATTCAGGCGCAACCATCGCAACTTTCTTTAGAAGCGCGCGTGAAAATGCGATAACAGAAGAACAAGCAGAAATTTTTGCATACAGAGAATTTCAAAGACAGCTTTCCAGAGACTTGGGAAGGGATATTCAGTCTTATTTGACAAGAGTTGTTACAGGAAGGTAGTCTGATTTTATATTTCAAGAAACCTTTTACAAGATTTTTAAATACTAAAGAAGGATGCAGGTATATGTGTAGAGTAAAACTGGGATTATTTTTATTATTTTTTTTAAATGCTGTTTTTTCAGTTTGGGCGCAAGGCAATCAACCCTCAAATGTTGCCAGGATAACATTTGCTGCTAACGAAGTTGCTTATATTACACGAGCAGATTATTTATTGAGCCTAAATGAAAATGAACAACATAAAGGCAGAGCATTGACACAAGATGAACGATTGATAGTTGTAAATGGGTTAATCAATGAACTATTGCTTTTGCGCGCAGCAGATTTATGGTTTGAAAAACAAGAAAAAGAAACTATCTTGAATGAAGTAAAAACTCTTCATGAAGAAAAATTCGCTAAACCATATAATAGAATGTCTACTTTAGAAATGAGAGAAGTTAGTGAAGCTCAAAAAGCAGCATTGATACAGGGATACATAAATTCCAGAATGATCAGTGTGATACCAAAGCCAACAGAGCAGGAAATATTAAATTTTCATAATGAACACAGGCAAATTCTTGTTCAACCCAATACAAACAGAACAATGGGTTTAGATGAAATGTTGCCTAATGCCAATATAACAGTCCGCACATGGATTTCTAACCACCTGCACAGACAAAGATTTTTAGTATCTTTTATGCCAACAGAACAGGAAATATTAAATTTTTACAATGAAAATAGACAACATCTTGTTCGTCCAGGTACAAATACAATACTTGGCTTAGATGAAGTGTTACCTAACTCTAATATGATAGTCCGCAATTGGATTATAAACTTTATTACCGGAAATAGAATTGAAGCCAGCACTTATCGCCTAACGTTATCTATTGTGCAAGAGTTCCGCTCGAATGTAAGAATTGATTATTATAATGAAAATTTTTGATGCATCAGGGTTAGACCCCAGCTTTCGCCGGGGTCGCCAGCCACATATTATACAAGCTGCAAATCAATATCAATAAAAATTATCTGCACAGAATCACAGCTACATCATTGACATTGGTGCCAGTGGGTCCTGTTTTAACAAGGCCGCCTGCAACAGCCAGCCCATTGTACGCGTCATTGTTGTCGAGAATATCCCGAAGCTTAAGCCCTTTTTCCTTTAGCCGCTGGACTGTTGCGCCGTCGACTATTCCCCCAGCTGCATCTGTGGGGCCGTCCGTACCATCAGAACCAACTGAAAACACAAGAAGCTCCTCTATCCCGGCAATGCCCTCAGCTGCTGCCAGCGCCAACTCCTGATTCCGGCCGCCTTTACCCTTCCCTTTCAAAGTTACCACTGTTTCTCCCCCCAGTATGATCGCGCACGGCCGCTTGAACATATAATCTCCGCCATTGATTTGTTTCGCAATAGAAGAGATCAAGCGTCCTGCTTCTCTGGCCTCACAGTTCATTTCGGAACACAGAACATGGGGGGTGTACCCCAACTCAGCAGCAACATCCGCAGCGCTGGTACACAAAATGCGCACACTGCCAGTGATAATGCTTTCCACATTATCAAGTGATTTTGGGGTCTCCTTGGACAAGTACCCCTTCACAGTATCGCTGAAGTTAAGATTGTATTTTTGCGTGACTGCTGCGACATCAGCCACAGTGGACATATCAGGTGCTGCTGGTCCGGAAGAAATGGAATCAAGCCTGTCTCCAAGTACATCGGAAAGCACCACAGTAAATACTTTTGCAGGAGCGCAAATCTGGGCAAATCTGCCAGCCTTGACACTTGAAAGGCGCTTTCGGATCATGTTTATTTCTACAATATCCGCGCCGCAAGCAAGCAACTTTTGGTTGACATCTACAATGTCAGCAAGGGTCAAGCCTGGCAAAGGATCCTCAAACAACGCAGAGCCGCCGCCGGAAATAAGAAACAAGAGTTCATCCTCAGGCCCAAGGCTCTGCGCCATTTCAACAGCTTTTTTTGTGCCGGCAATAGTATTTTCATCAGACAGCGGATGTGCTGCTTCAATAATTTCCATGCCGGGAATATGTCCCATAGAGTGACCATACTTAGTAATGACAATACCCCGCTTTATTCTGCTTCCCAGCTCCTCCAGTGCAGAATGTGCCATGGTCCACGCTGCTTTGCCAATAGCAGCCAGATAGATGTTTCCGGCAAAGTTATGGTTTTTGAGTGCGTTACGCACTGCCTGTTGTGGCATATTTGCCTCTATTACCCGGTCAATTAGAATCTTTGCATCTTTATACAACTTTTCCATAAACACAGCTCCTTTGATATGATGACTGTCCGCGTCAAGTTTTTCTCTTATAACTTCAATTTTACTTGAGGAACCGGGCTTTTTTCAACTCATTTTTTATTTCATCAGCAAGTTTGCGCAGCGCCTTATAAAGATAAACATTGACAAAATCATGTTTAAAGACATTTAATAATGATATGGCTTGGTTTTTTGAGAAAAAAAAAGAAATCTCCAAAGAAGAAATAAAGTCTCTGGTTTTAAAAAGCGCAGAAGAATGTTTAAAAAAGATATGCGCAAATCCAAAAAAAGTACTTCTCCTTCCCCCTGATATCACAAGAGCATATAGTGGCTGTGGCTGGATCGCAGTGATTTTGTATAATTACTTTGATAAAAACGCTGATGTATTTGTTATGCCAACTCTTGGCCAGCACATCCCACATACAGAAGAGCAAAACAAAAAAGTTTTTGGGGCTATTCCAGAAAGCAGGATATTAAAACACGATTCTGTAAAAGATGTAAAAAAAATTGGGGAAATTCCTGCGGATTATGTAAAAAAAGCAACATCAGGAGCTGCTGACTGGAAAATTCCAATAGAAATAAATCCTATCCTGTTAACTAACGAGTGGGATATAATAATAAATATAGGGCATGTTGTTCCGCATGAAGTACTTGGTTTTGCAAGTCATAATAAAAACTATTTTATAGGTCTTGGCGGGAATTCGACGATCAGCTCTACCCATATTGCATCTGCTTGTTACGGTATAGAAAATATATTGGGATCAATTATTTCACCAATAAGGGACTGCCTTAACAAAGCAGAAAGAGAATTTCTTGGCAGCTTGCCGTTTGTACATATTTTGCTTGTAATGGCATTAAATGAAAAAGGCAAACTTAGCCATACAGGGTTTTACTGCGGTAATGATTTTGAAACATATCTGCTTGCAGCAGAGCACTCCAGGCAGGAAAACATTGTAGAAGTTCCGCCTCTTAAAAAAATAATAGCTGTTATGGATAAAGATGAATTTGAAAGCACATGGGTTTCAAACAAGGCAATCTACCGCACCAGAAAAGCGCTGGCAGATAACGGAGAATTGATTATAATAGCTCCTGGCTTAAAAAGATTTGGAGAAAACCAGGAAGCAGATAAAATAATCAGGGAATACGGATATTCAGGAACAAATAAAATTATTGATCACTGGAAAAAAGATAAAAAACTGCAAGATATGGCCCATGTTACAGCTCATCTTATACATGGCTCTTCTGACCAAAGATTTAAAATTTATTATGCTCCGGGATATTTAACAAAAAAAGATATTGAAAGTGTAAATTATAATTACCTTGATCTATCTGAAACATTAAAAAAATATCCTATAGAAAAAATGAAATATGGTTTTAATATAATGGGTGATGGGGAAAAAGTATATTTCATCAATGCGCCTGCATCAGGATTGTGGGCAACTAAAGAAAAAATCAACAACCTTTTCTAAAGAACGCCAATAAAAAAGGCGCTTTTCTGTCAGAAACCGTAAAAGCCCAACAAAAAAATGCCTTTTTAAAAAACTATTGTGAGCTACCTCATTCGGTCACGTGTGAATTGAAAATAGACACGCGCTCCTTATTCGAAAGCCAATCAAAAAATATGGTTAGCTCATTTTCCCTTGCCCTGTTTCTTCTCTATTTTTGCCTGTTTTTTTTCTTTAGCGCTTTTTAAGGGTTTTTTCTTTTCTTCTTTTTTTGCATCTTGTCCTTTAGACATGGTTATCCTCTCCTTGCTTTTATTAATTCTAATATATAATAATTTTATTTTTTTTCAACAATTTTTTTTAAAAATAAGCAAAAAAATCCAGTAAGAATTTTATAGTTACTTCTTTTTCCTGGTTTTACTCTGAGAGCCACCCCGACGCCCGGATTCTTTATTTTCAAAAACTGACCACCACTGCGATGCATCTTTTGGGTCCTTTCCTTTTCCCCCAGCGCCTGTAGCAGGGAATTCTTTTTTTCCTCTGGGTTTTTTCTTGTCATCAAAGTAAATATCATCGTTATATTTTTTTTCTTTAGTTTCTTTAAAATCTTTTTTCTTATATTTTAAATCTTTAGTCTTTTTTTCTTCCTGTTTTTTAGGTTTTACATATTTTTTACTTTCTTCTTTTTCATAACTTATCTTGTTATTGCTGTCTCTTCTTTTATTTTTACTATACTCACTATTTTCTGTTTTTCTTGCTGATGACCTTCCCCGACTGCTGCTCCCTCTATCACCTCTATCAC
>Ga0123352_10005216_pt1 | contig 19469 bp, 19 predicted proteins | sample TergutLab28metaG_FD_89700 | JGI IMG/M metagenome (GOLD analysis project Ga0123352, IMG submission 89700) | Labiotermes labralis P1 segment gut microbial communities from Petit-Saut dam, French Guiana - Lab288 P1 | ecosystem: Host-associated > Arthropoda: Insects > Digestive system > Gut ... | reverse complement strand
TACTATACAAAGTTTTCTTTTATTCAGCAATTTTAAAAATTTTAAATGGCTTTTTTTTTTTTTTTTTTTTTTTTAAAAAATATTTTTTTTTTTTTTTTTTTTGTAAATTACATAAAGATACACTTTATAAACTTAAAATTACACTGGTAAACATAATTTTTGTCACATAAAAACTAACTTGTGTTTCATATGTATTTTTACACTCTGAATTCAAATATGTTAATTAGAATTGTCTATCACCCACAGTTTTTGTGTGACAGAACATTTTAAAATGTAATTTTATCAAATCTAATTTTTTTTGGTCTGCTGCCAGTATGCTTTAATTATGGCTGAGGCACTTATTTTATTTTAAACAAACCATGGGGATGAATACTTAATCATAAGAAAGCCAGTAGGCATGTGAGCCAAATCACAGAAATCCAGACTGTGCAAGCTCAGACATGGACTGACATGTTGGGACATGAAACTAAGAGTAAGCTGTACTTGAGGAACACTGTATTGCTAGTGGTATGCTGGACTTCATTGTGATAAGATGCAATTGCTTATTCCATGACAGAAAAATGTAATAAATACTCCATTAATCAATCCTCAAAAAGTTTATTTGCGTCTGTTGCACATTGAACTTGGACTCATAAAAAATTTTTTCAAGGTAACTGGTCAAAATAGTGCTGGATTTATGTATTTAAAAAATCAGTTACCCAGAATAATTGATGCTATAAACAAAGAAGGGATGTTTGTTGGACCTGAAATAACAGAATTAATACAGGACATAAAATTTGAAAACCAGCTAAGTGAAGTGGAGAAAGTGGCATGGAAATAATTGAAAATGTCACTACCAATTTTTTGGAAAAATCATAAGGCAGAGCACTGTTGTGACATGGTGGCTGATTTTGTACCATCCTACAAAGCTGTGGGGTGTAATATGTATATAAAGTTTCATTTCTTAGACTCTGATTTAGACTTCTTCCCAGAAAATCTTAGGGCGGTGGGCACTGAACACAGAGAGCAATTTCACCATGATATTTCCACCATGGAAAAGCAGCAAGTGGAGGCTCAGTTTTCTGGCTGATTATTGCTGGACACTTAAAGGAGACATTCCACAGGCAAAATGTAGCATATAAATTTCATTAGGTTCAATAACTTTGTGACCTTTTTGTCCCTGCTTTTTACTTTTCTGCGTATAAAGTGTGTTATATTTCAATATGAAAACAATGGGAGGTGACAAACCTGTAGTGAACAGTTACCTTGAGTTGTGATATCAAGTTGATTGAGTACAGCATTCATATTGGAAAAATACTGATTGTGGCAAGGCAAATGGTATCATTAATAGGGCCTGATGATGAACTGGTGTGTCAGTTGAGTTACCTCTGCAGCAACTGACAACCCTTACTGATCCAAGGTAGCCTGGCAATCAGCATGCAAGTTTTGTAGCATATTTCTGGATTTGGCTTGTTTTCAGGGTGCTTTCCTGTTTGTTTTGGAATTGTGGGTACCCATTCATCCAAGCCTCTTCTTACTGGCTGCAGCACACCCCAACTAACCCATCCTGGTCTATTTGACGTCACAGAAAGGTCTCTTAATTTGCATAGTCTTTGCAAAAGTACCTGTAATATTTTGGGATTAAAAAAAGGTAAAGTGATACAGGCATGGTGTGGCCCAGAGGGTGGGTAGAGGTATAGCTCTACTCTTCCATGACCGCGGCACTAGAAGGGGGTGAGTGGTCAACAGCACGTCCCAGCCGCACTTTACCCCCGGGAAAGACCCGGTACCCATTTTACAGGAGGCTGGGTGGGCCCCAAGGCTGGTCTGGATGGGCAGAAAATCTTGTCCCCACCGGGATTTGATCCCAGACCGTCCAGCCCGTCGTCAGTAGTCGCTGTACCACTTGAGCTACCTGGCCCACAATATTTTGAGATATATTTAAGATAAATCACTAAACAAGGTATGTCATAATTAATATACAGTCCAAGCTTTGGAGCCAATTAAACTTTCTCCATGTGCTCCTGAGTTTAATTGCACTCATATGGATCGTTCCTCATATTAGGCAGACTTTATACTTCACACAGTGCCTTCATTTTCACTCAGTTACTGTTACACTTTAAAGGTCTCCACACAGAATGTTTCCTGTTTGTAGTGTGTTTCACTTTACATCACATTTTAATTAACTCAAGTCCATTCGGTGATGCCATGTGACTGTCAGGGACAGCTAAATATTTTAAGTTTAATTATAAGAAATTTATTTCTTACAACACTAATGTAGGGAGCATTTATAATTTACTGGGCATCTGTGTGTTCCAGTTTATCAAGAGTAACATGTTTGTTGTTTCATCGTCATTGGGGTCAGTGAAGCTATTCAAGATTGATGGCAGTGAGCCACATGTGGCTGAGTTCAAGGAGCTGATCTCATGGGATGACATTCACTTTTTCAGGTATGTTAAGAGGGTTATAGCATGTAACATGGAGTAGGGATGTGGGAGCTCATGCCTTCATGCCAGCATCATGAGAGTTGGGAACATTTCTCATAGTTTGGTTGCCGGGTATAAAGTAGCTTTTCTTATCATCAAACAGTCAGAGCATTGGCCAATTTATTTTTCCACTCTGGCTGCAGTTGTCAAATTGCCTGCCCAAAAGTAATCTTTGGTTTCCTGTGTGCAATGATATATATTTCATAATTTTTTTGGAGTTCCATGCATTCTTTTGACATGACAGTCCTTTAATTGTGAAGTCTGAAACTTTGATTACTTCCCATCCAATCTTCAGTTCTGTTCATGAGTTTATAACATATCTGAGGCTGTGTTCACATTATGAGGGTTTGCATGTGCTTCAGGTTTGGAGGTTGCAGCCCTTGTACTGGGCTGGCTTGCTTTGAGGAAGATATTGCTTCAGTGGGTGAGGATGGCTGCTTGTTACTTCTCACAGCAACACAGAAGAAGCCTGTACGAAGAATTGGTGAGTTCACTCTCCTGTGTCTTATATTCATTCTTGTGTTCTTGTTCTGATATGTTGTATCATTGTGTCCACAGAGGGTGCTGATAGTTGTTCCTTGCGTTGTGTGTGCTTCCTGAAACACAACGAAGTGTTGACTGGGAACCTACGGGGACAGATGAAAGTGTGGGACCTAAAGAATGCAGTCGATAAACCTGCTTTCACATTCATGCTGTCTGGTGAACAGGTGTGTGCATAGCTGTGGTTGAAGAGACAATCATATTGTTCTTATGGTTCTTGATATTTTTACATTGAGAGTGCTGTGTGCAAGTTTACATTTACAAATGCTAATAAAAATAGAAGGTAACTTCATAATGAGTTTTGATACGGTTATCTCACATTAGTTGCATTATGCCTTATTTTTCTGTATAATCATCCTGCGTGTCAGTGAATTTGGTCTGGCAGTCCACACTTTTTCTAATTTTGGCAAAATAAAGTGTTGTTCAGGTGGGCTTTAAACAAGTTTTGTACAGTGATTCATCACATGTTCATTTCAGGAGCAGTTTCATGAGTGATGACTTCCTGGTTGCCTTGATTTGCCTCTTATTCTCAAGGCATTTTAGAAATGATGGCCACCCAGAACATGTATCATCAACACTTGTTTGCTGTCTTTTGACCCTTTCCAGTTATTGTAAGCTTTCCTCTGGCATATGAAGTTACCAAAATCCTGAGCTGTCATGTTTTATAAAATTAATTGATTTTGCGCCTTCTGACCATACAGTCAAATCATGTTTCTCTTTGGAGCATTTTGTCACTGGAGCTGCCATGATGAATGTGTCACAATATTATTGGTCCTCAAAACAAAGAAAACAAATGAGGACCAACTTGGGGAGGTTCACATTCAGTGCTGCCAACAGCACTTTTGAAATAAAAATTGTTCACAACTTTCTACTGCCCATTGTATTTTGTATCTCAGCATGTGATGATGTTGCAAATGCCTCTCTGTATGATCTAGTACACCTGGCAAGGTGAAGAAATTAATTTATCAATTTGGAGTGCTCATGAGGCACGTGATAGAACAAAGGCTAGCATAGGCAACCTGCAGTTTAATATAAGGTTTGCTCCATGGCAAAGTCTGTTATAAAGATCTACACTTTGGCGGAGGTGAATGCTTTATCAGCATAGAGAAATGTGTGTCTTAGATCTGATCAGGACTTGAACCTGGGACCCACTAAATGAGAGTCCCAATTGTAGAATCTGTGGTTCTGTTGTAGGTTGGAACCAGCTGTGTGATGCACCATCCAACACAACGTCACATAGTATTTGCAGGGGGACAGGATGGCTCACTCACGGTGTGGGACCTGCGCCATAACACATTTCCTGTCACGCTTCTCAATGCCCATTCAGGCACAGGTACTGTGCTACAACAGATGTTTCTTTGGGTTGATATTTCATAATTTTTTAGGAACTGTATCAGAGGCCACTTTGTCAGCAACCTTTTCTCCCCTCATTTTATTTTGTAGTGTTATGTACAACAGTATGATGAAGTCTGTGATTCTTTCATTCCATTATATGGTATATTAACTGCTTTTTTTCAGTCCTGCTTTTAGGTCAAGTGTTCATCATATCTTGCTTTGAAGATTTGGTGTATGGTTCCAGCATTTTGGCATACTGTCTGTATATATTCACACCTTTCTGTCCTGTAGAAAAAAAGTAAAGTTTGTGTTAAGAAGTTTCAAAAGTTTCTTGATGCAGAATTTTGGATATCACATTCTGTTTTACAGTAAGTGAGCTGCAGTTCCACCCAGACCACCCTGAACACCTGTTCACCTGCTCAACCAGTGGGGAGGTGTGGCACTGGAATACTAGTTCCATGTCACGCTCTGCACACCTTGGGACTTCTGCAGGTACATAACAGACACTAGTTTGCATGTTATATGTTCAGTTCAGTTCAGTTCCGTATCATTCCGTGGGGTGTTATTTCTTTCAGAGTTCTCCAGAGATAAGAACATATGGCTGAACAGTGATGTGGCTAAGCATCACCTGGAAGTGTTCACACTAATGCCACAGCTGCATAAACCAATCAACTCACTTGATGTGAACAGGAGCAGGGTGGTATGTGGATGTGACAATGAAGCTGTCTATGTGTTCAAGAATGTGGTGCTTTGAGTTGTACTTTCAGTATTACAAGTGGACACTGCAAGGTATGGTGTTTGCTTGTTAGATCTGTGGGAGCCAGTTAGAATGGCAGGTGTGTTTGCAGTCCCAGTGCTGCAAGCTATTCATCTTTTCACACTGGGTATTGTTTTGACCCTTCTGGAATGCTCTGTTTTATTACTTAACACCAATAAAATCAATCCCCAAAGTAAAATATATTTTGTAAAATTTCATCCATATGGTATATGTGTGACTATTGTACAGATTTAAGCTGTGTAGTGGTATACTTCAGATCTTAATGTATATCTTATTGGGTTGTCTGCATGGCATTCCTTATCAGGAAATACAGATGGTCTTGTTAAAAGTACTTATGTGTGCCATTTTAACAGGAAAATTAAAACACTTGTTGAAACCCTTAAATCAAGTACTGTATTCATTTAATTGGTACTCTGGACATTCACACAGTGCATCTGAACTTGACTCTGGGTGTCCTGGTAGTAATTTTCATACCTGTTTCAGTCCATCAAGACAGATGTTGCAGTAATACCTTAAAATATGCTATGTACACTTTTTTTTCTCTGTCTGGATTAGTGATGCTGTCCTCCAAATCTGCATGCACATGTACAGCATTTGCAGTGATAGAACATCTTCAGATTTAAGTAAAGGAATGTTTTAAATTAATCACTGGTGCTTTCAGTCCACTGGCAAGAAGTGCACCAGGATCATATGAGCAAGTAACATTTGCTTCCAGCAACATGAGTTTGAGATTTAACTGTTTTCACAGTACTGTATGATAAAAACGCCAATTTAATATCAGATGAGTCCTTCGTTGGGCCTCTAAAGACAGCTTATACAGCTGAGGCTTATAAAGTTATGGTTGATCTCTGACTGAGATGCATGTTGCTGCTTTATTTTGGTCAGCATATACAGAATAGACACAGTGGAGCAAGCTGATTGTGGTGTTTGGTCAATCGGAATTCACCCATTCAACCAAGACATTTTTTACAATGAGGACTCTGCACTATCACCATTGTCTGAGAGATGTGAAGAACTTGAAAATTTAACAATGCTGGAATGGAACATTCATGTTGGTCCTATTAGTAAAGAGGCATCAGTCCCATCATCACCTGCTGAGTCAAGGGCTGATGGTGGCTCTGTCTGCCTTTGGAGGACAAACAAGCACAGTAAGTGGAGTCTAGATATATCCATTACCAAAAGCTGATAAAAGTTCATCCTAGAACAGGTCATGAAGTCCCATAGGGGGAGTTGAGGTATAGCTCTACTGGTGTTAGGGGGTTGGGTGGTCAACACCATACCCTGGTCACTTTATCCCTGAGAAAGAAGCCTGTTACCCACTGTAACCAAAAGAAGAGCAACAAGATCAGAAATATTGTCAGGTTTACCTCAAGAGTATGCTGGAGGGAGAAAGAAAGGTAAAAGATGGCAGATGAAGAAAAGAAGAGAGCAGGAAATAATTTTCTGGAATTGCAAAGGAATGAAGTCATTTCAAAGCCATCGGTGTTGGAAATGTCATCCTTAGTAACAAGGAGAGAAACTTTCATTTGAAAACAATTCACTGGTTATGGTGAGGTATATGAAGAACTGAGGACCAGTTCAAGTGTGATAGGTCCTGAGAGCAGTGGCATGAAGGAACTGGCAGTTTTATTTGTGAGCACTGCTAGTGTGGGTACTGTTACATGACACAGTGTACTGTTACCTACCTAGGTCACCTGCTTTACTGGACCCCAGTATACATCAGTAACCTCTTTTCTGTTGTGAATCACAAAGGTATGCTTCACGAAATATATTGGTAAAATACAGTCAAACACAACTTGTTTGATGTTTTTATTACGAAGATGTTCTTACATAGCTTTTCTCATCAATAAAAACATTAAACAATTTGTGTTTGACTATATTTTACCTATATATTTTGTGATTCTATACAATACAATGGGGATGTCTCACCTGAAAGGTATGGTTGTTACTCTGATTAAGAATATTCAAGTTCAAACTTACCACATATTCCATTATGTTTTATCTTCTGATTAGTGCCAGTGCTTTCCCACATAATGTGATGTGCATTCAGTGCCACATCCAATGATGTGTTGCTCTCCCCTGCTCCCGCAGTAGTTGATGACATCCGTCATGTCCTTCTTTGGTGATGGTTCATCTGTGTAATAGGGTAGGTATGCTGAAGTAATGATAAATTCCTTCTAGCTCCCTCATCCTGTATTCTCACCATTGTCACATCCATAGAAGAGACCTCCAACAATAGCAAGGCATGAGCCTGACTACTACAGTAAATGCAGGATCTTGAGTTACCACGGAGTATAACAGGCAATATTGTTCCACTTGAGCTCATTAATTCCCTTACTTGAATCCTACAAATCCGGGGCTCTTGAACAGTACAATGTCTGCATTACCACAAGCAAGGTTCTGGTAAAGAACTGTCTTTGCTGCCTTTCTGTAGTGTAATGTAGTGTGAACAATTTACATTTGTGTAGTGAACCAACAAATGCACTTGGTAAAATATGCTTTAACATATACCTACATGTTTTGGTCACTTTTGCAACTATCATCAGGGTGCTATTAAAAGAATACTGATAAAATATAAACAGATTGCCAAATTGCATAATTAAAACCACTTAATGAGGTTTAATTATGCAATTCGTTAATTTGTTTATATTTTAATCAGTATTCTTGTAATAGCACCCTGATGATGGCTGCGAAAGTGACCGAAATGTGTAGGTGATAATGTATGTTAAAACATATTTTACCACTGTGGATTTGTTAGTTCTCTACATAGTGTAGACATTCCTCTAATGCATGGATATGGAAAACATTGATGTTTATTAATATGAACCAATTTCATGATAATTTTCTCACAGCTGGCAAGTCAATGGTGGAGATAACTGGTTGGGGGCTTACTGAAATTATTAGTGAAGTTACTCCTACATCTTTTAATAAGATGAATTCAGACTACTATATTTTGTTCGAAGAAAGGAATCCAGCCCAAAAGAACCCAGAACAAATTTACGTATTCCATGAGTTTGGTATCCTACATCACTGGCAAGACCCTTTCCTCTGCTGACCCCCCAACATCAGCAGAGTTGCTGGTTTTGTCAGCATCCTGTGGTGGTATGCTAGAATTGTCAGCTTCTTGCTGAGTAATCGAACCTCTCTGTGCCTCTAGGTCTCTCCTGACTGGGGAGTTACTACAAGATTTTGTCCTTGTGACATTTTTACTTCTGGTACCCATTTTATCTTGTGAAGAATGGGAAAATGAATGGCAAGCCCCACATAGGTGGAACACATGAATACAACAGGATGCTGTCTGATACCCTGAAGGGAATTTTTTGTTTTTTAATTTATTGACATCACTGTCTCCATTTATGTCATGCAGCCCACACCATGATATGTAGTACCTCAGCTTTGGAAGACCAGAGCCCTATATGCCACCGTTATGGATGCTACACCTCTCTGTGGGGTAGATTCCAGGATGGTGATTTGGAGGGATTCACATTCGTTTTATCTGCTCTGTATGAACTTCTGTTATGCATACCAGTTGACAACCATAAAACATAAGAAACAGTTTTCCCACACAGGCTCTAGGCAGTCCTGTTAACTGAGGTCTTACCTTGCAGGAATATATATGTTTTGTACTATAATAGACTAGGCTTAAAGGGGACTTAACTTTACCAATGATATATTACAATGAGCATATTGTATAAAATGGAGTGAAAAGATTTTATTCTTGTGATGATAGAGGGGGAGGGGTGTGTATGTGTGTGTGTGTGAAGAGTCTAATATAGTAGACTGCCTGAGGTAATGAAATGTGTTGGACCTGCATCATAAATATTTGAATATGGGTGCATTTTCCATGGCAAAACCTATGAAACCAGGAATGTTATAAATGTGCATACACACATGAAAAGGGATCTGGCATGGGACTGCACTGTTATTAATAGGTAGAGGGCAAGTCACATTCAATAGGGCTTGAATGTAAATTGAAAAGGATACCTGGCCTGTAAAAAACAGCATTGAAGGTCAATGAGTGGACAGCAAATGTTAAATTCTGTTCTGTAATTGGCGTATTTTCGGTTGAGTTGATAATAAAAATGTTGGCACAATGAAAATCCCTCAAGGATGGTACTCATGTGTTATGTGTAAGAGTTATCAGTGGTTACAATGTAATAATTTCAGTGTGCCAGAATATGTTACTCTGATGCTATTTCTGTTTAACCACAGTTACTGAACTATTGAACTTACATCCATGTGAACTGAGTGCTGTATGGTACATGAAACTGTTGGAGTACTTTACTCTTCCCCACAATACTGAATCTGTCCTCTAACATGTGAATCTCTCTGTGTGGTGGATAAACTTTGAAAGTGTTCAACCCCCAAGGTAATTTAGGAGTTACAACTTGCACGAAGGTGCCTCATTATTTCAATACTACCCCACATCCCAGGTCCTAACCTTCCTCTCATGGGTTCCCAAAAGTAATCTTCATATAACTGTGCCCATTATCACCCTTCCATTCTTATGTATAAAGCTCTGACTTGGCAACAGTTATTAAACTGTTTAACTGGACCTGCAGAAAACACCTTTGTGAGGCACCCCTTAATGGCTGTCATCAAAAGGCATTGTTACTCATTCCTGTGACAGTGTGCTCTGCTATTCAATGGGAGGTCAGCGGTATAGGTAGAGTGCATTTGAAGTGTGATGGCACACGTGCAGAAACCAGATTTCGTCTTCCGGCAAAATGGAGGAATCCATGTAAATCGGCGGGGGCGTCAGTTCATTTGACTACTGGCAGCCGAGGTGTGTGGATCAGCAGGCAGCGATTGTATTATAAGTAGAAAATACGTTGCTCACAGCTTAAAAATGTTGCTTCAAGGCCGGAAGAAGCGGGTAAAAAGGAGTGGTAAGTGTGAAATTGTTTATAATGTGTACAAATTCATGAAAACTGAATCTGAGGTGGGTATCACAATCCCTCTTTCAAAAGTGCAGAAGAGAGTCGCTGAAGCAACACGTGTTAGCAGAAGAACTTTATGCAGGATACTGAAAGATGGTGAAAATGTGGAAACTGGTATCACAGTGGCATTTTCAACTCCATGCAAACTCAGACCAAAAGTTTGCACTAAAAGTATCTTAGATAATTTCAAAGAGGCTGTTTTGAGAAGAACAGTTTATAATTTTTACCTCGCTGAGAAACAGCAACCAACTCTGAAGACAATCCACAGAAAAATGTGCAAATCCACTGCTTATGGAGGATGTGTATCCTCACTGAATTTGGTGCTGAGAAAAATGGGATTTACGTACGTTTAATTCTCCAAATAGGTGTGCATTATGAATCCTGGTACTCTGCCAAGATTCCCTGTATATTCTGAACTTTAGTTACCTGTTGCCTCCAAATATTCATGCTTCAATTTTGGAACATTTTATGTTGTAGGTGGAAGAAGACATCTGATAACCGAAAGTTTATCGTGGAAAGACGATATCCGGTCGCTCAGGGTCAAGTACCTACGTCCTATCAAAGCATATAGGGAAGAAGGGAGACCAACTGTGTACGCAGATTAAACCTATATACACAGTTCACATACAACATCCCATGCGTGGGATGACGGGTTGGGAGCAGGATTGAAGGCTCCTATTTCCAAAGGACAAGGTCTCATTATCGTCCATGCTGTAATAGCACATTAAATTCATCGTACTAAACACACACATCTCACGATTCAAATAACCGTTTCTTGATTTTAAATAAATCAGTTCTTTTTTTAGGTGGAGAGCGAGGTTTCATACCCAATGCTCTTTTAATATTCTGATCCGGTTCAAAAAGTAGAGATTACCACGATGACTTGTATCACGCGAATTATAAGAAATGGCTGCAGGAGAAGCTCATTCCCAATTTGGTGTCCAAATCAGTTATTGTGGTCGACAATGCGTCTTACCACAACATACATATCAACTGGCACCCAACCAGCAAAGCCAGAAAAGGTGAAATGCTGTTCTGGTTGGATAAGTATGGTATATGGTACAGCTCCAACATGACAAAAATGGAGCTGTATGATCTCATAAAAATGTATAAACTGCAATATGAGACATTTGCAATTGATTGTTTGCTTGCCAGGCATGGACACACAGTGATCAGACTGCCTCTCTACCATCCTGATTTAAACCCCAGAGATACAATTTGGGGTATCATGAAGACCTGAATAGTTGCAAAAAATGTTACTTTTAAGCTGCGAGATGTTCAGCAACTGGTAGAGCAGAATCTTGCCGCTGTGACAATGGAAGAGTGGGCTGATATTTGCAGACATGTTAAAGCTGTGGAAGAAGAGTACATGAGTAGAGAGCACAAGATGGACAGCATCATGGAAAGAATCATAATCAGCACCAATGATGATGATGATAATGATATGTCAGAATCTACAGTAAGTTGTGACGATGATGATATACAAGGAGTTACTGTTTAATTCATGACGTACCATGCTGCTAGGCAGCTTGTATGTTTTTATTGTTGAAAGTAATGCTGGATAGTCTATGTTTCACGGTAGGTGAAGAGTACTTGCTACCCACTCCATTTGCCCTTTTCCCCTTCACTTCCCCTCCCATGTTTCTCTGTTTGCCATCATATTTCAACTGGGCTCTACAGCAGAAACATGGTTTCTGGTAGTGCTATGATAGTTTTGGTATTCTGTCAGCAATCCTGAACATGATAGCTAATGGGGTTCTGGTAATCCCAACCATGTTTACCAGCTGGTTTGGAGACTACTAAAAAAGCACAGGTAAGGCTGGTGAAAACATAAGTGGAGGGTTATTAAGACGAAACATTTTAGTGATTAACAGTAGTCAGAAGTCAGTAGAGAATGCTGGTGCAATTTAGGGGAAAAAAACAACTTTCATATACTTCAGGCACCTTGTATCCTGGGGAAGAATGGCAGACTGGTCCATGAAAAGTAACATTTTTCTGTTGTGCAAACTCATTTTGATTAATGCTGTTCAGTAGTCAGTACAGATCACCTACGTAACACGTTTCTGTTGATACATGTCTAGTGAGAAACGTTCTGACATTTTAAAGCAATGAGTATTTTCACTTCTCCCAGTAACTAATGATGAGACAGTGTCAGTCCTGTTGGCACTGCAAGCTAACAGAACCATTATCTTCTTCTTGGCATTCTTGCCACTGTTGCAAGGATCCCGTTTCAAACTCAGTGTCTTGTCACGTGAAAGCCTGAAGAACAACGTATTCTCACCAGCACTGTATAAATATTCTTAGGTTTATTATGCTAAATAATTTTCAGTAACTTTTCCATTCTCTATTCCTTCACAGTTGAAGAGCCCACACTTTTACACTATCCTTATGCGGTTCCATATACATCACTACATGACTGTTTCAAATCATCAGTCCAACCCCAGAGGCTTTGAAATCTTCAAAGCCCAACCTTGTGGCAATGTGAAGAGCTTTCTGACTAAAGTAGTGTGCCACTGATTACTGCACTGCTGACTCTAGCTTGTTTAAACCAGGCAACCTACAGACTCTCCAATTCTTGAAATGATGACTGCTTTAGGTTCTTCTTTCCCATTCCTCACAGTAGTGCTTATTGTTGTTGGTACAATTTTCCCATCTGGCAGCCAGTGTAATGTTTCTTAGTAACATCTAAAGGTTATTCATTGTAATGAAAAAGGAATCAGAACTATAAATTAAGACAAAACTTTCTGCTAAGTCAATTCACAAAGCAATGCTAACATAGTGACTTAATAAGAGCATAGAGCTTGGAGTATGACAAACAACTGTAAACAGAAAATTAATTTAAAATATTTGTACCAGTTCTATCTGCAGTACATTTGCGAAGCAACACTATTATAGCAATTTAATAAGTATGAGGAACTTGCTGTCACTTATTATGCTCATCAGACAGTCACTTGTTATTATACATGCTTAGCACTGGGAGGAAACTATGGCTATACTCTGAAGGTGCAAACTTGCAGCCCTAGAATTAGCATAGATGAAGACAATAGAGAGGAAACAGTAAATAATAATTGAAAATAAATTTTTTTCCTCCTGGTTTCCAATCAAAATTACTTAAAATGACAGCAACCAGCCAATTTATGATCATTTTGAACATATAATGGAGGAACTGGTTGGAAGGCACATATTCCAGGAAAATATATAACAGTTCTTCTGCAAGTTCTGGCAGGACCAATAAAATGCATAGAATAAAAAAAATAGATATATTAAAGAAATGTGAAATTCAAGTTTTACTGTATATAAATAGGAAAGTATTGCAGAGATAGCAACTGTGGTTTATACCAAGGTACCATCTGAGTAAATGTGATGAATGACTAAGGACAGCCAATAATGAACCTCAGAATAACCATGGCCTGGTCCAAGATTACATTAAATTTGCAGAGATCTTTGCTCTTCTGGGATGTTGCACAGCACAGATTGGTAGTTAGTTACCGATGTTTCTGAACAACCTATTGGTTCCATCTTTGAGGGTCAAGCAGTCCCAGGATGCCAGGAACGGATAGGTGTGTAGATATATAGGGAATGGTGTAGGAAGTGACTGGTTCTCAAGGAACGTGATACTATCTGGTAGGGTTGGTGGCACATGCAGGACTTGGAGAAGGGAAGGACAGGAAGGAAATAAAGTTGCCAAGTGGCTGCTATGAAGAACAGCAGTCCTTGAACATGAGGCCAGGTGCAGGAAGGAAAGATGTGAAAAGAAAGGGAAGGGAGAAAGAGAAAAAAGAAAATGAAGGATGAGGAACATAGAAGGCAAGCAAGCAGTATGATAAGTGCCGAGGGAAAGATAGCCTTTTCATCAATACGGAAATAGGTGCTACAAGATACAGAGTCACAGAAATGAAAGTAGAATTAGAAGGCAGAAGAAAGGGGAAAATAGAGCTGTCCCAGCCTAGGAAGGAGAAGAAAGAGGGCTGGTGAAGGGGCTATGGGAGGAACATCCCAGAAGTGTGAACATCTCATTTACACCACAGGGAAGCCTGAAATCACACATACAATAAATCCCTTCACATATCAGTGGGGTATATTTTGTCTTCAGATTGTTAATGCTTCTTCCAAGCATTATGGACTTCCTTACCAAGTTTTGCTGGATTTGTTCAATCAGGAAAGGCCAACAGCTTCTGCACTTTACCAGAACATTAGTATAGGAGTACTAGTGTCATTATATTACATCACTCTCTGACGACAGACTGGTATCTAAGTAAGTTTACGATGCTTATTCTCTGCAGATGTGATTCACTGTTTTATCTTATCTGCACATTGCACATTATTTACTTTAGGTGACAGGTTATAAAGTGCGGTGTATTCATAAGACATCTATCCCATAACACTTGCTACCTGTGCAGATCTCACATTACAGTTATATTCATTTACTTGAGTCTACACCCACTTTAGAGGGGCCTTTATTGCTTAATTGTTAAACAAAGTGCATTTAACAGTTCAATTAATGTTTTTATAATCTATATCATAAACATCAGTCCACATTCTGTTCTGCTATCTTGACAGAATGTTATTTGCTTTGAGCATTTTATTATCTTGTTGGTCCATGAAGACTAGTGCTAACTACTTGGATTCAGATGGATCAAGCATCACGACAGACCTGTCTGATCTTCAGTCTGTTTTCCACCACTTAAAGGGCACACCTTGGTCTCCAGCTATAGTTTTAACACTGGATGTATCTGCATCTATGGAGTACGAGGTTTGTATCTCTACACAGTATATGTATATATATGTGTGTGTGTGTGTGTGTCTGGCAGTAAAAAATAATAACTGTAATGGCTAAATGATTTAAGTTATTAACTTTTGGGGAATACCGCTTCTAATATGTCTGGTAGGAATTTTATGTTTTGTTGACCATGCATCCCTGTATAATCTTGCAAATAAAGCCATCCTGATGCACAGTTTTTCTTAGTATGTTTCTTTTCTCGACATGTACTGGGCGATTATGTGCTCATCATCAGGAGAAATAACTGTATCTACTGTATAATGTCTGGTAGCATCTGGCATTAGATTCTGGTGCTGCAATGGACACTAATGTATTTCTGGATGTCTTTTTCAGGGAAGAATCCAGAAATTACACACTGCTTTGCGTACATGGATTCACAGTATACCAAATGGGCTTCTGCTAGGAATGGTGGAATTCTCGTAAGGGTTCTTCTGTATTCTGGAAAACAATCTGAAGCAACAGCAAAGTGTGTTACTAAATTTGCAGCCATGTTTGTGGGGATGATACTGCTGTCTGTAGAATATTTTGGTGTTATGCAATCTTTGCACAAAGTACATTACACTAGCATACCAGTAACAATCTTTCAATAAGAAAAGCAGCCTTCTTGGGTTATACCACAAGTCTCCCATCATAAACTATGAGTCAGTTTTAAAGAAAAAAATTGTCAGGATCATGCCATCTGATCACATGAATGCCAGACTTTTTAAAGATCTCTGCTCTAAACAGTATTTCCTTGGTAGCCATGCAAATTCTTCTTATGAAACTTCTGGTTATATCATCACACACCTGCACTGTGTATTAGGAAATACCTAGCTTCAATCTTCATAGGTCAACTTTAGGGGAAGGTACCATTTAAAGATCTGCAAGGCCTTTTACCATTAAAAGTACCGGCGCAGTGTGGGAATGTGAACTGGAATGAGTAATTAGTGGACTTTGTGTCAAGGGTGATGATCCTAAGGACTTGACAGATTCCACGATCCACTTAGCTAAATCAACTGATACTGTATTATATATGCCACTACAAAATGTTACAGCACATATGAGGAAGTGCTGAGCGAACTGACTGTTGTTGATGCCCAATCACAAAAGCAACTTGAGCAAAACATCCCCACCAGTGGTCAGGGTGAGACCTGCATTGGTTGTGGTGTACGACTTGCCCTTCAGGTGAGAGGTGTTTTATTTGTGGACAGATTTTTCTAATCACAGTAACTATTAGCACTGCTCAAATGTTTCTCCATCCAACATCAGGTGTTGGGGAAGAGGAAAGGCGTCATGGTGTTGGTGACGGATGGACAGAACACAGAGCCAGGCCACTTCATTAGCAATGTCCAAGCTGAAGTTGTAGAGTCTGGGACAAAGGTTGTTGCAGTTGGGTTTGGGTATGCATAATGTGAGAACACTGCACCTAGCAGATACTTTCTTGGCAAACTGATTTATCACAAAGGAAACTAAAAAAGAATACCTATATATGATTTTAATTTGCATAGTAATGACTACTAAGAAAGCAATGTAGACATAGTGTGGTAGGTGGTTACAAACTGCAGGGTACCAAAACCCACAATCTTAGAAAAAATATATAATTTCTACTATTTACATACAATGATGTTTACAACTGACATGTTTGTTCCCTACAGAGAGACTGCACCACTGGATGACCTAAAGCAGCTGGCCATTGCAACAGGGGGTCAGTTCTTCTATGTGTCTGATCAAGATGGTGTCCATGGCCTACTTGATGCACTGAAAGCAGCGCTGGAGTTGGCACAGTTACAGGCATGAGACCATCTGAGAATTGTGATCTTTCACAAACCAGTGAGGGGAATAGCTGGTCATTCATTAAACTGAGGGAATTAAATATATTTATTTGGACACCCAAGTGCATAAAGTGAGGACTGAAAACATGAATGGATTGGATTTTCTTACTTACACTCTGTCCATACTAGCTCTGCTCTCCATCTTGAGTGCATGGACCTCCATATCCTCAACACACTTTCATGGAATGGTTCCTAATTCTGTTTCAATTTTCCAGTTTCAGTGTCAGTCAGATCCAAGAGTAGCCTTTATTTGAGCAGTATTGAACCTTCAGGTACCAATGTCAGTCAGACTATTGGTCAACCAATTAGTTATTTGGTCAACTGTCTTGAAAATATTCAGAAGCTGATATTCTGAATTCCACATCTGATTTTATCTTTCTCTTCACTTAATATACTGTTGTTACTTCACATTACTGTGTCATACAGCATTAAAATGAGAATAACAGGATGAAAAAGATTATTCAATGATGTGACTGTGTCCTGGAGGAACTGACTGAAATAACATAAAATCACAAATTTTGGGGGTCAGGTATCTCCCAGACACAAGAGCAATGTACTAACCACTACAGAATAACTCAATTCCATGTAACTTATGCACCTGAAAAAGCACCATAACGCTTCTGAGGACTGAAATTTACCTACATCATACATGAAAGTTTAAAGAAGGTAGATAGCAAGGTGTCTCATGTGCAATAGGATCATCTGACAATAAGTTTTGCCAAGTAATGGGCACATGTAGAGTGTTGTAATACAGCCACACAAGATCCTCTAAGCATATGGTTATCACCCTACAATCAATTTCAAAATGTCAGGCCTATTGAAAACATCGTAAAATGTTGAAGTACGCAGTGTGTGTAATGGCAGAAAAGATGCAGATATGGTGCAGTGGCATTGATAATGGCAGAATAGATGATGACAGGCAGCAACATGGCTGACTAGGCACATCCACTACTGATGACAGTGTGAGTGTCATACAGATGCCCTTATCAGAGAAGACAGACATCTTAAGCTGGCAATGTCCATAACCAACTGGATGACAGAAAAAGTGTGCATGCTGGGTGCCAAAACAACATCACAGATGATCACAAAGCTTGTCATATGAAATTTGCTCCCATACATTTTACACATAGTGCCAAACAAGCACAGCAGTTTCTGCAGTGCAATGTCAAAGGGAAGAAACATGGGTTAATCATGCAATGTCTGTGGGGGGGGGGGAGATGAGGAAACACCCATCATTTCCTCCAGCAAAGATTTAATGCAATGACATCCACAAAATAAGGTCATGCAACTGTCTTTTAAGACCATGAAGGTGTGTTTGTGGTGGATTTCCTTCACCATGGTGGTAACAAAACTGTTCAGCATTATTGCAGTACACCTGAGAGGTAAAAGCAGGCCATCTGTTGCAATAGGACTGGGTTGCTATGCCAAAGTACGATCACTTTGCATGTTAAAGCCAGGCTCCATACTGCTAACTAGACTTGTGACTGGAACGTTATGGACCACCCTCCTTGGTAGTCTCAATCTAAGGCCCAGGATTTCATCTTTGGTGACCCCTTAAAAAGCATCTGGCTGACAAGTGATTTATAACAGACCCCTATGTGAAGCTAGCTATCACCTCCTAGTTAAAGGCATTTAACATTGATTTATTCTATGCCAAGACACAAGCCTTAGTGCCACAATGACAAATGCTTAAATGTCAAAGGTGACAACATGGAGGTCTGATGTATACCACCTGCTACCCATGTGCCATGTATACATGTAAGTCAGAATAAAGTTTTCAGCATGACAGTGTTTGTTAGTTTATTTTCTTTTGGAGCTCCTTTTTATATAAGAAGTCAGTTGCTATCTCAGACAGAACGAAATCTCTTGCCAGTACTAAGACCAATCAATTAATACTGTTTTGGAAAATAAATTATGTTGATTGTGAGAACCATGTGAAAATTCAGAGTTTTAAATGCTACAGCAGGCAGTACATACATTCGCCATTAGGCTCTAAACAGTTCAGTAGCCAAAGAATAATTGAATTACTATACAGCCACAAATGGTACGCACATAAGGGCAAAGAGTGTGTCATAGCTTTCATTATCATTCCAATTCAAGTATGTTTGGTAGTGATCAAATGGAAATTAAAATGCCTAAAACAATATAATCCATGTTTTGGCAATTACAACAGAGAAGAGTGACATGATTGTTTTTAATATGGCCTGTTACTTTGATAGGTAGAAAAATCAACTGGAATGACAGAGACCTGGACAACTGAAGACTCTGAGAGGGCTACAGATCGGCTGGTACCTTCAACTACAGTCAGCACAGAAGAGTTCACAGCAGCACTTGGGAATAAAACAACCTCACACTTAATTCCTCGCATGCAGCAGCACAGCACATCTCTGTCATGGCCAGTGATTCTTGGTATTACAGCTTTAGTGGTGGGTGGAGTAGTGGTATTGGCTCTCATAGGGCTGCTGACATGGTGGAAGTGTGCAGTTAAACCCATCAGGGGGTTTTATTCAATTGTGAAACAGAATAACATCAGACTTCACCAGGTGTGACCAGCAACACTTCACAGTACCATTGAGGAGAATGCTGTGACTTCCAGTGCTCTTTCATACAAATGTCTTAAATAAAAACATGAAATTTAATCTGATAAGGATAATATTCTACTGCATCACCTCAAAAATCAGATGTAGAGGACAAATATCAGTGTGGTCTAATGATAACTTTAAGAATGCAAAACTTCAGTTCACTTACTCTGACTCTCACTTTAACCCCTCAATCTTATTCTACAGTAGAATACCAGTATAACGAAATTTTGGGGACCTC
>Ga0123352_10005212_pt1 | contig 19472 bp, 15 predicted proteins | sample TergutLab28metaG_FD_89700 | JGI IMG/M metagenome (GOLD analysis project Ga0123352, IMG submission 89700) | Labiotermes labralis P1 segment gut microbial communities from Petit-Saut dam, French Guiana - Lab288 P1 | ecosystem: Host-associated > Arthropoda: Insects > Digestive system > Gut ... | reverse complement strand
TCTTGCCTCTACATGTTTCGAGCACATGTGCTCATCATCAGGAGGTCAAAATTGCATTACACAGCCTCTGGTATCATCACACCTATAGGTGTTATGATACCAGAGGCTGTGTAATGCAATGTTGACCTGCTGATGATGAGCACATGTGCTCGAAACATGTAGAGGCAAGAAATAAAACTTATTGTGAAACAAATTTTGTGCATCAAGTTGGTTAAATACTGAGATAAATACCCTGCCACTGTGTTACAATTAAAAAAGTGAAACGCATTTTAGTGACTCGTATTATCGATATAAGCAAATATTTAGGTTTTTGAATCTTTTAACTGCCCAGATCATAAATTTGTTTATCTCTTCTAAATTAAATTTTAATAGACTCTTCTACTACTGTGATTACAAAGTTGAAGAAACCTAAGAAGTTTTCAAACAATGAAGAATTTCGATTTTCTTATTGAATATATTATTTGCGATATTTTCTTTGAAAAAGTAAGACATGAATGTCTCTCTCACCCTAAATAGTCATCAGAATACTTTGGGTCTTCAATAGCTTAAGCAATTAACCAAGTTTTCTAAAATGTCGAAAGATTCAAACGACACGTTTTGTCAACACCATCATGATATTATCAAATTTCCAGTCTTGTTTTGGTCTCGATTAAGAATAATTTCGAAAGCGAACCAACAAGATCCTGTAGGTCATGTTTGATAAAAGCGCATTCTCTGCACGTCCGTCTGTCCCGTTACTTCATTTAGCGTCACGTGCAACACAGGAAACCTCCTGTCGCCTAGGAATACAGGATGAGGCGTTTCTGTATTTCTCTACCAAATTAAAGTGTCCTTCACGTGAGGCACTCACGACTAACAGCTGGGTTTCAGTTAGCACTCTGTGATAAGTATTAATCCTTTTAGAGATGAGTTGCTGAGACACAGAAGAATAAGCTGGAGCAAATTAAGTGAAGTCATGTAAGTTTATTGGGTCTCATTTAATATGGCTTCTACGGTTGACAACTACAGACGTTGATAATTCTCTAAGCGCCGGCTTCACAAACATCACACACAGGCCTACTGATTATCACGCAGTTTAATTGCACCATGCTTTACTGTTTATAAATTGGCAGTAAAGGTAAAACATTAGTAAATTTAAAGTAAACAGGAAACTAAGGTTTGAAAAGGAGTGGCGATACGCAAACATGTTATGCGAAATGAAAAGTGAGGTATACGGAAGAAACTAAAGGAAGAACTATACAATTACGAAGTAAAGGGAAAGGAATCCCTCTACAGACCTGGAGAGGCCCTGAGTTTTTCAGGAGATTCAGGCTCCCAGATCTCATGACAAGTGGCACATGAAGGTGCTAAAGTTGTCAACCCTACGCATCAGCCGCCTTTACCCTCAGGAAATATTCCTGGTACTCATTTCTGCTAGAGGTTGAGTCGAACCCAAGTGCAGCCGGAAAGACTATTTCAATGAAAAATTCCGACACCATCTGGAATCAAACCCGCGACCTTCCAGTTTGTAGGGCAGTGCCTAAACCAACTGATCCACCGCGTGCAAGATGTTAGAATGTTTTCAAATTATATACAATTGCAACCGCCCAAAGCTTATGCCTGTTACAGGTACAGATGTGGAGCTAAAATTTTAAATGTGGATGTCAGATTGTAACACGCTTCAGGCTAACAGGAGAGGAAAGAGGAAGAATAAAATTCTAAGGTCATGAAATGTCAACACAGAGAGTTACGAGACTAGACCTTGTTGTGCCACTGTCCGTAAATGGCTTGTCAGTATTGCGGCTCAGAAACGTGAGCCATACAACTGTTAAATGTGAGTCGAGCCTTTGTGCAGCTGATGTATTGAGGTTCCACACGTGCGTGCAAGAGTTAAAGAAGAGATTAGCATCGGGGATTGTGAAACATTGTGATAAAAGAGCTCACATTATACCTGTTGCATTAATTTGGCTGCAAGTATATTTCCCTAATAGTTCTGGAAAATATAACATGTAATCAACATGCCAACAATGATGGATTTGCCTCCAGTCACGTGTTTTCGGTAGATTACGCTCACTGAAACGAATATTTGACAGCATATTCTTTATTACTTTCCTGAAAATTCTTGTTCTCTTCTTATTTAACATTTCACTTTCCATATGAGAATGTGTGGAATGATAAATATCTTAATATGATTACAATTTAAGATATATGTAGAAAAGGGGACTCCAGAAGGGACAGGACGAGAAAATTAAAAACTATCTGTGGTTTAACAAATTTGTATGTCACTTCTCTGTTTATGTCACATGTAATTGAACTTCATTCGACCACAGGTGTAGCTTGCATATGAGCGAAACTATATTACGTGTAGCTTTCCATCATCTATGTTTGAGTTACCCTTCGAAATATATAATTATGCAGCAAATTTGATTATTGACTCCCCATATTTGTCATCAATTTTAAATTCATGGTTTTTAATTTAAAGTCAACAACATGCTAGCCGTATTTTTTTTATCTTTCTTTCTTATTTGCATGTTTAAATATTAGGTGAAGTTAAAACCCCTTTAAAGCTTCTGAACGTTCATGTTATTCTCGTCAAAATGTGTTTATTTTACCTTTGCTTGTATTATGCTTGTTAGGGGTTGCGCAGTGGCACAGTTGGTTGAGGCACAGCGCTACAAGCTGCAAGGTCGCGGGTTCTCAATGGGGTATTTGGGAATTTTCATTGACTTAACCCGCATCAAAAATTAATATGAGGGATATCACCTGGCGGTAAAGGCGGCCGGTACGTAGGGCTAACAATCTTACCAAATTCATCTACTAACTGTCTACAAATTCTGGGAGCCTCAAAATTTTGGGGCCTCTCCGGGCCATTAGGGGGGGGGGATAGCTATGCTTATTAGAATTTGGCTTGCTACCCTAAGGAAAGTAATGTAGTATAAAATACTCGAAACTAAGTCCTAAGAAAAGAAATTAGACACGGGAAGAGAAAATTCCGTAAAGAGTAGCGATATTGCTTTCCCCATTACTTAGCCATTGTACAATGCTCATATCATAGGGATGTGGACGTAAATTAATATAAAACAAATTATTCAACAAAAGTACGTAGAATTTCGTGAACTGTCTTACTTCAAAAGCGAAGATTAGAAGGGTATGTTAAAATATGCAAAAGGAAGGCAAATTTCAGTCACGTACAAGAAAAATATTCACATTTGAGTCAGTTATTAAGTTTTCTATTACCGGTTTTGAACTTTAGAATTCCACTGCTACAGATTTGAGGAATCGTGTCTTCTGAAATGTGAAGTTGTCACGTTGAGCGAGTAGTTCCTGACATTTCGGAGGTTCGTAATGTTTTCGACTTCAAGATCAGTCATTTCTTAGACTGCTTGACCCTGAAGGTGGAGGCACTATGATCCTTCGAAACGGCAGCAACTACTCACCTAAGAATCCAGCGTCACATTCCAGACGGTTTAAACCTTCAGCGGCACCGCTCTGACAAACTCAGACCTAGCCTATTTTTTATTTGCTTCTTACTATATTCTCTGTTATGCATTTAGATTAATTGTATGATAGCCAATGTATTTAAGAAGTTAAAGGTCTCTCTCTAGCATACCATGCAGGCACTGAGAGGGGGCAGGAGTGTAGTTCTACTCACTCGTAACCTTGGCGATAGATGACAGTGGCCGCAGGACTTAGCCTGGACGGGGCAGGAGAATGGAATATGTCATGCCACCACCGGGTTTCGAGCTTCGAACCTTCGAGCCTCTAGCCAGTCGCAGTACCGACTACGCTACGCCGACCCCAAATGAATCGTAGCTGAAGACGTAACACAGATATTACTGTAAGGGTTATATGAAATTCCTGCACAATAAAGAATTGTTAACATCTCAGGATTTAATTCTTAGTATTATTGTTCCATCGTGTATTTGGTTTCTTAGGGGTACCAGATGGAAAAACAATATGTTGCAAGTACGTAACTTGTTAAAAGAGTGCAAGAGCATTAAAGCCAGCTTATCGAAACGATGGGACTGGCGGTGGACGGTATCATAAGGCGGGGGGGGGGGGGGGTTGTTACAGGCGACAAGTGTCAAATTTCAGAAGTTGGTTATAGGAGAATTCAATGTTTAATTTGGCCAAAAAGCCGTAACATGTAATCTCGCAATCAGGTATTCTAGGCACGGTACTCATATGTCCTTCTTAGGTTAATATTAAGGAATCTTGGCCGGAAGCAGACTATAGTACCTGGAATGATAATGCGGAGAGAGTATGAGGAAAAGTCTGGGCGCGCAGACGGTAGGGTTCAGGTCTGCTTCAAGGGTGTCACACGCTTAGGACGCAGACTAGCCAACACGATGATCCTCCCTGCCATTCATAAGATGAAAAATATTTTGGACTAACCAGGTGGAAGGAATACAGAATTTCGACAAACTTTGAGAGGGGTGGGGAGTCGTGACTAAATAATAAACTTTTTGTGTCAGTTGAAGTTGGTTGCCTAAAATAGTACTATTACAGTAGCAGCATCACGTACAGACGCTATTTTGCGCAGCAGAAGGTGTTTATTCAAATTTGAAAATTGTGGTTGTCTAAATAACTGTAATATCTGGAAATATCCTACGTACAAGAAGACGGTATAATGCATCGTTATTTTCTGACTTCTCTTGTTGCGATGTAAGCGAAACATAGCACACAGGTGGTTAGGATTACAACAGAGTTTAGTACGTCATCTCCTGCATGTTTTGGGTTTCACTGGCCCATAGTCAGAGAGTGCACAACTGTATAGACAAAGGTTTAAATATTTTATTTTCACCAACATATAACATAATTCTCGTAATTTCGCCAGTGTATGATTTGTATAGTAATATTTCTGAATTTTTCTACCTAATTACAAGGGGCACAGATACGAATAATCACGAATTACGTAATTTAGAAACTAGTATCAAACACGTTTAATTGCATCGAGTCCATTTTAAACACAGGGCACTCCATTTGATGTGTGCAATATGCACTATGGCAATTTTTCCGAGTTTTTTTTTTCTTTTCCTCACATTCAAGCTTCAACCGTAATTTAATACCCATCTACACGAGTCCACGAGTTGCGTTAACGCAGCTGCAGCTCTTAATATGGCTTCGCGCTTGATAAAGTAATTGCTAGGGTTCACAATAAAGAAGGCTGGTTTTAGTAGTCCGTGTTCTTTAAACACGTCTACAAATAAACACATTTCAAGTAATTGAATAATGTAGAACACAAGGTCAAAATCTTCATGCTGTTCGTCAAGTTGAAATGTCTACTGAAACAACCTTATGAAAGGTGTATACAAATACATTAATGAATACTCTTCCAGGTTCCATGTACTGCTTCATTCACTATTGTTAATAAGTACTTGGTTGTAACTGGAAATAGACGCTAATGAGACCTTTCAAAACGTATGGCATTTTTAGTGTGCAGGCTTTTTTATTGCCATGACGAACATTCAGCTTCGTTTAAACCTACTTTACAGAGTTTCAATGTTGTCCCTTAAAAGTGTCGTAACATATGGAGATCGTTTATGGACTTATTGAATATCTGTCAGCCAAAAGAATAGTGCATATTATTAATACAGCAGCCAACACAAACGTCAGCCTGTTACGGTTAATAAAGTCTCGACGGAATAGACAAATTGGCCATGTAGCTATTCTTCTTCTCCATACGTCCCATTCTCCCATGTGTCTGTGTAGGTATATCAGCTGATATAAGTACATTGAGTTAACTCTTTTAGGTACAGTGTCAAGTTAAATTCGACAGCGCTTTCCGTTGTACCAGGTCCAATGTCGAATTGGATTCGACAAGTTATTCTACAATGTTCGATGTTTGTTTTCCCCAAGCTCTTGATATCTTGAAACTGCTTTACGACTTGGGAGAGATTAGAGTTTATCTGGGAAATTATTTTTGGCCAGACTGTTGGAATTTAAAAAAAAAATAATTTGATCCGCAAAGAGTTATAAGAAGTATTTTGAAATTTTCTGGGACGGTAGGTGAAAAATATGGAATAGTATATGAACCAATGATAAAATCTTCCACTACAACTACTCAAGTAACACAACTTGATACAATTATTTCTAGTTGTACTTGTATATCCAATGCATTTCGACAGCTTTGTGACATCTTCAGATATAACTTTTTTTAAGTGTTTGTTACGTAAGGTTGCAAATGAATGATCTGGGAATAAATAGGGTTTCGCAAAAACGGTACTGAAAAATTTTGTGTTTTTAAAATTCAAAAAAGACTATCATGACCTGAAAATTTAACAGATTATTATACCTTGAACTTTTATTACTATTTTACACGGGAAATATATCACTTCCATTAATGCCATTAATAACACTGGTCAGTCTGTTTGCAAATATTTTATTTTTTCTGGAAAATTTTACATAATGGGGTTCGTGTGTAATACTTCATACTACAGTCTTATGAAATGTATCTGAAAGCAGCATTTTTCTCTGAAATTTGTGTACCGATATGTCAAAATATACAGTATCAATTTCCTAAAAATGTACACTTCATGGTCACCGCCTTGAGAACCTCAAACTATTACCTTTTCCGGCAGGTTTAGAAAGTTGCTCCATTACTTCAGGTGCACCATTAATTTTTTTTTTGCGGAGGGACGTGTTTTCACTGCATTAATTAAAGGTACCGCACATTCGGTTGGCCATTGCGGCCCGGAAGTGTTGCCACAACGTAATTCGCGTAACAGTTTCACGACATTTCGCACTGGTCCTTCTCCCAGCTGTCAGATGTCAATGACTCTGAAACACGTCTCTGCAGTATTGTCTTTAATTCGTCTTCACAAGACAGAAAGCGATAGAAACAATTACACAGCAGGAAGGCGTCAAAGCGACGTTGTAGTTTGACTGGAAATTTGCATTCTCGAGGCTCAAAAACATGGTTAAGTGTAGAGGTCAAACTCAGATTTAAGTGAAGGTTTTTCCAGTTGAGCAAATGACAGAAACGATGAGAAACACTAAAACTGTGAGGCACATACTTACATTTCAGTTGCAGGAGACGGCTTCGAGATATGTAGCATAGCTGAGAATATATTAAACAAACACTAGCCAACGGATGAAAAGGGGTGGTTCTCTAGATTTGGGGTTAGGCGTGGAAGGCTAACAACTTCCTCCATACTGCACTACACTGTTCAGTATAACGCAGTGTGTGTTTCTCTTACGTAGTATCTTCAAAAACTTCCCCCATTTGCTGGTTTAATTTAGAGTAACTGGCTGGCGTAATTTAGAGGAAATGCTACTGTGAATAAAGAAATGTGCATTGACATCCTTCGTCGCCCTAGGGATGCGGCAAGAAGGAAACGCCCTGAAAAATGGAGAAACAGCAGTTGGTTTATCCTTCACGACAATGCTCCAGGGCACCAGTCGGTTTTGGTCAAGGATTTCTTAGCATAAAACAATGTTACAACATTGGAGCTTCCCCCAAACTCTCCTAACCTGGCTGTAGCTGACAGTTGTCTTTTTCCTCGATTGAAATCAGCATTGCTGGGAGGGTGCTTGTGTGCTGCTGACTTCAATACGAATGCGATTGAAGAGCTGAAAAGTTTTTCACAAAATTACTTCCAGGAATGTTTCCAAAACTTTTACAGTGGCTGGAAGAAGTGCAGTCCTATAGTTGCGCAAAAGGCATGATTTGAAGGAAATGTGGCTTAAATGATTGCACTGTTTTTAATTTCCCAGAAATAGAGTGATTCGGGAACATTTTGAAACTAACACATATTCACTGCATACAATGAATTAATTTATTGATTCATCTGAAAATCAATTGGTTAAAGAAACGCATTTTGCCTGCTGGCACTATTGTCGTCATGAAACACACAAACACGGAATGGCGTGTTCGAATCCCAATGGGATGACCGACATAATAAACGTGGATGTTACCTGAAAGTAACACTGGTCTATATTGGGTTAATTCCTTTTTTTTTGTTGTGTTATTTTGTAGTTAGGGGCATTATTAAGGAAGGTACTCTGTTCATCTAAACTGTTGAATGTCTGTAAACTTTTCACGAATACATAATTGTTACGGAATATACAAATTTCAGGTGGAATTTTTCACGATCGTTGGAGAATACGTAATTATACTTGGCCACAGTAAGTGTCCATCCAGATATTGACCCACTATAAGATAACAAACACGAAGTCTGCTTATTTGATGTTCCACAGTACATCTCCGTAAGGCTTATTCTGGTAAATTTTTAGCTCGGGCGTCTGTAAAGCATGTAATCACCGCAAGACTAACAAGACACACAATCACAGTTGAATTCCTGTCAAAATCTCTGGAAATTACATTATTTTTACTCAATTTCGTCGAAGTTCAGAAACGCAAGTGCATCTTCCATATCAAAGTGCATTGCACCAATCACTAAAACATGCCCTTTTTATCCTAATTAAATACAAATTTCGTATGTGGAAATTTTGTTTGTGTTTGTGTGTTTATTTTCCTCCACTTATTCACCTTTCTAAGCTACTGAAGCGATTTGGATTAAATGAGATATTTTGCGGTAAAAAATGTAGTGCTCTCAGCCAATGATTCTGGTATGTGTCAATTTAATTCTTTGTATAATCTGTATTGCACATTAAGCTTAAATTAGCGCTGCTTATTTTAAGAGGAATTCAGAGGATAAGAAATGGTTGATATGATAAGAAAGACGGATCTCATTAACACCTACAGCTTTCCTGTGAATTCTTTAACACGCAACTTGTGCAAGTACCTTCCGAGTCTTCACGAGAAACTTATTAAATTTTAAAGTTTTCCTTAAAAAATGAAGGGGTTTATACTGCAAAGTTATAACTCTCTGTCCATTATAATATATTATGCACCGTCAATGCAAACATACATCAAACAAGATGCAGTAATTAAAATTAGGTTACATTTGGCTACATGTTTCGGCCGTGACCGGCCATCTTCAGGCCAACTAAGAACAACAATTAAGGTACAGTAAAAACAGTTCTTAATCGGATCCCATTAATTACTATTTTTACTGTACCTTAATTGTTGTTCTTAGTTGGCCTGAAGATGGCCGGTCACGGCCGAAACATGTAGCCAAATGTAACCTAATTATAATTATTGCATCTTGTTTGATGCATGTTGTGTATTGACGGTGCATAATATATTATACAATTTGATAACACACAACGGGATGACCTCTCTCAAATCTCTGTCCATTAGTTTACATTTAAAGTATATATATATATATATATATATATATATAAACATATGCCACATCAACTGTGTAGATATTAACATTTATGGAGCAGATATACTATTCAGAAGCTAAACCCGAAGTTTCATTTCAGTGTTAAAAAGATCACACCAATTCTCCAGTCCTAGACCAGACGAATTGAGTCCACACAAATCCACCTTATGTGTGCCTGTTTTAATATTATTCTCTCATCTAAATCATGGGCTTCCTTTTTGTCACTTTCCTTCAGGGTTCCTCATCAAAGCCCATAATTCATCTATCTTCTGTTCCATGCTTGCCACATGTTCCACTCATCTCATTCTTCGTAATTAATTACGCTGCCATGTTGCAAGGATTACAAGACACGACACTTTTCATCATACAGGTGTCTAAATGTTGTCTATAAGGTGATGGAAGATTTCAAACAGCACTAATAGATCTCTCTTCGTAAAAATTAACTTTAAATGACGGACTGTCATGAATAATCACATCGCATTTGTAAAATATTTATATCCTTAATTGCTTCACATCTATACCCAACTATCAGAAAAAGTTTTACTCTTGGAAATATCGGTTAAATCCGTGAAATTAATTAGCGATAATAAACATTGTTTTTCCAGAAACTCCATTTTTCAGTGACAGCACATTCCTTTATTAAAACATTGGACATATTTTCTCTCCAATATTTCTGTGACCATGTGTTACACTTTACCTCCTCCTCATCGTCCTCCTCTTTCTTCTTACGACTTTAATATGCTAGTGTGTTTACTTGTGCCATTAGAGTCTTATTTAGATTTAGTCAAGTCTTTTTACGGAAATTAATAAACACGAAAAAGCAGTTCTTCTGGTGCAGATAAAAATTGTAAAGATTCGAGGAGATTTCTGTTGAGGTAGGAATTGTTTATTTAGTTATAATGATGGTAGGTGTAAGAGAATTACAACTTGTTACTTTATGAGATCGAATATTCCGTTTGCATTTTCTGAAATTTGAAAGAACGGGAGGTCTTACAAAGCTACAATTGTCTTCCGTTTTCTCTTTGGTTTAGATTATCAAACAGAGTTTCTTTCACGTCGAAAAGTGTACATTTCAAATGACTTTCAGTGGATTCATTTCTTTGCTGAACGTACATAGATACGGTAAATAAGAGAACTGATTGTAGGCTACTTGTTACAGTTATGTTTTGTAACGATGTGTAATCTGATACCTGAATATGCCCACCTCAGTTAAGCAGGACTTTTATATTGTGACAACGGAAGCAGTATATTTCGCCGAATGATGCTACCCCGTACTATGCTACACATTGTTACAACCCATAAGATCTGAAGATAGATCTCGGCTTGGAAATTTGAAGTGGCCTAGCTACAAGATGATTATTTTTCATGACGATGATTTTAACATGTGAAGAATGAAGACCAACAGAGACAGAGATAGAAGCGTAAGAAAGGGGAAAGGTATGGGAGAATTTAAAGACGTTACATTTATGGTTGAAGGGAAATGGAGGGGATGGAGCTTAACATTGTTAGAGGATTCCCGGGCTTCGCCCTTTCGTCCTTCTGTTAGGAGTGGAACGAAAATGAAGACGTTGAAATGGAGAGAAATAGTGGCCCTAAATAAGGGTAACCAAACTTAGACTTCCCTATATTGCGTACTATTATAAGGTAATTTTGTGGTCTTCAGAGTAAGGGGATTAATTTAGACGGGTTTAAATTGGGAGCTTAGCGTGAGAAGCATACCCCAAAGTAACAACTTGGAACACGAGAACCATTAGAGTAGGCCTCTTTGCTTGAAGCATAATGTACAGTAGCAACTTAGAATTTTGGAGCCATTGCATTGTTTGCTTGAAACATAACGTAGAACTTGGGAACCCTCGCATTATTTGCTTGAAGATAGCGTAAAAATATGGCAGTTTTCCTCTGCCTTCCAACAGACACTGGAGTGGTTAAATTCGTCTATGTTATATAAAATAACGAATTTATTTTCTTGGAAAGAACAAACTACGACCATGTTAGCAACACCAATCATTTCATTCTGTTCAAGTAAATAATGCCCTTTTGATCCGAAAATTACGATTATACGAAACACTTAAAACACTTTCTGCGTGGACAAAATGCAGAATTTTTAACTATTAGAACACGTGGTATGTATACTTACTGTTAGGCTTTAAACGGCTCATACAAATTTTTATGACATCAATCGGCATGAATGATGGTACCTTTTAATAGCTGTGTGTGTGTTTTCTATCTTTTATTGGTTATATTTTAAAGTCGCATCCATAAGAACTGAGATTTATTCTTCTTTCTGTAATTATTTTCATACTAAGGTGTTATTATTAGTACAACTACTACTACTACGACTAACGGTAGTAATCACCTTCATATAGGGAAAAAATATATATATATAATTATTTACCTGAAACAAACCACGTTTCAAGAACTTATTATGTTGCAAATATTCTGTGTTACAGCACGTGGTACAAGTAATGTCATTTCTCAAAATAAACATTTTCTAATTTTACATTAGTACTGCCGACAGTACTTTCGCAGTGCCCAATGTAGCTGATCTCTGTAGTTCCTTGTTGTCTTACTTTTTAGGTGTGTGGCTGAGATATTATCTGAATGATTTGTAGATTGTTCCAGTTGTCCCTGTTATTATTATTGGTATCAGTCTTGATTTACGGTCTGCGCAAGCTGTACTTATACGTGATGTAAAGTCTGTATATGTCAAAAGCTTTTCGAATTCTTTCGTGACACATTTCTGCCTCCAGAAATTGCAACAACTATTAACATCATGTTCTGTTTTCATTATCCCGGATTATGATTTCCGGTTTATGTATAGTGACGGCTCTGTCACTTCTCAATTGTTTATTCCATTTACCTTACTTTCTTTAATTCTTTCCAGTGATTTGCTTCATCCTCATATCGGTTTTCCTTGTCTAATTTTACCCCTTTATTATTATAGTTAAAATTATTATTATTTTCATTATCCTCCTCATCATCAATTGCATCTTTTCCTTGTTAGTTTTACTCTGCTATCGACGCACGATCAGTACAGCCTTATTTCTTAACCTTTTGACGCCTAATGTCAACTACAGTGGTCGTACCGCACCGCTAACCTCTAAAGTTGCATTTTATATATTTATTCAACAAATATAGGTACAGAATATTTTAAACATGGTATATACTCTCCGTTTTTTTTCTTCAAAATGCAGTTTGTTTCATAAATCTAATGTATTTGGTTCCTATTCACATTTTATATACAGAGTGTGCAAAAATTAAAAAAATAATTCCGGCGCCAAAAGGTTAACTGAAAAGAGTGCCACAGTTCCATAACGAAGCTAGTGTGCGGACATAGAGAATCACATGTTTTCTGACGTCAGTGGCCCGTAATTATATAACCAAGACATATCGGAGTGTTTTACTGGCTCTGACTCAATATGATATCAGCGTGCCATTACCGCGCGGTATTGTTGCGAGTGCCTCATATCAGGTCAATCTGACCTGCAGTGACCCCACACTACACAGTGGGACCTGGTGGTGCCTTCCCTAAACCTGGTCGAGTCCACACGCAAACAGAGTTTTTGGTTCTAGCTGCGGTAAAATCTAATTCACTGATGTCGCGCCCGAGGGGAGTAAAATCAGCTGATAGATGATGATTATGAGGAGGTGTGGTCTTCTCAAATAATTGAATTGGCATCCCACTAACGCCATTCCACGCTCGTCGGCCTACGCAGATGGATTGTAGCCAGCTAACACTTCGTAAAATAGAAGGTAGAGAGAAAAAGTGGGTGGACGTTTGACCGCATTTTAGCTCGGAGCGAGAGTGTGAGAAGGTAGGCGGACGATATCTTTCTTCAAAACGTGTCGACCGCCACATGTCCTCACCCTTTTCCGATTTCCCACCCTTTGGTGCTGTTTGGCTCCTGAAACTAATTGAGCTTGATGTGAGGAAGGCCCTACTCCGCTGTCTTCCTGACAGGAGTTCAGGATTCGTGTTGGAGGAAATTGGATTTGGACGTGAATTTAAGGAACACCATCCTGCCGACGTGGGGTTACAGTGCAACCCCATGAGTGACACGAAATTATCAGCTGCAAGGAAATTTGGCCCATCGCCTGATAGCTACGTAGAGAACTGCATTTACGGAGATGAGGGGACAAAGTAACTGCTATGTTTGTGTTCTAAACGTGGATTTAGTCCTCAACCCGCCCGAGGTAACCACGTGATAAATGAATGGCAATATATTGTTCCCTACCATGCACTGGGAGACGCTAAATCGATCCATCATGCCTAAGGCGAAGTTCTATGAACGTGACAGGTGTTTTATGGAACTCAATCCATAATCTTTCGAAGTTTCGCAAAGAGACACCGGCAGGCTGTAGCTATGTTTTAGGGGCATAGCTTTCTCCCTATCGCCTTTCAAAATTGTCGACCGAGTTCTGAAAGCACTTGGGCTGAGCTTCAACGGGAGGTTATGTCATTATTTATAAAGAGATTTTAAAGGCGACAATTTTTCTTGAAGATGTTAGCATAGCGTGCGATACATGAATAGATCTTGTATGACTAGGAGCTGATGGCTCCAGTCACCCTTTTGTGGAAAAGTTACATTGGATGATTTCATTCAAACCTATCACTTAATGTTCGAGTGAGTTTGTGTGTCTACGTAGGGTTCGCGAGGTCAACACGCGCCTATATCATGCAGATACAAATACAACTGCGAGAGAATCGGCATTGAAATTTTCTGAAATAATTTCTTTGCTTATTATGCAAAGTGTAAACATAAAGGTAGAGGTACATCAGTCCCATTACAGGCCTGGAGTGGCCCAGAGGCTTCCAGGAAGTTAAGGTTCCCATATTTCATGACAACGGCACAGGATGGTGGTAAGTTTGTCAGCCTTACGCACCGGCCGCCTTTACTCCCAGAAAATGCTCCTGGTACTCATTTCTGTTAGAGGCTGAGTCGACCCCAAGGCCATAGTGCGATCGGAAGGAATTTATGTCAATAAAAAATTCCAATGACACCAGCTCGGATCTAACCAGCGACCTTCCGATTTGTAGCACAGCACCTTAACCACTGTGCTACCGCAGTAACCCACACATATAAACGTAAAGGTAAATCAGTCCCGTTACAGGCCTGGAGTGGTCCAGAGGGTTCCAGGAAGTTAAGGTTCCCATATTTCATGACAATGGCACAGGATGGTGGTAAGGTTGTCAGCCTTACGCACCGGCCGCCTTTATCCCCAGGAAATGCTCCTGGTACTCATTTCTGATAGAGGCTGATTCGACCCTAGGGCCATCGGAAGGGTTTTATGTCAATGAAAAATTCCAGTGACCCCAAATATGAACGTACCTTCCGTAAATATGACACAAGTATCTGAAATGTTCTAGTTCTTGGCTCGACAGCCGTATTGGCTCTAAGCCTTTTCATTGTCCACGCTTCGTGATCACACTTAGTCACACCACATTCAATAGGACTCCTCTGGAGAAGTATAAGCCCGTCGCAGTTTTCTACCTCACAAAAGCCATAATGACTCTAGGTCTCCTCATTGTCCATACTTCATGATCACATTCAGACACAGCCCTTTCCGTAGGAATCCTCTGCACAACTGATCGGCCAATCGCAGAAGCCTCTACCTGACAACATACACAACACTCACCTCAGATGAACATCCATGTTCCTGGCGGGACTTGAAACAGCAATCCCAGCAAGCGAGCCACGGCAGACGCAAGCCTTAAACCGCTCGGTCAACGGGAAGGCGTCTTAAATATTTCAGTCTCGTAAAAATACTCGACTTTTGTTCATAGGTTACCACAGGTGGTAACCGGTATTCCGTTTATGTCAGAATTGTTACCAAGCGCGATCTAGGACGTGTGGTACTAATAAAGTAATCCTATCAAGAATATCTTTTTCAGATTCCACCTGCATATCTTTCCAACGCGAGGAGAACAAGCCTAGTAAACCCACCCCGCGCAGCCTTCGCTGTGAAGCATAAATTGGCCCATTTTATCATGTTTTCCACGTTGTTTGAATCCCAGGAGTTCATTGCCGGGACCACAAATCCCTACCAATATGCCCTATATAATACCCGGTAAACTCAATTCATAACATTGCATCTAATTTTCTGAAGACATATTTTAATATTGTCCTCCTATACATTTATCATTCTATTAAATTGTGTCACATCAGTTTGTGCGATTAATTGTTACGTACATGTATCATTACGCCATACTTCTCAATTTTCCCACCCATTTCAATTTCCTTGAAACAACTACAGTACCCTCTAATATGTCCTGTATTTTACTTATTGAAGCTTTTTATTTTCCCATAAATATTCAGTCTTATTATATCCTTCCTATTAATTTTTCGTAGTACCTTATACAGCCGTCACAAGATACTAGGCAACAAACACCGAGGGCTGTGACTATCATTCAGTAGTTGTTAACTGAAACTTGTTAATCTGGAATTTGATATCCCGTACTTATAAGATTAAAATCAAGTGTTATACGGATTGGATTTACGTAGTTAGTTCAAGCTGAACCGCACTGCAGAATTACAACAGACGCTTAAAATAATATATCTGGGCTTCGGTGGGTGCTGCTATGGACAACCGTTCACTTGACTTTCATGAAAAGGGATCTTAATGATTAAAAGAGGAGAGAGGAAAATAATTTCCAATCATTCTGGAATATAGGAGCCAAAACAGTTTAACGGTGATCCTAACCATTAATTTTCGAATAAAAGTAATGAAAACGCCCTTCTACAACAGCCATGGTGTAAGGCTAAAATCCCTCTGTAGGGAGGGTGTAATAAAATCACTGCTTCCGTCCGAGTCCATACGTGAGTTGAATAGGGTGGGGACATAAAGATCCGGAACCGTGCCAGTAGGGTGCATGAACGTTCAGTTACATTGAAACAGTTTTTTTTTTTGTAGATTTCTTTAACCTGCCAGCAATGAAATAAAAAAAATAGTAAATTGAGTGTAGAATACGACAAAAAAAAACGAAAAAAGCAGATGTTCTTCTAAGTTGTGTCGCACTGTAGAAGGATATCGAAGTTTCAGATGAGCATTCTTCTACCGAATCCTCAATAGATTTGATGTTTCTACGGTGGTGAGAACAAACTAAATTTGCACGCGTGCCCAGAAGAAGAAAGAGCGTGCTTCTCAGAATTTTAGGTAAATTCATAGCAAACTACACGGCGTCATGTCTCAGAAGACAGCATTCTTGAGGTGAAAACATCATAGTGCCTTAATTATCAAGCGAAACGTCAATAAAATGTATGGTCTGGGTGATGGAGGTAAAGCTCCCAGTATACTTGACCTGTGACCAAGGTGAGTTTGAGTGGTTAGCTTTGCCCCACCCGTTTCCACTTTTTATCCTGTGGTACAAATTCTGGTTCCCCTTAAATGGAAGCTGAAAGGGTCCAGATATAGTCTGGACGCAGCTGATGAAAGAAAAATCTCACACCAGTCGGGAATAGAACCCAGATATTCCGGTCGTTCAACCTATAGATTGACAGTTTTCCTAACTGCCTAACGCAAGCTCGAGAGGCACAGAGCTTACGGTCAATGCAAAGTCAAATTCAAAATGACGTATTTAATTCCGTCAATGTGGATGTGACTGAAAGAAATATTGCCAGGAAAAAATGTTGGTCGTGTTGTTATATATTGTATTTCATAATTATTATTTGTTTACTTTAAAATTACTGAACTTTACAGAAACACGTTTTTGAAAATTGAACTTACATTTTAGAAATAAGTATCACCAGGCTACAAAGAGTTCGAATGAACTGATGGTCGTTGGCCAAAACGGTTTAACGCCAGGGACACTGAATGTGTGTGTGTGTGTGTGTGTGTGTGTGTGTGCCTTTGTCAGTCCGTCTGTGGACAGATAAAAGTGCGGGTACACATACACACACACACACACACAGACACACATACATGCATGTGCAGTCCATATATTAACATTAGGTTGTAATTTTATTATGTTTACATGTTATAACCCTTAATATCTTGTGATGGGGGAAGAAAATTAAGCCATAAAATATTGTATAACAAACACTATTGCAGACCGAAATACATTTTTAAGTTATTCAATTACATATTATTATTATTTTCATCATCGTCGAATTTTTCACTTCTCAGCTTTTGTTGGAAAATATTCACCTATCCTGGGATGTAGTAATCAACAGGATTAGGCACAGTGGTCTTACTTGTAGTTTAAAAAGATTCTTACAATAGAACATGTGCCAAGAATTACAGATTCTTGCAGTTGTATATTTGTATTCGGGTGCAAGTTAAGTCTTGTTAGACTTTGTGAAAGTGACTTTGGAATTACTCCCGTAGATGATATTACTACCGGGATCACTTGTGCTGCCTTTTGTTTCCACATAGCACATATTCCATTCGCCAGTTCTTGGTACTTATTTTTTTTGTCGGTTATTGTTTGGGCGAGATTATGTGTATTTGGGACAGCTATGTCTATCAAAAAGGTGTTCTTTGTTTTCTCGTTCATAAAAGTTATGTCAGTTCGATTAAAAGGTATTGTTTTGTCCATAAGTATGCTGCTATTCCAGTACGGCTTGAAATTTTCATTCTCCAGTACATTGGCTGGTGTGTAGTTATAATATGGACATTTACCTTCAGTCAATTCGGCTGCTTCTGCCAGTTTCTGATGGATAACTTTGGCTAGTCCATCATGTCTCTTTACATACTCGGTAGCAGCTAGCTGCTCACATGCTGCAATTATGTGTTGGATTGTTTCCGATTCTTTTCCACATCTACTACACAGCTCATCGATGTCTGGTTGCTTCAAAATATATTTCTTGTAGTTTCTTATTAGTATGACTTGGTCCTGTATTGCTGTTAAAAAGCCCTCTGTTTCAGCGAACAAATCCGCTTTTGTCAGCCATTTGTTCGACGCTTCTATGTCTACATATGGTTGGCTGAGGTCATACGGATGGCAGCCATGCAAGGCTTTTTGGCACCATTGTCTCTTGACTTGGTTATTATATTCTTCATCTGTGAGGAGTTCATTTGCATTTGTGCGGACTAAGTCCAGTGGTGTGCATGTATCATCTGCTTTTACTACTGCAGCATGAAGAAACAATGTGACCTGTTTGTTTAAGAAGTATGTCTGAAAGAGCTTCACTTGTTTATCATGTAGTCGAGTTATATCAATCAATTCTCTGCCACCCATTTCCGTGGTAGAGTAAGTCTTTCCTTTGCAGCACGGGGTTGGTGAAATCTATATCTCGTGAGTAATGTTCTCATTTTGGTTTGGAGGTTTTCTATTATTATTATTATTATTATTATTATTATTATTATTATTGCTACTAAAGGGGGGTGGTGGTGGTGGTGGTGGTGGTGGTGGTGGTGGCAGAGTCGATGGTAATTCCATTTTACTGAACAAGATGCGAAGTAACTGCTGATTCTCGTAGAGACGTAAGAACTATCACAGTAACTGTAAAGTTTGCCGAATCATACAAATAACTCACATCTCAGCATAACGCAACAGTTCAAAGCACAGTAATCAAGGCGTAAAGGTATTAATCACGCTAGGAACGCACCGCATTTCTGTAACTCCACTACCCGCTGAGAAAGGATCAACCGCATTCAACATCGTGACCGGTTTCCTTCAAGCCTAACACGCTCTGTTGAACTTTGATCAAGTGCCTATGATATTCCACAAATCACAAGAAACTGGCATACTTACGTACGTTTTAGAAGTGCAGGTGAGAGAATTCGTAATGATGCTTAATGGTTTTGTAGGATCCTAGTATGAAAGGAGGAGCTTTCGCTGCGCATGAGGACAAAGACTCTTTCTCATCTTATTTTCTTGTATAATCAATACCTTCAGTCATGATTCGACCTTTGTCTGCCGTTAAATTCTTCCTATTCGTTTTTTTCTCCACACAAGTGTTTTATTTTAACAGTGATGAAACACCTCTTTTAAGGTCATGCACTGACATAAATTGTGTACTAAATGGAAGTGAGGAAATGTTGCCTGTGTTATGAATATAGGGTTTATAATCAGTGGATCTTAATGCTCCTAACTCCTTCTGCCTATTCAGAGAAGTAACTTTAAACGCACATTATGATTCATTTTCTGTTAAGGAGGAAGTCACCACGCAAAAGTATTTGCATGGCTGTGCCCCCCCCCCCCCCCCAAAAAAAAACAATCCCTCTAAAAATTTTCAAAAAAATTCCATTAAAAATTTAAGTTTTTCTTTCCTACTTATAAAACATTTTTTTCACTAATATCTTTATTTTAATAATTTA
>Ga0123352_10005210_pt1 | contig 19476 bp, 9 predicted proteins | sample TergutLab28metaG_FD_89700 | JGI IMG/M metagenome (GOLD analysis project Ga0123352, IMG submission 89700) | Labiotermes labralis P1 segment gut microbial communities from Petit-Saut dam, French Guiana - Lab288 P1 | ecosystem: Host-associated > Arthropoda: Insects > Digestive system > Gut ... | reverse complement strand
CTTGGAATAACAAAACTAGATAAAGAAAAGAATCAATGTATTAGGCAAAAAACGGGAGTACAGAACATAGTAAAGGAAATAAAACAGTACCAGAAAAAGTGGCTACAACACGTACAGAGGATTGACACAAACAGACTACCAAAACAAGCACTACAGTATAAACCAAAAAGACGAAGGAACATAGGACGACCGAGGAAGAGACGGAGGGACCAACTTCAGCTTGAGGATCAAGGAACAGGAAACACGCCTAACCCTTCAGGAACATGATGATGATGATGATGATGATGATGAAGTAACATTTTTCTTCCTGATAATAAAATCGTACAGTTTAATTAGACATCAGTTTGGTGTAAGAAAAGTGGCGCATTCAACAATGGATTGATGAAGACAGATAATTAGTTAGATATATTAAGAGATATATTCTGCTTTTGCTGGGAAAACCAGAAAACTTGCAAGCTGTTAAATATGGTGAAAATGCGAAGGATTAATTTTTAGTTCGACTCTGAATTCAGTCACAATGCGAATTTTAAAGTTCTAATTTTATTAGCCCGAAAACTCGTTCTCAGAGCTAGGTATAGTAGATTCAAGCAACGCAAATAACTTCCTATTAGAATTAGCGAAGTCGCAGTATTTTTCACGAATGCCTCGCCATGCATTAATGTTTGCAAAGATGCACTGAACATTTAACATGACATTATGATTTAAGCCGGATACTGTGCAATGTAACAAAGCTACTGGTTAACTAAAGTGATGTACACACTTTCAGTTGAGTAAGAAAGGTTTTTGATCGGACTTAATGTCCCAAGTGACAAATGCGTAACATTCTTACAAAAACGACGACAGTTGTCATTTATTCCAGATCTCATCACGTGCCTAAGGATCAATAAACCGCAAGGTAAGGTATCTAATAACATTGGCGTGTTTTCTCCACAACTTTTTTCTCTAGCCTTGGGCAGCTGTATGTATAGTGCAGTGCACGGTTTTTGGCCGGTGGAGTGTTCAGACACTAGGCTTGGAGCGAGTCACTAACGCAGCGACAGCGCCACGTTTGGTCTAGTTCTTCCTGTCTCCTCCTCCGTATGTACAGCCGACCTTTTCACACTCAAGTCTGAATCAAATAAACACCTATCACTCGCCACTTCATCACACCAAGCAGGCCCTTCTGCCATCTCCGCCAACTTCCACATTGGCCGAAAACCGTGAACTGCACTCTAGTATTATCAAGAACCCGTTCTCAAAATAACTGAAGCTTTATATCCGAGACGAACAAAATCACGAGGACCTGTTAATTGATCATAGAGTCTTTTTCCACAAAGTTATTTACAGAGTAATATTTTATCTTTGAAGTGATTTATGACTTCTCAAACGTGTTCTATAAAATCTGCATGAAAATAATATTCGTACAAGTATAGCGGATATACAATGCTATTTTATTGCTATGATCACATGTTAGAACTCAACCGGTATTTGTGACAGTACATCTATATTTCACGTTTTCTTGTTTGATACTACGAATCCCTTATATTAAATTATGTAGAGGTTAAACACTACGATTTGTTAGGCAACTTTGATCTATGAAAAGTAGAGCGGTCTGGACTTGTCGTTTCCATTACCTACACGTTGTCTGTAGCGCAATATTGACTTGCGATATAATATGTAACACACATTTTTCCATCTATATCTATGAAACGTCTATGACTTTTCCATTTTATTCAATTCCGCATAAAAGCATACATTTATTTGTTGTAAATTTAATTCAGTCCAGCACAGACACCGATAGTTAACTCTGGCTGTGTTGTGTTTCTACCGGTGCAATGGACTGGACTGATCTGGCTCAGGAGAGGGACAAGTGGAAGGCTGTTGTAAATGCGGTAATGAATTTCTGGGTTTCATAGACGGTAGTATGACAGGACAAAATTACCTAGACTTTATGCAAAATTAATTACCAAAATAACTAGACGATGTTCCTTTCGCTACACGGATTGCTATGTACTTTCAGCATGACGGAACCCCTTCTCATTATACCCGACATGTTATGCGACATCTCTATGACACTTTCCCTAATAGGTGGATCGGTCGTAGCAGTACCATTAACTGGCCACCAAGATCTCCAGACTTAACTCCGTTAGATTTTTGTTTATGGGGTTGGATGAAGAGTGAAGCGTACAGAAAAAAGTGGATACACGAGACGAACTGTTCGTTAACATACTGGATGCTATCGCCTGCATAAAGGAACGTCAAGACGCACTCAGACGAACAACAGGCCATGTCTTCACACCAGTTGCAAAGTGCATTGATGTTGACGGTGGAATTTCCGAACATTTATTATAAACTGTACCAACTCTGTCACTTGAACAATAAATACCGGTATTAGAAACAGTACATACACGTAATATCTCTTTCTTATCAACAATTTTGCGGTTGTACATTCAAATAGCTCTATCTCGGAAACCGTTCGGAATAGGACACGTGTTCATATAAACATTTTTGCTTAGAATGACCGATACTATGACCTCCCAGAATATTGACCTTTCCTCCTGGGACACCCTGTAAATATATATATATATATTCTCCCCCCTGCGCGCCACATGCCCCGCCCATCTTATTACTCGTGATTTGATCGCCCAAATAATATTTCGTCAGAAGCACAGATCATGAAGCTCTTCACTGTGAAATTTGCTCCAGTCTCCCTTCATCTCATCTATCATAGGCTAACATATCTTCTCTAGAGCAGCTTATCTTCAATATTCTTAGTCCACGGTTTAAGCTTTACGTTGAGAAACCGGGTTTCACACCTACATAAAAAAAGAAAAATTATAACTCTGTATATCTTAATTTTACATTTTCGTATGGAAAACGGTAAGACAAATATTTATGGTCACAACACTAGAAAGTATTCTCTTATTTAAATCTGAACTAATTGTGTCATCAATGGAAATTTATCTGCTAATTTCTTCCTAAATATTTGAACTTTGCCACGTTCCTAAAATATTTGTCGCATATCTTAAAGTTACGATTTTAACCTGCATAATGTTCATGAGACAAGAACTTACGCTTATTTTCTCTGCACGTACTTGTAACTTTTAATATTATTCTTGCTTCATTTTACTTTTAAATAAGTACGTACAGATTTTGCGCACGTTACTCATGCCTTACAATACTTTGCAGTTACGCATCGTCGCCATATTTGTAATTGCTGACTTACAAAAATAATTTATGAGGCGTACGTACATTTCGGCCCTGTAATTCAGTTCCTCAACGAATTTCGCACACGTACATTTCGGAGCCCAGTTTTGTTGCACCAGACGCTGGGAAGATGTAGAGTAAATAATTTTGTACGTTTCGGGGAAAAACACGTCTTAATGCTGCTACGATAAAGGATTGACATGTTGTGGTATAATGTTTGGAAACATTTGTTGTAAATACGTTTTAGAACACCGTGTCCATACAAATCTGTTAATTGGTGAATGTGTTGTCTATTGCTAACAGCGTGTATCAAACCAGATCCAAGAGATATTGTGTTGAAAAATTCCTTCCGGAAAGTCAGAGCGCAGTCCCAAACTGTAGCTGCATTTTTTTATGTGTTATTTCCAAAGAAAATGGAAAGATAACACTAATTTCCGTACGGCTGTTTTGTAACCAATTCGCACTTCATGAAAGTCATAAAGTAAAAGGTAAAGCAGTCCCGTTACAGGCCCGGAGTGGCCCAGAGCGTTCCAAGAAGTTAAGGTTCCCAGATTTCGTGACAATGGCACAAGGATGGTGGTAAGGTTGTCAGCCTTACGCACCGGCCGTCTTTACCCCCAGGAAATGCTCCTGGTACTCATTTCTGTTACAGGCTGAGTCGACCCCAGGGCCACAGTGCGATCGGAAGGATTTTATGTCAATGAAAAATTCCAATGATACCAGCTGGGATCGAGCCAGCGACTTTCATGAAAGTCATACCTTACAAAAATTTGTACCTTCCTGGGGGTAGTGACCCTAACGTCGCTCTCGCCTCAAGAGTTGTGTGTGTTCCATATTGTTGGCACTGGTTCTACAAAGCCATAGCTTAGGCATTTGGGTTACCCGAAATGACACATTCTTCACATCACGTGTCGTTAGACTCTTCTAAATGGCTCAAGAGTGGAATGGAAAATCTTGCAAGAAAAGGTGTACAGAGGGCATAATGATATCGGAAACCTCCTTTTTGTAAAGAAATTTAGTTTAAAAGTAGCAAACTTATGTGTTTGAAATAAAATTCTCATATTCTCATACGATGGTATATTTAATTAGAATAATGTAACGTGTAGAATGATCACTACTATTCGGAAATATCTCACAAAAATATCGATTTCAAGTTATTATTAAAACCAGCATAATTTGTACGTCATTAAATGTAATAAAACATAGTTCTGCGTATCATATAACAACTCTTCTTGCAGAATGTCTGCAGCAGATGAGACCCTGTTAGCATTTGGTTCCCTGCTCTCTGACACACACATGAGAAGACCCATTAGCTAATGAGGCACTTCATACAGCGTAACGATCTCGTAACTAAGGCAGTAGATGCCGCCAGAGGTCGCAAACATTGTTATGATATTGTTCCGTTAGGAAGACTGTCATTTTCGTGCGACATCTAACATGCTTCTTATGGCAGAGCATAATATCTACTTGCTGGGATGTGGCTGTTGACATAATTAACAAGGATAAATTACAAAAAACTTGATTGTTGGTAAAATATTTCGAGTTTAAAATATTTAGATTGTACTGTCTAATTAAAATATTATGGAGTGATTTTATTCTGATGGATAATATTGACGAGACTTTAGTGTGCATATAGTGTGCATAAGAAATCTGAAAACTGCATACAAAAGTTTGGAAGGAATGCAGGACACGGAGAATAATTTATAGCGACAATACTATGCACCGTGAAATAGCTGGGGCGTCAGGGTGTAGTTTGCATGCTAGTGGCTCAGGATAGGGCTTCGATAAAGGCAAAAATAAGTTTCATATTGTTAGAAGGCGGGAAAATGTTGATTAACTAAGAAAATGTCACTTTCTGACGAGGCCATGCCGTGCTTCTAGCTGTTATCAGTTAGTTAGTTAGTCGGTGATATGGTTGTTCCGTTGGTTAATGAATTGTTTGTATGATGTTGGTTGGTTGGTCATTTAGTTGTTTGTTAGTTAGTCTGTTCGTTTCTTGTTTTTTTCTTAGGTTGTTTGGTTAGTTACTGAATCAGTCAGTCAGGCAGATAGTTGCCCATTTGATTAGTCAGTTTGTTGGTTAGTTACTTAGTTATTGCGTCAATTAATTGTATCTTTTCTTTTAGTGGGAATGAGGCAGAAATTAGGACCTATTTTCTAAAACAATTAAGCTTATTTGTTTATTTAATACTTATTAACCTTTCGGCGCCGGAATTATTTTTTTTAATTTTAGCACACCTGTATATAGAATGTGAATAATACAGAAACCAAATACGTTAGAATTATGAAACAAACTGCATTTTGAAATTAAAAAAACGGAGAGTGTATACCGTGTTTAAAATATTCAGTACCTATATTTGTTGAATAAATATATAAAATGCAACTTTAGAGGTTAGCGGTGCGGTATGACCACTATAGTTGACATTAGGCTTCAAAAGGTTAATTGTTTATGGTTCATTTATCTGTGCCGAATTAAGTAGCGTCCATTTGCAGGCTGACTACTGAATAACGAACTGTACAGGAAGTGCAAGAAAGAGACTGTTGCCTACAGCTACTTTACGTATTATTGTAACACTGTTCATGGAACGCATGAAAAAAACACGAAAGTTGTAGCGAGAATATCCGGTCTCTGGTTATGAAACCAGAACCTTCGTATTACGAAGCTCGAACGTTACACATCCAATCGTAACATTTGGTAATTAATTCCATTAGGGATATTTACCTTTCCTTTTTCTATCCAGTCGATATCACTATCTGTAGAGCCTGATCTATCTGTGTGACTAATTTATAGCCCTTTAAGTGCTTTTCAACTAGTCATATTAGTCACGAGTTTCCCTGCGGGCTGTCAGTTCGAACTAAATCAGTGCGATCCCAGTGCAAACATATCTATCCGCACTTGCGCATGCAAGCGTCAAGCATTCAAAACATCATCCATTCGCACCTGTGGACAGTGCGGTTGAGGTCTTTATTTAATAACGGTTTTGTGGTTTATTTTTGAACGCTGTCAGTATTTCAGATTATATAGCCACTATGGCAGGATAACTGCTAATTAATGATTTAGAAAAGATTGGCAAGGTTAAAGCCCAGAGCCTGGCACCGCCTAAATATTTACCGCCACACCTTGCTGCTCGGGCATGTGTATATTCATATATAATGCAGCAAATAATAAATACACAACTTGATTCATTCATACGTAGCACTATCTGCACTGTACAGTGAGATTATACCCATATTAAATCCAAACCTTTTCATGTCCAGTGGAAAATTATTGCAACGTTTAACATGAACGTTGTACGAGTGATATCAACAAACCTTTGTGCAGTATAAAAATCAGTCGACCTTCCAAAGAAAATTTATTAATTAGGTCAAATTATTGTTGCAGGATAATATTTAAAAAAAATTGGTAAAAAATTGCAATATGACGTATGGAATATATTCGACTGGATATAGCATGAGGCTTGTAAAGATAAATATTTGTTTATGTTTCATAAGAAATAAACTATTTTTTTACCAGCTCAGCAAGTGTGAGCTACTTAAGAACTCTTTATTATACGGACTTTGTTTGATTAAGTGAAACCGTAACACCGAACAAAGTATCTGGGTACCGCAATATTAGGTGAAAAGGACAGTGCAGAAATGACAGTTCACACGATTTTGACCAGTGTGTGTTCTTGCAGTTCTGGGCCCGCACCTTTAATAGTAATACAAAGTTTTAATGAACTGATTGGATATACAATTATACAGCCCCAAGAGGCTCGTGACCACAGCAATAAAAATCAAATGTCAATAACTCGTCATTCCCGTACAAAAACAGATGAATTGACAATGACGCAATATGGCACAAGGTAAACGTAGAACTAAATTGAGAATTTTAATCATATAACTTGATTAATTAATTAGCGCTCTTCAAACAACCACTGAAAATCACGCATGACCTAATCCAATCGTCCGTGTAACTGTCCGGATTTTCTTCAAATCATAGCGTTAGTTACGTAATGAGGCTGTAATATCAGACCATGATAATGTAAAAAAAAAAATGAGGTATTGACTAGTAAATACACAAATTTTAATTAAGAAAATAACCACATTTAAACCTTCGAATTGAAGACATTCTGATATGCTATTACGTGATTTCACAATAATTCAAGCCACCGTATTGCCCTGAAGACTGCATTTGTCACGTACGAAACTCGCAATAATCATGGATTATATCCTTAAATATTTAGTTTTTTCTAATAGAGATGCAGATTTTTCTATAAGTAAGCAATGAGCTTTTAAATATTACAGGTGTGCAGATGAACTGTTTATGTCAAACGGGTATACAGCCAAAATATTTTTAAACAATGTCTAAATAACTTCAGTAACGAAAACGATAGTCCAGAAACCAGTAATGCTTGGTCGGTAACGAAGTATAATGAAGCACAAAGAAGGACAGTGTCACTTGTGTAATTCTTCCTTTCTTCCTTCATTCTTTCACGCAGTCTCTTACGACAAGGCCATAGCCTCTTCCAAACTTCGCGCTCCAATGCGTGCGATTCCTTATTCCCTGTATCAGCTTAAAGTACCCACTCTTTTCCTCAAGTTCATGCAGTAGCTGCTTACGTCTTCTTCCTCATCTTTCTGTCCTATATTTCTTTCTTTATATATATATATATATATATATACAAACACTTATATAATACATATATAGCAAGTTATCGAGGTAAGACAAAAGAAATGATAGGGCAGGAAGGTGAGGAAGAAGTCACCCGCACCTACTGCATGTGTATTTATAGATGAGAGAAAATACTTAAACAGCTACTGCATGAACTTAAGGCAAAGAGGAGGTACCTGAAGTTGAAACATTAAGTACATATATATATATATTATTAATAATTAGTCATTATGTATGTAGTGATTAATTCACCAGTATTTCTAAATTACACAATGTAGCGACATTAATTATGATCAAGAACACAGACCGAATGATTTACTACAAGTGTCTTTTTACGTCTCTCAATAAATGTTAACATTTACGCACACACTTACTTACTTAACTTACTTACTTACTTATTTACTTAATCCATGGAGCAGAGTCCTTCTTGGAAAGCTAAATAGTTCTCATCTAAGCAAGAAATTGACAGCATTTTGTGAAATCTGAAGCTTTGTTACTGCATTTACAAGTGCCCGCCACTCGTCCCTATCCTTAGCCAGATTAATCTAGTCTTTGCCCCACATCCCACTTCCTAAAAATCCATCATAATATTATCCCCACATCTACGTATGGTTTTTCCAAGTGGTCTCTTTCCCTCAGGTTTCCCCACCAAGAACCTGTATGTACCTCTTCCCTCCCAAATATGCCACATGATCCAACCATTCAATTTTTCTCGATTTAATCACCCGAAAATTATTGGGTGAGGAGTGCAGATTATTAAGTTCCTCAATATGTAGTTTTCTCCATTCCCCTGTTACCTTGTCCCGCTTAGGCCTAAATATTCTCCTCAACACCCTATTCTCAAACACGCTGAGCCTAAGTTCCTCCTTCAATGTCCGTGACCAAATTTTCACACCCATCACAACAACAGGCAAAATTATATTGCAGCATATCTTAATCTTTATATTTTTGAATAGCAAAAGGGAAGACCAAAGATTCTGCACCGAGTGGTAGCAAACATTCCCTGACTTCAATCTGCTCTTAATTTCTTCCTGAATATAATTTTGATTGTTAAGGTTGATCCCAAATATTTGAACTCTTCCACCCTTTCAAAGGTAATATTATCAATAATTGTGACTTCGTCCTGCATACTGATCTCGAGTATAAAACTAATTACATGGTTATCATGGTCATGTCTCTAGAATAACTGTTAACACATTATATACAAGACATGTGATGTTAACGTTATTCTGCAGTACGACCAATGAAGGATCATGGGTATTTCCTCTCTATCAAACTGTTACATCGGACATCATCCCCAAGCAAAGTCTTATTCTTTGTAGAACGGGGGTTCTTACCTGAGGTACAGAACGCAAGGTACATGAAGCTAATCGCTTAGCTCCATTTGATGTGTAGGTTCAGATTACGTCGACTTGTACAGTACCTCCACAACTTTCTACGCCTTCTTGATTTGCACATAGGCAACATTCCCTTCACATTTACATAAGTTACAAAGCTGCCCTAGCCATATCTGATTTAAGATCAAGTACATGCACGAACTCTACATGTGGTTTATTTGCAGTAAATTTATAAAAAACAGAGAAAGGGTCCACATAAAACGCAGCGCATGATTTATGTGTCTCCCAATTACTCATGATAAACAAACAACGCGTTTACTAAAGCAACAGATGCTGAGAGTTAACAAAGGATTAACCAGGTTTTAACGAGAATTTACGTCCTGTGTGCTTTACCTCGCCAGCCTTGTAAATGCCAACGAGCGCCCGACTGGTTATTAAGTCCTAAGATGCAGTGGAAGGGGAGGAACTCCGTCGTCATGGTAACCGGAAACATGGTCTTGCAATTCCCAAGGCTTAATAACGTACCATAATTCTTAACATAGGAACCTTGGCTGTCGGCAGGCATAGTTGGGTATATTTGTACCTTTTGAATAGACGGTAAGCCTTTTAAGGCGACACGCACGTAATTAAGCCTGTATAATTTCGGTATTTATGATAGAGGGCCTACTTAATGCGGGAATGCGGATATTCCAGTTATGCGGCGAAGGGTCTGCCACGTGCATTACAGAACCAAATAATATAAACACAGTAACATTCACGTGGTAAGATTGGAGAAGATGCTGTAGTTCGAAGTAAATATTACATAGTGCTCAGATATAATGCTGCTGACTTATTAATTTAGGAAATTCTGTATGGATTCCAGCTCAATCCATGCGGGATCTATGGTGAAAAAAATGGCATTGAGACAGGACTTTCTATGGTCACTTTGGTTGACTCGTACCAGTATCATCCCGCCAATGCATCGTTTACTTATATAATTCATTTACTATCGAAGGCAATTAGCGAAGCCGTTAAGTAAAACACTCTCTCTAAACTACACGTGTGACATTACAAGGTAACTTTTCCAGGTAAACTCCATTTTAGCGCGCATCTGTACACACACACACACACACACATAAACACGCACATAGAATTAATGCCTTCTATCCTCACGAGCTTGTGTCTCTAACCATAAGGTTTCCAAATATGTATCATTTCATTCTTAACAAACATAGTTGTGCCTAACACTTGACATTCGGTGTAATTGTGTACTTCATAATCAAAACATAGCGAGAGGAAATTATTTGTGTACGCCCTTAGTAGGGACTTCTTAATCATTTGCCAAAGAAGAGCGTGCCTGAAGAACTAAATTGGTGGTTTGATACGCAGAAATTACAGCGAACGATCTACGTCACATAAAATTCTCACCGTAGCAAGGCATGAAAACACAGAGTGGAATAAGATATATAGTCATACTCATTTTTAACCTTGGCGCGTAATGGGTATGGGTGGTCAAAACCATTCCGGCCGCCTTGCCCCAGAAGAAAACCTCCGGCACCAAATGCAGAGGAGACTGGATGAGACCCATTGCAGGTGTCGAGAAGTAAAAATTTAGTGCCCTATCGGGATTCGAAGGCCGAAACATCCAGCCCTAGCGAGTCGCAATACCGCCAACGCTACCCCGTACCCCAAGGGTTAAATAAGTAACAAAAAGTACTTAATTTCTCCCACAACTCCTTCGTTTACTTATTTGGCTATTAATTGTTTATTTATTTATCTCTTTATTTATTTACTTATTGTCATTTTAGTAAATTTTTCGGTAACCCAAGCTATACAGCCTCGCATTACAAGGTATGTTATCTGGTCTTCTATGTTAGGCTGCCTTCTGACCCAATAGGCAAGTACGAAAGCTTCGAAAGAACCTACTCCCTCCAAAAGACAAAAGTAGCTGGAGGCAATGTCATCCTTCGCAAAGTTGTCAGGTACCGACCTGCGCCACTACATGGTGGCATAGACTAGCATAGATCTAAATGTAAAAGAAACTCCTGTCGATCGAAGTAGTTTATGGGTTATTCTCGACTATATAATGTTTGCTTCCTACGCCTTACATTCTATATTGCAATATATGCGAGCGAAGTTCTATGATAAGTGTGTCACTGTCACTATGGCATGGCGAGTCCCCGGGTTGCGGATAGAGGAACGACCTCCAATATGGAGGGTAGCTGCGAATATATTGAATAAGCAGTCGCGGAGAGCCCACAAGGGGTGGTTCTCCAGCTTGGGGTTTGGCCGAGGTGATAACAACTCCTCGCCGTAAAAACGTATCTTGTTACGAAATATTCACAGACAAAGCCCCGGACCTGGACTGATTCTTTGATATGATCTAAGTAATGTAAAAGGGACATACGATTTGGTACTTGGAATGTTAGGAGCCTGTATAGGGCAGGTTCACTTACAGCAGCAGCCAGATAATTAGAAAGATATAAATTAGATTTAGTATGCGTGAAAGAGGTTAGGTGGGAAAATAGTGGCTCAGTACGAGCAGTGGATTATACTTTTTTCTATGAAAAAGGAAACGAAAATCATCAGTTGGGATCAAGATGTTTTGTACACCACAGAATAGTATCAGCAGTTAAGAGAGAAGACATTTTTAGTGATTGGATGTAGTAGTTCTGAGAGGTCGCTGGTGTAATATCATTGTTGTGAATTTGCATGCACCCAGTGAGGACAAAAGTGACGGTTTGTATGAGGAATTAGAGCAGAGTTTCGGTCATTCTCCTAAGTAAAAAAGCAGTCCCGTTACAGGCCTGGAGTGACACAGAGGGTTCCAGAAAGTTAAGGTTCCCAGATTTCATGACAACGGCACAGGCGCACCAACCGCCCTTACCCTAGGAGGTGCTCCTGGTATTCATTTCTGTTAGAGACTGAGTCGGCCCCAGGGCCGTAGTCCGATCGAAAGGATCGTATGTCAATAAAAAATTCCAGTGACACCAGCTGGGGTCGACCACTATGCCACCGCGGCCCTCATCCTCCTAAGTACCATATGAAAATTCAGTTAGGAGACAATCCCAAAATTTGGGAGATAAGATATTTTCACACCGACTATTTGGAGTAAGAGTCTACATCATGAAAATAATGTTAATGCTTCAAAACTTATATAAAGATAAAGGCATTAGAATAGTAAATATTACCACATCCAAATATCTGTTTTAAATAGAACTATGTTCCCACACCGAGGCATTCATGAATAAGCCCGGACCTCTCCTGATGAGAAGACTCACAATCAGATTGTTCAAATATGGGTAGACAGTAAATGGCATTCGAGTATACTCGATGTACGATCTTTCAGGGTAGCTGACTGTGATAACGATCGCCGTTCGGTGATTGCATCAGTTAGGAAAATACTGGCAGGAAGTAAACAAGCAGCACAGACGTTTGATGTGGAGAGATTTAACCTTAGGAAGTTAATGAGCTGGGGGTTAGAAAAAAATTTATCAGATTGAGATCTCAGACGGGTTTGCAGCTTTTGGGAACCTAAGCGATAGAGAGGACATAAATAGGGCTTGGGAAAACATTAAAGAAAATATCTAAATCTCAGCTAAAGAGAGTCCAGGTCTGTATGAATTGAAGCAGCATAATCGGGGGTTTGATGAAAAATGTTCAGCATAGGAAGCAGGCTAAATTGCGGTGGTCACAGGACCCAACGCAAAGCAAAGCAACTAAAAATGTAACACGTTAAGCTAGTAGGCATGTCATCAACAAAGAGGAGGAATATCTGAAAGCTAAAATTGATGAACTTTAAAATCAGAGTAAGATAAAAAATATCAGAGGCTTGTATAGGAGCATCAATGATTTTAAGAAGGGTTACCTGCCTAGAACTGATATATTAAAGGATGAGAAGGGTGATTTCGTTGTAGACTGCCACAGTATTTTGCTAAGGAAGGGGAACTCTTTCTCTCAGTTATTGAATGTACACGGCTTTAATGATGTTAGGCAGAAGGAAATACATACAGCAAAGTCAGTAGTGCTTGAGTCGAGTGCCTTTGAGTTTGAGATGGCTACTGAAAAGCTGAAAGCATACATATCACCAGGAAACTAGGTCACTCACATTGTGGGAGAAATTTAGGCTGTGGATGTTTGAGAATAGGGTACTGAGAAGAATATTTGGACCTAAGTTGGACGTGGTAAAAGGGGAATGGAGAAAACAATGTAAATAGAAGTTTAATGATCTGTACTCCTCAACCTATATTATTCGGGTTACCAAATCTAGATGAATGAGATGGGCTTGGCATGTAGGACGTATGGGGGAGATGAAAAGTGTATACAGGGTTTTGGTGGAGATACCTGAGGGAAAAAGACCTTTTGGAAGACCTAGTTGTAGATGGAAGGGTAACATTAAGATGGATCTTCAGGAAGAGGGATGTGGGGGCATGGACTGGATTGATTTGGTTCACGATAGGGACCGCTGTCCGGCACGCGTAAGCGCGGTAATGAGGTTTCGAGTTCAATAAAATGCGGAGAAATTCTTGACCACCTGAGTACCGGTCATCTTCTCAAGAAGGATTCTGCTTCATGCAGTAAGTAAGTAAGTAAGTAGGTTGGTTTGCAAGCAAAGCTCGAAGACATACGAAATGCATTGGGAATTATTTAATCACTATAATTTGAAATGGAACACTTCTAAAATTTAGATGTAAATGAAAGGGACATATGAAAGCTGATCTTGAATAAATATGGTGTGGGATGTGGTTTCGATCTTCCTAACTCGTATACGGAGCAGTATGTGGGCTGTTCTGAACACGGCAATAAATAACTGTTTTCCAAAAAATTCGAACAATTCCATGACTCACTGAGGATCTATTTGCTTTTCAAATTACACAACGTTAGCCACATTACAATTTTCGAAAAATGTCAGCTTGGCTGCGAGATCACTGTTTGCTGTTCGGTCTGTGGCAAATAATGTGTGGATTTATCACAAATATGTATTGAATTTCGTGGTTGTGGAAAGTGTTAATGCCACCATAAATGTCAGAATTTTGTCATGAAACCTGGACCAGCAGTAATGAAGAGAAACCAAACTGATGGACGTGCTCAAACAAACACTCGCATAAACAATGACAGTACTCGTATATCTGCATATCTGCATAATACCAGGCTTATGTCAAGAATTTTTAAAAATATGAATTCTGTGAATATTTCTTCAGTCCAAGAGCATGGAAATTTTACATTACCTTCCTGTAGCTTCAATTCGCTCTATTCACAGACTACATTCTCTAAATTCCATGTGAAACCTTATTTCATTTAGGAATTCCATACCAGAAGCTCTCAGAACCACTGATATTAACTTGGCTTTAGGTTGATATTTAGTGCTGAGCGAATAGAAATGCTTCGTTTATTGGATAGAATTGTTATGGCAATGGAGAGATAATTGGAGGCAATATTACAGAGATCCAAAATGTATGGAGGATATTGGATGATTAGGAGAAATATTCAAATGTACCACCTTGACAACTAAATAATTAATAATGTGATTACGTGGCATTTTTCACAAAATACAATTACTTCATTCTGTGAAAATACAATTATTTATTCCTTTTAAAGTTTTGAAAATGAAAACCTGTTTCCTTTTGAAGCAGTTTCAGTTTGTTAGACACGCTCCGTCTACATATCTTTCTGACAAGTGTAGCACGCCAATGAAAGTAGAAACGAATTTCGGGCATTACTGGACACATACTGAAAAGAGAAAACAGACGTAATTGGAGAAAAATTAACCTGAAAATGAAAATTAATCTACGTTACACCTATATATAAAGATAAAATTCCTACCTCACAGAGATCATAATGTGCTGTATTACAAAGACATATAGTATTATGTTCAATGGGGAAATATTTTACTTGTTGCGAAAAAAAACTTGGTTTTTATTATACAAAAAGCCTTCAGGCTTTCTTTACGAAGTAAAAAAGCCCTATGTAAATTCAGTATTCATTTCTGTCCGTCCATTTGTCCGATACGCAACACCAGAGACTAAACCTTTCGTTAGATTTTCACAAATTTCGGCATTGGATTTCCTTACGAAAACACTCTCGTCCAAGTGCGAGTTTTGTAAAACCGGGACAGTGAGAGCCGCCCTTTACTGAAAGGAATGGAAAATTTTCGACTCCTAATTTCTATATTTATTGAAAGTCGTGTCCGATATTTGGTACATGAACCCTTCTCGTAATGCCTTTAAGCAATTGTAAGTTTCAATGAACTTGATTTAAGGAAAAGCACACTTTATTTATAGGCGTAAAGTTAGGTTCATCATACTTTCTACATTCTTCGTCCGACACTCACAGCAGTTGGTGGAGAAAATATTAATTACTTAATGTCGGTAAGTGACCAACGAAGGCTCGAACTCACTACCTATTCATTTTAATGTCTTTAAATGATTATGAATTTTGTGAGTATCAGTACAGTTAAAGGCTTCTTTAGGTAACCCTTCAAAGCCAAATAGCTACTTCATGCAGCCACAAGGTTTAACAATAAGAAATTCTACGTTCTGCCCACACTACATGTTCGTATGTTTTGTATAGACCTCAGACCAAGCAACAATAATTTCTGTTTACATTATTAACTGATTGGCTTTCACAAAATATTTTTGTGTGCGGTACGAAATGAATTTTGAATACGATTCAGGTTAATATTTCTTTTACTCTCGAAATGTTTTTGCTTTTCAAATTTTTGTTTTTTTGTTTTTTACAATTAAATCACCCCTGTCTCTCCTTTCGTCTTTAAGGGGTTAAGGGTGTAAATTAATTGGATTTGGATGAGTTTCAGCACGACATATCCGCAAAAGTGTATTGAGTTTAGTGAAAATCGGCCCACAGAACATCATACTTTACTTAGAGGCACATACAAATTCTTATCTCTACTTTTCATATCGATTCGTTCCGGTGAAAGCTGGTAATAGGGAATCTACACGTAAAGTGCTAGAACATCTGATGTGAAAATCCATTTAGAGTAGACCGTACTTCCTTCGTTACGTATCATTACCATCATTAGCACATAAATTACAAATCATTCGTTAGAACCAACGGGGTGTAAAAGACTTGTTATTTACAGACAGAAAGTAACCACGTTTCAGCAGGGAGAAACAGAAAGTTTGTCATCATTCTAATGGGGAAAAATAAAATGGAACTCACATACTCTTCCAAATAGCAGATACACCGTAAATTCATTGCAGATGTGCTGGGTGCTGCTTTTATGATACAATCGTCTATTGTGATGCCAGGTCTCTGAGGTTAGAGGGGAAAATGGCTAGCGATCCTATGAAAGAAAATTTTTGACCATAATCACGCTTTTGCTTTGTTTCCTAACGTACGCTATCAGACACAATATGAGAAGACGTGGGAATCTCCACACAGAATGATAGCTTCGACCATTCACAGAACAGCTGTGTGTACCACGCACTTTCAAATTCAAATCAAATGTACCCACACAATACATTTATGGGTGTGGTGTAACTTTCATAATAAGTAGAGAAAATTTCTGTAAAGAGGTTTAACATATTTGTATTTTAAATGGAAATGCACTGTGTCTTCTGTGAGGTACAAACTGACATTTTAGGTGCGTTCGGAAAATTGCGAAAATCGACTGTCACTTTCTTCATATCTCCGCCTGCCCATCCTCAAAGAACTCAGCTCACACTGGACTTGTTTCCATAAAATGTAATATTTGACAATTTTTCGAAAATCCGTCCAGAAAATCCAAGTTTTAGCAAAATCTGGCAAGAATGACGTGTACTTCTCATGAAGATCTATGTACATATATGATCCTATCTCGCTGAATTATTTTTCAGGATTATAAATATTTCAGAGAAATGTGGTAGAGAAAATCAAAACACACATTTTGTATTCAGTAACTTTTTTTCGAAAATTGTGCCGTTTATGAGATAGAATGGAAAAAATAAGTCACAGCCCGAGAGGCCGCAGACGGTGCAAGCGCATTGCTTCCTGGGTAACTAAGACTACAGATACACACTCAGAATACATAACATTTATTTCTTTTCCACTGCAACAACGGTTACGCGAACGCGCCTCAGTGTTACGTTATAAGTGCATTGTCACTCTTGCTAAATACCATTACATAAAGGTGAAGAGAATATCAGGTCCCTTGCTACCCTGTTATATGTCCCGCAGCAAAACTCGATTCACAAGACTAATATCACAGCCACTGTACCATTAAATGGCACCAGTCAGTAAGCAAATTTGAAGGAAACAAACACTTCTAGAATATGTCACTTGATTTCTGCCACAGTTGTTGCAGAGTGTAATAATATTTGCCTAAACCAAAGTGAAGATCATAAACACGAAACCGTGTAACGATCGCAGTATGACGTGCACACAAGTGGCACATGTAGATCGTTAAATGTGGTGTTGACATTAATTAACGCTCAGCTCTCCTGATCTCTAATTAGGCTGTCGAACACATCTGCTTCGGACGAAGTGGCTGCTAACCCGAAAGTAATAAGATATACGGTGTTACACGTCGCTAACGGCAAAATGCAAGGGCCGTATAAGCAGGTGCATTTCCCCTAATTTTCTCTTCCTTAGCTGGAAATATCTCAATCATAGTGGACATATGTTGGTTTTGCTATCTGATATACTTGGGAGGGAATGGTTAACTTAGGATATTTTCCACCCTCGTTCTTAGTCGATGCAGGCAATTAGCAGCATTTTTTAACATCAGAGTCCCTAAGTCATTTGGTGTTGCAGAGAGAGTAGAGGTAAAATAAAGCAATAACACTTACATTAAGAGTAACCTTATTTCTAAGAAACCTTAGTATTTAACAAGGCAGGTAATGAAGGTACAAAGTAAGAGTGAAGCGCGTTCGCTTTACCACTGTTGAGTGTGAAAAGCAGTAAGGAATAAAGATAAATATGGTGTGTCTGCAGCCATAGTTGTCTGGCATGTCAAGCGCATGCGCTGTATTATATTGTTATCAGTGGCTTGCCCGGCTTTAACGTATGTTTCTCGTACATTATCTCATAAAAGCAAAGATTTTAAGAAAAATATTATTAAACGAAACATTTTTTATTTCTTCTGCAACCTTTATTAAACATTTCTCATTCTAAGAAAACTTCACGCAATACTATTATAGATCTTCACGCAATGCTATTATAGATCTTCACGCAATGCTATTATAGATCTTCACGCAATACTATTATAGATCTTCACGCAATGCTATTATAGATCTTCACGCAATGCTATTATAGATCTTCACGTAAACTATCCGTTTTTTTTGTCAAATGTTAATTAAACTTGGATTTTCTGGACAGATTTTCGAAAAATACTATTTCATGAACATCCGTCAAGCGGAAGCTGAGTTGTTATATGTGGATAGAGGGACGGGTGGATGGACAGACAGATATGACGGCGCTGATGGTCTATTTTCGCAGGTTTGCGAACTAACCTAAAATTATAAAGGCGTCGTATAGCACAAATGTGAAAATACGTCGATAAAAAACAATTACAAGAAACTGAACACAGTACTGTCTTGCTTGGGTGTTGTTACCTTTCGTACATGTTGTATTCTAATTTGTCTCGCGTGTATTGTTGCTAGTTTTAAGTTGTCTTGTGTGTAATTGTTGTTGGTTGGCCTTGTGTATTGTTGTAGTTGTCTTGTGTGTATTGTTGTCATCTTATGTGTATTTGTTGTACTGTGTGTGTACTGCTGTTTTTTTTTGTACCTTAGATGGCGGACTGCTGGCTAGAAGTCAGTACTCGGAAGGTCCTGCGACCGGCCATCTCGACACAGGTTTTTCTTGTTTTCCCTTTGTCTATAAGCAAATGCTGAGATGGTTCCCAAGATTCCAAGTTGCCACTACATGCTTCTCATGTAGCCCACCCGACTTAAATCTAGTAGTAACCAATTTCATGTTTTGCTTACATGTAAAATAACCACTGCCACCGGATAACAACCCAATTGCAGTAAATAAATTTATTATTATTATTATTATTATTATTATATTAATACAAGTAGCAGTTTTAAAAGCTAACGTACAGTCAGTTATGTTCAGACTTTATAAGGCTTTTGTAATAGCTTAGGTAAGACTTCATCGAATTCCCATTCCCTTTGTTAACCTTTTGGTGCCGGAATTATTTTTTTTAATTTTAGCATACCCTGTATATAAAATGTGAATAAAACAGGAACTAAATACGTTAGAATTATGAAACAAACTGCGTTTTGAAGAGAAAAAAACGGAGAGTATATACCATGTTTAAAATATTCAGTACCTATATTTGTTGAATAAATATATAAAATGCAACTTTAAAGGTTAGCG
>Ga0123352_10005209_pt1 | contig 19476 bp, 12 predicted proteins | sample TergutLab28metaG_FD_89700 | JGI IMG/M metagenome (GOLD analysis project Ga0123352, IMG submission 89700) | Labiotermes labralis P1 segment gut microbial communities from Petit-Saut dam, French Guiana - Lab288 P1 | ecosystem: Host-associated > Arthropoda: Insects > Digestive system > Gut ... | reverse complement strand
TTGGCGTTCGCGTGGGTGGGGGGGGGGGGGGGGTGCAGGGGACGAAAAATGTTTACACCAGTGTTCGGATGCATTCTCAGTGGCCCTATATACAGCTACAATCTTAGGTGAAAATACAACCAAGAATATAAATCATCCAGAAATGTGATTGGACTTAATTCACAGCTAAAAATTTATTGTGGGTGTGTGGTCCCATATGAATTGTCACTCAAATCCAAGATAACATGTGGAAGGAGTGAAATCAGTTCACTTTATATGATGACAGATTGCCAAGACATAAACAGTTATTTTTATAATTTTGATGCACTCCTTCTCAAGTGTAAATAATTTTATCAAGAAATTCTCATATTTTCATTATTTGCATTTACTGGCTTTTTAAATACTGTAATAGCAGTAAGTACTACTTATTACCATTATGTGCTTCTGCATACCTTGTGCAGTAAAACATTTGTCTCACTTATATTTCCTTGTTCTTCATTTCTAGCATTCTTCCTCAGTGCTTTCCTGCCATCCATAGTGTTCTTCTTTTCACTCCTGTTAACACTAAGAAATGTAACAAAGAGTTGTATGAAGATAAGTGAATATGAAATTCTACACTGTCTACCATACATTATGTTTTTGCAGCCTATAAATTCCATGGCACATGGACGATGCTTGGTCTGTCAATATAATGGAAGAACATGAACTGATAGCATTCCAGAACAGGTTCAAGGAAGATTTGGACCTAAGGGACAGAAAGAAAGAAACACAGCTGAAAAACAATTGGATAATGAGGAGCTTTGTAATGTGTATTATTTACAGAATAATCTTATGAGGGGATCAAATCAAAAGAAGAGGAAATGGGTAAGATATGTAGCATGCATGAGACAGATGATAAATATAGTAAAATTCCTTTCATCTAACATCCAGTAATTCAGAAATCCTGATAATCTGGTACTGTAGGAGAGTAATCCCAATACCAGAAATTATGCTTGTTGCCTGAAAAAGTTTAATCAATGAAACCGCAGATCTCAGGGGCATGTTCAAAAAGGCCCCCCAAGAGAATTGTACAACTGTTGTGGTATCTCCTGATACCACGTCTCACTCCATTGACTTATTCAGCTATGAAGACTTCATAAAACACAAAATAGTACCGTGATAACCCTGAACTAGTGTATGAGGGAGATATCCAAATGGAATACTTCTCTGAGTAGTTGTTCAACTCAAATATTGGAGCAGTAACAAAAAATTACTTGTAAAAAGTTAGGTCAGTTTAAGTGTCATCTGATATTCAGGAATATTCAATAATTCAGAACTGTCTGGGTCCTTGAAGATATATGAGGGAGGAAAGAGGCATAGGTCCACTCATTCTTGATCTCTACAGTAAATGGAGGTGACTGGACAGTTTCAAGTTCCATCTGCTTGACCCCTAGTTAAAGAGCTACTGGTACCTATTAGATAGCAAGTTGATTGGGTCTCAAGCTGGTGTGGCTGTGGTGGTGAAGAGGAAAACTTCTGCTGCTGCCAGAATTATTATGTTTACTGCCTACTCTGCCTAGTTGTCCTGGTAGTCTAGTCATTTTTGTTACTGTTAAGTGACAAATACACTGGTAAGAGGAAAAATTATGAGATAACAGCACTTCGAGTTGTGCATGTTAAATGTCTTCAGCTGGACACCCACAATCATCTCCCAATTTATATCTTGGTATTATAGATTACAGTATTGAATGGAATAGTATAACAGTTGTTACTCTAATGTCTGGGGAGTGGGAAGCAGGATAAATTATTGAAGGACTGCAAGCATGGACAGAAAACACCCTGGAAGCACTTTGACTACAACCAAGTGAATGGAATAGGGTACTGACTGAAACATTCATAATTACTTAGGCATTCCAGAATTTCTTGCTTCAGTAGAACTTGAAAGTTCATTACTGGGTCCACAAAACTCACAACTCATTTATCACCATGCTATTAAATTACTCATGTATCCACAGAACAGAGACACAGTAATCTTAAAATGGATATTGAAGAAATTGAATATGATGACTGGATTCTTCTGGCTGAGATTAGGAAATAGTGGTGAGTTCATGTGAAAATGGTAATAAGGAACCTTTGGGTTTTGTAAACAGACAGAGGATATTTTATCTGCTGAGCAGTTCCTAGCTTCTCAAGTACTATGTTCTATGGAGTTAAATGGTACAGAGGGTGATATACTTTTTTATATATTCCCTTCTCACCTGTGTATGAAAACATTTAATTGAATGTTCATATCATATGTTGAGTTAACACTAACTAGGGGTTAATAAAGGATAAATATATACAATGAGGTCGTACTATAATTGGTACTTGGCACAATTTCCACATTGGAATTTCATTTTGGGCCAGATTCTCTGGGAGCACCTTATTATAAGGCCAACCCAAAACATTTTCTTATAGTACAGACCTGATGTCCTACGTTATAAGACTCAAGTGTAGTTAGGAAAGTGAAAGAATTTACTGCTGAGCAGTTGGATCTTCATTAGATCTGGGCAGGTTTGACTGAGATCTTTAGAAAGAAATTCCATTACATCATCCCTCTCCTGTTATAGAATCAGTTATAACATGATGAACTTTTGTTCAGAGAATAACAAAAGAAAACATAAAGAAGACAACCACACAAAAATTGATAATATACCCTATATTATAACTGATTCAAAAATCAACAGAGTGCATGAAATAAAATAAATTTGGGAAAAACAAATTTACTACACTCTCTCCCAAATATACTGGCTTTGCAGGGCTGTCTTCAGGTAGAACAGGTAAGAGTAGTGAAAATTACTAAAGTTTTGAAATTATTATATCCCTAATTATGCTGACTCAAGAAACAATATTTAAAAGGGTTTTTAGCATGTCCACATCCTTACTCCTTCATGAGAGTATTCCTGTGACAATAATATTATCAGCAATAAGTACAAAAGACTGCATAATCCTTAATGCAACCAGTACTGACCTCCTCCGTTAAAGTAGAAAATAGTTCACAATGTATTCAAAGTGTCCAAATATATTTTGGGTATGAAATAAGATTGTATGTATATTGACTCTTACTGACATATCTTAAATTTTATGTTATGAAAGTGTCCTTATGTGCTGTACCTATCTTTGATTATTTGACTGATATTATGCAATCCTCTAACCATCCAGGTCTGTTGATATGTGGTTGTTTGTATGTGTTCAAACTACCAGAGTCACAGATTAGTCCCTGGAGATTGGCTGTCTGTGTGCTACAGGAAACAATCTTTCACATGTTGGTGTTGCAGTAATGTATGTGGAACTGTGCGCCTATTGACTGTGTCTATGCATGGTAACAATACAAGAGTATAAGACTGAATGATTTAGAATACTTAACCTCCTTTTACATGCATTTCTCTCATCATAAAGGTGGCTGGCTAGAAGTTATGGCTTCAACTTACCCATGTTGTGTTGATTGAAAGTCCTGCTTCTTGCAGTACCAAAAAAAAAAATGAACAATGTTGGTGACCCTCCAGACAGACAGCCATTTACCACTAAAATATTACACCAGGCACAGACAAACATTGCAGGTGGTCAACATACTTTTCAGACAGTAGGTGTAAGCAACCACCACAAGACAGATTCCTACCCCACCTTACAAATGTGTTCAGTTCTTCAAAGACACTGCGCAACTTCAAAGAAGGGAAAATTTTACTTGCTACATTTATCTATATTATACACTTGATATAACCATTTTGTACGTACCTGCTTGTATAGTCAAAAAAATCCTCTTCTCCAGAAGTGATAATGTCATAAACTGTATCCCTGTTCAGCAAAGAAGTTATAAATATTCCAAAATTATTACATCTGCATTTAGTAACTGATTAAATATACTGAACTTTAGGTTGAAAATCATATGATGAATAAACACTTTTCAAACAAAGCTAGCCATTTTATGTAACAATGCTCTACTAGTGTATTCTTGGCAGGAGATCTTTCATCGGATGATATTACATCATTATATTAAATATATTTAATATGAATTTTAACAGCTGTTCTGCTACAAGTGGCCAAAAGAATCCATGAAGTGATAAGTTATTCCAAAAAGGTATTAGAAATTGCAATACTGTATTAAGTTTTCAAGGGCTACAGAATTTGTAGCTTGGATCTTTAAATATAGTTTTTGTATTTTAATTGTAACTGATTTTTATATATGATAAAAGTTAATGTACAGCTCTTAATAGCTTCAACTACATATCAATTCAGTTATCTCGACACCTCAGCTCCTTCACACCACACACAGAAGTAGTCAGCATGTCTGGCCACTGCTTGTCTCCCAGAGGTATGGCCAAGCAATTCTACCTGTTCCAAAGACAGTTACTATCTTGCAAGTACACTGTCTATCATAGTGTGATGTCGGGTCTTATTATTTGTTTGCTATAAATTACTTCGTGGTTTGTTAGAATTTTCTGGCATCCCACTTCCTGTACTGTTTAAAAGGAAATGAACAGTCATTTGTGTTATATGACAGTGCCTTTGAATCAGAAAGAAAACAATTGGAGCTGCATGCCCTGTGCTTATTCTGTTACCAGCTGGCCTCTTCAGCCCAGTGCTAAAAGGAATCAAGATAACTGCTGAGGTCAGTACTCTATTGTAATACCACTGATGTTGGTGCAGATGCCAAAACACACAGGGTGATAACAGTCTTTAACATGTTGTGTGTTAGGAACATGCTTGAATTGATACAACAGACATCTTTCAGTCTCAGTACAAGTGCTGACTGGACATAAATAGTAACTTGGCTATCAGTGTAAGTTGGGCACCAGCATTTATATGTCTTGGCCAGCAGAGGTAGATGTTGCTATCAACTGACTTCTTAAGCAAATATGACTATTTCCATATCCATATGGATTTTGTAATCCTGTACGGATACACGGAATGAAAATAAATGATAAGATATGGTATTATATGAATGCTGAGGTTTTGAATAAGAAAGATACTGTACATACAGAATGACTATTAACATGTGAATTCATAGAATTAATACAACAGATTTGAGTACATCTATATTTTCTTATACAATACATGTGAAATTAAAATCATGAAATATGTGCTTTACCTTGATGTGTTCTGAAGTACATGTGCATTTTCTTGCTCTGTTGATGCAAGCAATTTATCAAAGACATCATCTGTATTTGATTCCTGGATCCTGGATTTTCTGTCACTACCATGACATAAGTTCTTGCATATAAAATATTTCTGTGTTTAAGAGTGAAAAGTGCACATTAATCAAAAGTGGCACCGAAAACTGGAAGTGTGCATTCTTCATGCATACTGAAGGGAAGAAAACATCTGCAGAATCCATGTACAGAATCAGTGGATACTCCAGTAATTTCAGGAACAATGGTTGAAAGTGACGGCTCACTAAACTGTTTGTACAAGATGTACATTTACTTAGCAAGTAACATGGATGACGGTGACTAAACTATGAACGATTCAAGCTTTGTGTGATGTAACACTCTGTAATCTGGTAAGTAGTTACTGACATTCTGAAGAACTGTTGTGCTTTCATCTTCAGGATCAAGCAATCCTATATGAAGGAGTGTTTGACCCTCAAGATTAAGGGACGATGATCCTTTGCAATCTCAGTAACCTTATGCCAGTTGATATGACACATCCCAAATAACATCTGTCAATTACTATTTCAGATTAATGCTGCCAGTATTCATTGTCTTCAAAATTAATTTTACCAGAGCTGTATTTTTATGTTTGAAGAGGGAAAGATAGCCATATAACTATATTACAGTAGAACAAAATGCAAAGTGACTTGTAAAATAAAACAACTTATTGGTATTCATCATAACTTTCCTAATTCAAACTGTGTATGTATAATGACTTATGTATGTAGAACAAACAGCAGACACAGACCAGTAAATATGAAAATGTGTGACAGTAAGTGAGCATATATTTATTGAGAACTCAAACATTATGTTGCTGGCAGTTTATAGTTAAGTGTGCATGTGTGTGTGTGTGTGTGTGTGTGTGTGTGAAACAGACAACAGAATGTCCATGTGCCAAGCTATCCCAGTGCAAATGTGTCCAATACATTAATATATGAGACATCAGTGGTGCTTTCTGTACATGGGAAGTGTAGGGGAATTTTTATATTTATTTTATTGTATAGGCTTATGTATAAAATGAGGTATTATTTTAGTTGTTGTGATAATGTTACATTTTGTAAATACTTCTACTCATGAATCTATGGAATTGTGTGCAACTCAAACTTCATGACCACAGTACAAGGGAAAAAAACTTAGCCATTTTATGGTGATTTTTATATAGTGCGCTCAGTCAAGGCAAAGTCCACTAAAAGATTATAAATTTCCACTAAGTTATTAAAAATTAGATTTCCATCCATAAGTTCACCCCTAAATTATATATGTAATAAAGTTCTTACAATCTATGTCAGAAATGTATAAGTTACCACACACAAAAATTAAGCAAAAACCCACAACAGCATTTGAAATTGAAAAAAAATAATTAAATTGCTTAAATCAGAGGATTCACATGGCCATGATGAAATTTCCACTAAATTCTTAAAAATAAGCTTTCCACTCATAAGTTCATCCCAAAATTATATATGTAATAAAGTTCTTATTAAGGGTATTTCCCCAGATAGATTAAAAATTTCTATTATAAAGCCCTTATACAAAAAAAGAAATAAAAAATATGTATCTAATTACAGACCAATATCTCTTCTAACTTCATTTTCCAAAATTTTTGAAAAGGTAATGCAAACAAGGTTATTAGAACCTTTACATAATAATAACATTTTAAGCAGGGAACAATTTGGATTTCAGATGACATTAACATCAGACAATGCCACTTATATACTAATGAATGAAATCTTAAATGTCTTTGAACAATGAATTAATAGTGGGAGGTATCTTTTGTGATCTTGAAAGAGCCTTCAATTGTGTAAATAATGACATATTGCTATTGAAACTAGAAACTTATGAAATAACTGGTAAAGAGAGAGAACTCTATCATTCTTACCTTAAAGGCAGATATCAAAGAGTTTTAATATATAACAAGACACACCATTATAGAACCCCCTCTAACTGGGCATTGATTACACATAGGGTTCCATCCTGGGTCGCCTGCTATTTCTTTTATACATGATTGATTTACCTCAGATTATAAATAACATATCTACACCTATTTTGTTTGCTGACGATACAAGTATACTCTTTACTCATCCAAACACCACCGAATTTAATTCAAATACTCATAAACACTTGGTTTAAAAAGTCTGATCTCATTAAATTTTGAAAAAAACTCATTACATTCACTTTAAGACTAGGAATAGTCCATCTATTGACATGAAGATTGATCTTAAGAATAAATTAATCCCCAATGCTCTATTTACCAAATTTCTTGGGTTAACTATTGAGAGTATATTATCATGGAGGATACATTTAGATCATCTAACAACTAAATTAAGCATAGCTTGCTATATAATTATATATGTTAAGCCACTTATGTCTCATTTTTATTCCCATTTCCATACAGTCATGAGTTATGGAATAATAATTTGAGGGAATTCTTGTCACAGTACACAAATTTTTTGAATGCAAAAGAGAGTAATTAGAACTATTACGGGATTTGCGACTAGAGATTTCTGTAGAACTGTATTCAAAAAACTAAAAATTTTGCCACTTTTGTTACAATATATGCTTTCCCTACTTATATTTGTATTTAACAACAGAGATAAATTTTTAATAAATTCAGAAATTCACAATATAAACACTAGACATAGTGCTAACCTTCACTTACTGTCAGCAAATTTAGATATTTATCAAAAGTGAGTATACTACCCAGGTATTAAAATTTTTAAGTCTTCCTTTTAACATTAAAAAATTTTCTGATAATCTGAGGACATTTCAAAGTGCTTTAAAACATTCCTTGTATATGAACTACTTTTATTCATTAGACGAATATAATAATAATATACGGCATTCCTAGATTTTGTTTCAAGACTTCTATGAATGCTTTGTTTATTCTGTTTATTATGTCTATTCGGTATTCATTCAAGGCTTATTCATTGTTTTATTGAACGTTTATTTAATGTCTACTAACCATTGGCAAACTCTATTGAATTTTAAATTTTGTACATATATTTTGGCCATATTGTGATGTGTGTCAATTTGACACCTAGATATATTCATCTGCCTTTCTTCATGGTTGTCTTCATCATTTATGCTCATCCATAATCTTCTAATGCTTCTTGTATATTTACATTTTGTACTAATATTATTGATATATCTCTTGTATATTTTGAAAGAATATTCTTTGTTGACATGTTCTATAACCTGTGGTTTTGTAACCCCTTGGATTTACTGAAGGTAAAAATGAAATAAATTCAAATACAACTTTCAGCAATAGTGCCTGCTTTGCTTTGTGGCAGCATGTATGATGAGTTTATTAGGTGTTAAATCAACTAGGCTCCTGGACCAGTGACATTACCAGAATATTAAAGATGAACAACATATGAAGTCCACTTTTTCAAAGCATAAAAAAATGTTGGAAAACAGTTGTAACTTTATAATGTAGGTACAGATTGTACATCCCTGAGATACGCCACTGTTATTGAAATAAGCAATGCATTATTGGCGTAGCTATGTTGCTCTGAATAACCCGCATAATTCTTATGCAGAAATGTACTGCACTTATTAATGTAACTTAACTTATATTTTTGGGGACGGCAATATACACACAAATTACCAGACCTGTATGTCACGATACATCTACTTCTCACACGTGGAACACATGGAATCCTTAACCTCCAATATTTCAAATATATAACCTAGTTCACTGTTCTGCGCCAAGCAATACAGAGATTACTTGCAACGTAAGTTAGTCCTACATAAACGAAGTACGACTTAAATGTGTTCTGCGTAACCTGTATCGCGGTAAAGTAAGGGTGAAGAAAAATGAATGTGAATCGGGGATATCAGTCATTCTCGTGACACGGAGTAATCAGAATACATGTATTTACATACAAGATTCCATGACATTTATCCAGCGCCTAGTGCAATATAGTGCGCTGTTGAATTTGTTTTATTTATGCGCTTTGTTCGGCATGAACTTAAAGTTCATCAACACAATACATGAATTTCCACTACTATTTCTTGCGCTCACAGATTACTACCATTCATGTCACAACCGTAGGCGCAGTTCGTTACGGTAGATCTACTTACCATAGATGACTGAGCTGAGTTTCGAGAAAATGGCAAATGCTGCGGACGAGCTAAGTAAGTACAGTAGCCTCTTGATTTGTACTAATAGAGGAAGGGAACAAATGCAGCATATTGAAAAGAATTGTCGCTCGATTCAAACAACCATACAATTATGTTCACAGGCAGTCCCGTCATGATTAAGTTTGACGTGAATTAATATGTGATTGTAGTTATCTATAGGTAAAGAGTGCTAATTTTGGAATATGTTGAGGTCTGGACACAGTCATGCGAATATTAGGAACAATGTAGAGTATTGGCGACGTGGAGGAAGTGCTGTCAATGTACGCAACATAACCTGACCTAACCTTACCCAACCCAGCCCACCCTGAAGTAACCTTATGTAACCTAAATTATGCTGAGCGAACTAAAACTGCCCAAATTTGTTGTGTGCTATTATAGAACATCCTAACGAAACTTAACCTAACGTGACTAAACGAAAGAAACTCTATACTCCTGGGGAGTGGAATGTAGTGTGAAGTACCAAAACTAGGCCGTAGAAGGAAGAGAACAATATGTGAGTGTTTATGTCCGCAGTGTACGTGCAGCGTAGAAGTAAAATTGATATATCAAGTAAAACAAAAAGGTCATTATAATAATTTAATAACACCATTAGTAGGTTGTAAATTTACACCCGCATGAGCATGTAATACATCGCCAGTGTCTGGGATTGGTAACGTCACTGTACCATTCTAAAACGAAAAAAAAAAAGGTTACTTTTTTTTATAAAAATACCGGATTAGGTTTTGGAATAAATGGGTGTGTGTTTATGAATTTGTTGGCTTACTTTTTTTGCGTTGCATTGGATTGTGTATTTTAATTGTTTGTTTGTTGAGGAAAAATAAATGTACTTTACTGTGGTACTCATCAGCAAGGTAGGTACTACGGTTGCTTTGTATGTATGTGTGTGGTTATGGGTATTCATGTGCCCTGCTGGATATGGTGTTGAGAGTAAAGTGCTATGACTTTCCCAACTCAAAGGAACTCTGTAGGAACAAAAAATATGGATAAGGAAGGCTGTAATAGTGTCTCAAACCTGACATGAAATTGGCACCTTTAGTGGTTGATGAGAGTCCTATACTTAGGTGTTACTGACATTTGTCAGAGAGCTAGTTATAAAGAGTGAAATGATTTATATGCATTACTTCTTTTTTAATTTTCAGCCCTCTTAGATCGTGTGTTTCTTCGCATTGGTTCTGCTGAATCAGATGAGCAGTTGCAGAGTGCAGTATCAAAATTTCTTCCACCAGTGCTGTTAAAACTTTCTAGTCAGCAAGATGGAGTTAGGAAAAAGGTACATAAATTGTAGTGAAGGCATGTGCAAGGGTCATGTAGTACATTACAGCACCCAACCTGCCAGACACTGAGAATGAACTCAGTGTATTATGAATCTTCAAGGATGAGTTGTAATTATTTTTATAATGCAGTATGTGAGTACAAGTTTCATTTGCTGCGTTGCACAGTCCAGGAATTATTCAGTTACACTACTCTGGAAGAAGTTCATAAATTTTAGATTACAGTCTAAAAGTTTCAGGTTACATATTAACTTGTATTGTTATTTGTTCATGTTTTTAGGTTATGGAGCTTCTTGTTCACATCAACAAACGAATCAAAAGTCGTCCATTGGTACTGTTGCCAGTGGAAGCCTTACTTCTGCAATATCAGGATCCGGCCGCAAGTTCCTTTGTTACTGTAAGTGCACACTTTAAAGTGAAAGTATAATTAAATCACACTTCTGCATCATGTTACTCATTTATGCTTGTGTTGCAGAGTAGAATTCCTTTAGATGCAATTAAATAAATAGAAAGCACTACAGTCTTGTTTTATCACTGTGTGAACAATTTACACTGCATTGTTGGCTGACACTGAGAAGTTATTGAGTATGCTGTTGAATTAAATTTTGATTATTGAGTTTCATGAAAGTTATGCAAGTAAAATAAACTTTTGAGTTTTTATATTTTCTTTTTCCAGAATTTTACAATAATCTATATCAAACTGGGATATCCAAGATTACCAGTGGCAAAACAAGCAGAGCTCATGCCTTGTGTTCTTAATGCCTTAGAAGGTAAACCCCAGTCTCATCAAGACAGGTAAGATATAATAATATGAATACATAGTTTTGTTTCCTGGCTGGATCAAAATTGTTTGATGCAGGTGTGATAGACTTGAAGTGATGTGTATAGTTGTTTTGGTTTAAAATTGTGTCCTTGAAGGTTTTTAAAAAAGCTGGATAAGCTGCAGATAATTATGCATTATAAAGCAAATGTAAAAAGCAAAAGTAATTAAAATTGTTGCTTGTTTGGTGCCTCCAGATTTGATACTTTGTCTAAACAAGGGCTAGAAACCATTTCTGAGATGGTGCCACTGTTACTGCCAGTGTTTGAGTGAGGCTGAGCTGGCCTGCAGTTTAATTTGCACCATAAGCTGGTATTTTGCAAATTTCTAAACTGTTATCCCTGATAGTAGTGAAGGTAGCATAAACCTCAGTATTAGGTAGAGGAGGAGGGGGGACAGTCAGCTTTGTACTGTGGCTATTTGTATTTACCACTGGGAAAAGGTCCCTATTACTGGATAGGTGACTGGGTGGGCTGCATAGTCTGATTCTAGTGGAAAGGTGAATAATTCCTGCCCCTGTTTTAAATCAAAGCCTGTTCTTCAAGTTTATAGCCAGCCACTTTTATGACTAAGCTATATAAACACAAGAACAAATGATAATTTACTGACATAAATGTTTGTTATCCTCCTCTCTAATTGCTGTGCAAAATATGCTTGGACCAAATTATCTCCTCTTTGCTATACTGTGCTGCAGAAGTGTGGCATTGAGAATGCCAGTATTTTGAAATGCTGTTTTTGACAAAAAAGGTTCTGTATCAGTTGATTCTAGGTTCAGTAATACTGTACATTGTCACCTATGGTAGCACCGATGGAGCCAGATGTACAGAAACTGAAAAGTATAGAAAATATTCATTAATGTAGTCTGGCTTATCCCATGAATAATTTCACAATTTTAGGTTTGAGAGACCATCTCACTGTAAATGTTGAACACTTACAAAAACTGAAATTCAACCAGTTCTTGTTCCTACACCTCATAACCATTTTCAAGGTACAGAGCATCTCGCTCACCTTTGCCATCAGCACAGCAACAGTTGTAAGCAGTAGACTACATGTGAAGTTTGCATTTGCTGAGAATTTGGAGTCTATATTTCACTCTTCAGTTCAACTTAACCTTATTTGTAGAAGAGTCTCCAAGTAACAACCTCCAGGTTCAAAAGCAGACCTTTCACGTTCTGAGAATATTTCTTGACACACAGCAAAGCTTCTGTCTCAAAATATTGGCAATTTATGTTTGAATATTGTCACCACATTTTTGCGTAGAATGTGGTTTGTCCTACATTTTCTCTTATGCTAATTCCATGAATAACGGCATCAGGATTAGTTTTAGGATAATGATCAGAATTTTATTCCTCTAAACAAAAGGGGGGGGGGGAGCTTTATGAATTTTTGCAGCTTAATGTACTTTAAAAAAGAGATGCATGTGAAACCTCCAAATCTGCATGGGGTTTTTTTTGTACTAACCGCATTTGTTGTTTTTGCTGTTCACATTTCTGAATCATATAAGACAAATGCAGGTTTTCATATTTTTTTTTGTCCAGCATTGAACCTGTGGTTTAGTATTTTTCCCCTCTTTTTTATTTTATTGCTGTACATGGAACTGTTGATGTGGGATCCTTTTTTAGAGTACTTCTGGTGAAGTGTTTTTCATGATGCATACATACTTTGTGAAAATATTGCAGATGATCTGTCTTTGTTCTGCAGAATACATGAGCAGAATACATTTTGCGCATGTGCTAACAACCTTTGTTTGGTGTATCGTAGCATGTTGGAGCTGCTGTATCACATGGCAACATAGATAAGATGACATAACACTCAGCCAACTTTCCTTGCTTAACAGAGTTTATATTTTCCTATGCTTGGATCAAATATTGGTGGGATGTTTTGTATTTTTAGTGAAGGTGATAGGTGCATCATTTTCAATGGCTGTAATAACATTGTCATCTTGGTTTAAGCATATAATATCATGTTCCTATTACAATTACAGAGAAGTGTGTAGATTTGGAATGTTCTGGAACACAGTGCTGTGGAGAATATTTGGGACAAAGGGAAGGGAAATACTAAGAGGCTGGAGAAAACTATATAATGAGAGGCTTGCTAATTTGTACTCTTCAACAGATGTTACCAGTTTTAATTACGTAATGTTAACCAAAAAAATGCACTTTTTAAATTAATGTTTTAATTCAATTCTTGTCTTCTACATGTTTCAGACATCTTATGTTCATCATCAGGAAGACTATATTATACATGAAGCCTTATATGGTATGTTTTTCATGCATTTATGCAAGCATTATGGCAGGTTGGAGGATGTGCTTGATCCAACCTGCTAAACTGCTTGCATAAATACATGAAAAACATACCATATAAGGCTGCTTGTACAATATATTCTTCCTTATGATGAACATAAGATGTTTGAAACATGTAGAAGACAAGAAGAGTTGAATTAAAACTTTAATTTAAAAAGTGCTTTTCGTTGGTGAACATTACATAGTTGTATCAAAATACATGGTACAAAAAACATTAAAGTTACTAGGTTTATCATTTTCATGGGGGATGAGGTGGGATGGGCAGGGCCTGTAGCATGATGGGAGATAGAAATACGAACATGATTTTGGTTGTAAAATCTGAAACAAGATACCTTATGGGAAACCTGTATGTTACAGGAGAAGGTCTTTTATGCCTCTCCTTGGCTTTTTGGGGATCAAATCCTGATTTTCTGGGCATCCAGTGCATAATGTAGTGACTGAAATGACTGAGCTGCCCCAGATTTAAAAATGCTAGTTCATGTTAATAATCATCATAATTAGCTCTTCAACTCATAGAAGTCCTGGCCTCCTTCTGAAGTTTCCTCCACTCTTCTCAGTTCATCTCTGGTGCCAACCGGCCTCTTATTCCCAACATCCTTGCAGCCTTTCTCACTTCATCTCTCCACCTGGTATGGATTCTTCCCACTTCCCTTAGTCCTTCAGGTTGCATATACATTAGTCTCCTAGGGATAGAAATATCTTCCATTCTTGCAACATGACCAGCCTACCACAGCCTAGCAATTCTAATTACCACTGAGAGTCTGGGCTGTTTCAAGAGATTGTTAAGTTTTGTTTTGAACCTCTGCCTCTCTTGATCTGTATTGTTAATAGGGTCGTATATTCTTTGTAGCATTTTCCTTTTGGGCACATCCACCATTTTTTTCATCTGTTTGGGATAATGTCCAGCACTGCATACCATACAGTATTATGGGGCATACTGAAGTCTTTTATAATAAAATTTTTGTTCCCGATATACGTCATGCTAATAAAATCCTCCCTTTTTTCTGCAGCCTTTTGCTTATATTAATGCCAGTACTTGGACATGTCACTGTTCCGGCTGATCCAGAGAAGAGGAGTGTCCTGTTTGGTCTCAATGAACGCCCATATGTTTCCAAGCTCCTTGCAGACTGTATGTTGGACATGCTACTTCTTCCTTATGGGTAAGTCAACTTCACGACTTAGTATATGATGTATAGTGTATACCCATATTTTTGATGATGATTTGGCAATTGCTAATTCACTTGTATATAACTTTAAACCATTTGACTGAAACTGCCGTAATAGATATAGCAACATAAGATAATGGCCATTTGCCAGTAAACATGCTACTAATGGGGGTGCTGCTATATGGAGTGTGATTTGTTTTGTGTTACAAGTGCAACCACACAGCAGGCACAGCACCATGAGCGAGCACAAGGCAGTCAGCAAGAAGGTACAAGTAGCAGTTCTGCAAATTCATTTCCTGTTCCTCTGGGCATGAGTGATTATAGCTTCAAGAGAGTTACTGCTGGAAATCCACTGACCTCAGAAGAATTAGAGCAGGTTTGTTATAGGTCTGATGAATAACTGGTAGACACAGCTTTTTGTTTAGTAAGTTCATATGGAAGTATTATTTCCTGTTTGTATGTGCATGAAGGCCATTTAAACCAACAAATTGAAAGATATTTTAGTAATGTGTGACTAGTGGATGAATCCTTGTTGCTAGTAAGTACATTATCTTTCCACTCTTCTGTGATTATCATTCTGTATATGGTCAAACTTCTGTGTTATAAATCTGGATGCAAATTCTCTGTATTACATGGGTTAAGTGGCAGAAATTCTTATATGTTGCGTTTGCTTTAGATGAGTTCTGCATGCCTGTGTATGTTGTTGGAAAGAGAGGATATGCAGGGAGATATGCAAATACAGGGAACCAGTTAATTTAAAACCTGTGGTATCAATAAGAATGCTGTGCTCCTCTTTGCAGCTAGAAATCTCTTGTCCATCCTACTCCAGCAAGAATGTGACAGTAATGCCAAAGTGAGCTGAGGGTTCAGATCATACTTGGTGTGGTTTTACTGTAGGCTGAAAAATTAGTTGTCCAGTCACTTTTAGCCACATCAGTAGTGTAAATGGCTAGTAGCAAAAAGAAAAAGAGCACTTCAGCAGAGCAGGAAGATATTTTTCCCAAAAACATGTATGGAAGTGGAATCTGCATTCATATTTTATATATTTTCTGGGGGTTTTGTTCTATTTGTTGTCCTTTATATGGGCACATTGTCGGTGAAAGCCTTCATTTTTGAAGGAGGGAAAAAATCTGTTTCATGAATGAATGTATACTTCTCCTTTTCAGACTAAGCTGGGTATTGTGAAATTCCTAGTAAGTGGGGTCATGACGGACTCTGACATTCTTGTTCACTTAATAGTGGCCGCTGCTGATACAAGATTCAGTGTTGCTAATGCTGCAGATATGCATTTGAAGAAGATTGTGGGGTTAGTAAGAGAATTAATGTGTTTGGTGTGGCACATGGAATGTTGAACCTTTTATTTTGTGTTATACTGTTATACTATACTCTTATATTAGCATATTTTCGTGGCAAGAAATTTTAAACGGGGCAGGTGAAGTGCAGTGGTTTGTGGAAAGTATGCAGTACAATAGCATTGTGTTGGTGATGTGGGGATGAAGGTAGTTTGTGAAGATGGTAGACAAATGTCTGCCCACTGTTGAACAGAGACCAAAACTCCTGGTGCTTTGTGAAGAATTTAAAAGTTATTTCAATGCACGAATGTTCCTGTATGCATTTCATTACCAGGTTGTCTGCTAAGAACAATGTATGCAGACTGAAGGTAGAGCGAGAAGCAGGGTTCAGTTTTGGAATGAAAACACCACCATGCTTCTAGTGTACAGTCTCCATAGAAAATGGAAACTTTGAGAGTGGCCACGCAGCATAGTTCCAGTAAATCGACAAGAAAAGCCCAGAGACAACATGGAATTTCATTTCACTCAGTTCAGCAAGGTCTACACTCTGATCTGCATTTGTTTTCATGTGATATTATGGTGATGTGTGAATGTGCTCAACATGACAGGGAACAAAGCCTGCATTTTGCCATGTGAGAGACATGTGAAGATGATGTACTCCATAGTACATGGTTTTCTGACAAATCTGTTTATATTTGAATTTAATCATAAATGAGCAAACTATTTGATTCTGGGCCACAGAGCATTCATGTCAGTTTGCAGAGAGGGGTAGTTATGGTGAAAAAGTTTGTGTTTTGGTTGCCCTGTCAAGCCATGTCATAATTGAAACAGGTTGTTTTGATAACACTTAACACTGACTGTTCTTTGGCCATGCTGTGCAGCAACTTCATGCTGTAACTTCTGGCTGCTAGAATGTGGGTGCATACACAGCGGTTTATGCAGGGCAGAGACATGCCATACACAGCTACTGTGGTTCTTGATTCCCTTATGTAACCTTTGGTGACAGAGCATCATTTCATCATTTTCCAGTGCAATGAATGTGGATACATATAGCCACCTGAAAACCTGATATTAATTTGTGTGACTGTTTCTTGTGGGGCTTCTTGAAGGGGAACTGCTCTTTAGGAAACAAAACTCATTAAAGCAACATATGGCCTTAGTAATGCAACTTTGTCACACAATTTTTGAACATATATGTTGCAAGGTGGTTGCAAATTTGCATGTTCATTTTGAAGATGTCTTGAAATAGAATGATGGTTATCTTATACATGCTGTGCACTAGAAACAATTCTCTTCTGTGTGTAGTATGTAATATTTTTCTACAAAATACTGAAAGTAAACAAAATATGAATGGTTCAGCATTTTGTGTACCACTCAGTAGCTTATTGATTTATAATATGTTAACTGTGGATTATGTAACATTGTTGGTTTATAAAATGATGTTTGAAAAATTAAATTTTATAGGACAGTAAAATTAAAATGTATTTGGTGTTGTGACATCTGATCAGTTTTGAAGTTGGTTGTACTGTGATTGTCAGAAACATTGTTAACCACCCAGAAAATGCAGTCTGATAACCCAGAGGATCATCGCTATAATTTTCACTTCCATGTAAACATCTTAGTGCATTTTTGTTTTTATTTGCCCATTTTCAAGACAGACATATGAGCAAATATATCATTTAAAGCATTTGTGACATTTGGATTTTGAGGCATAGTCACACTCCTCAAAAGCTAATCTAATAAAAGGACAGGTCGATTTGTAACAACAGTTAGGATATTTTCACAGCACAATATGTATATATATTAGAAAATTGGCATTTAGGGAGAACAGAAAACAAAATTTTCAGGAATGCATGAAACTTAAAATAGAAATGTTGCTAAGTTTAATGTTTCATAGAGAGACTGGGAGTTTCAGAAATGTGGCAGTATTAGTTTTTCCTGTTTGTGAAATGTGACACTTTGTGTTTTAGGGTACTGGATTGGGGTAGCGTGAACTTGACAGCCCCTCTATACTCATTGTTTTTGGGAACACAGCTGTTAACTACAAAGTCTCGTCTGAATACAATCAAGCCAGAACACCGTCGTTCTCCAGCTAGCACACGAATACGCCTCAAGATCCTGCCGTACCTTTGCAGGTCAAGAGGACCAGCGCTTGTTTTCCCAGCCTGTATTCAAGTAAGAGAATTTGTGTTTTGCAAATCTTGAGATTCCTTGTCATTGTGGTCTAGAGAAATCACATGTCAATGGTTCAAGACATCTGGGATGTTACCATACAACACATACTTGAAAGTACTTTTGTCTTCTAAGACCATGGAGCCTCAAGCTTCTGCAGCAGAAAGTTTGGTGCTGATGAAACAGAAGTAGATATATCTTTGGGCAAAGATGTTGATGACCCTTCATAAATTACCAACAGTTGATATTTGCCAGTTGCAGTCACTGTTACTACCCAACTGATGCCCATTTATTGATTTGTTACAAACAACATTTGTTGAGTAACTGACAAGATGCAGTTTTGAAAAGAGTAAATCATTTTTGAAAAATAAATTTGAATTCATAGTCATATTTCTTTCTCATATGTACCTTAGTGGTTCTCCAAATGTTACTTTATCATGTCCTTGAAAAACTGCTCCATAAAACAAGGAATATCAGTAACATTTTACTTACTGTGACATTTTTTCAGCAATTTATGCTGCCTAACTGCTAAAATGCATCAGAAAGGTATGCAAACTAAACCAGTGTATGTCGATTTATGAACAACTGGAGTGAATCTGAGACACATATTTCAGTAGGAATTCAGTGTCACTTTCATGAATTTGACCTTTGAGTAGAAATTTTGAGCCATTTGTACTTCTTTAATGTGGCATTACCGTATTGTTCTACCCCTGAGTAATAAGCAGTGTTGTTATGATCTCTTAGTAGCTTCATGCATGGACTTGGTTTAACCTTCTGTGACAAACATTTTAGCAGGTTTGCCTGGCTTGGGCTATTTTGCAATTTAAATCATCTTCCAATGGGAAGTATAATTTAAGTGGAATGGACAGCAAATATGTGTTCTGGAACATGGATAGGTGTACGGTTCTTTTCTTTACTGTTGTGAGAAGATTGTATTTTTAAAATCAAAGGTTATAATCTCATATATTCTTCAGCTTTCTGTTAGTGTGCCAGTAGATTATTGCTAGTAGAAGACTATATATACTCTGGTGACATTGGTACATATACGAGGTCTGTTAGAAAAGTATCCGACCTTTGGCCGGAAAAAAGAAACTGGCTTACTTGGAGCGTTGGACACCTAATCACCCTCAAAGTAGTTCCCTTGGGACTCCACACACTTCTCCCA
>Ga0123352_10005208_pt1 | contig 19476 bp, 11 predicted proteins | sample TergutLab28metaG_FD_89700 | JGI IMG/M metagenome (GOLD analysis project Ga0123352, IMG submission 89700) | Labiotermes labralis P1 segment gut microbial communities from Petit-Saut dam, French Guiana - Lab288 P1 | ecosystem: Host-associated > Arthropoda: Insects > Digestive system > Gut ... | reverse complement strand
TTTTTTTCTACACGGGGGCTCCTAAAAAAAAATCTGAAGCCCCCCCCAAAAAAAAAAACAAGTTGGGACCCCCGGGCCACCCCCCCCCCCCCCCAACCAGTACGAATTCAACGATCACGAAATGTTGCCTCCGATTTTCTTCTTACAGCATGCGTAAAATTGTCGTGCTGGAAACGCATACGCGGGTTGCCTACTTTTCCAACCCCAGTACCGACACCGATTTCCGTATGAAGGAGACGCTTCCGACCACATGTTCCGTATCCCATATTTCTCCCTTTTGACCTCGCTTACAGACTCTGAAGTGTTGAAAACTTTATTCAATTACATTCTGTAGATTAAATCATGTGGCCAGAGATCTAATATTAATCGTAAACACACAGTATTTGCACAGGTAACAAGGCCCGAGATCGGCCCGTCTTCCGGTGTGGCGGTGTGCTCGTCAGCGAATTCTATATCGTCACTGCGGCGCACTGTATTGTCAACCTCCCTAGCAAGCTGAAAGTGTGAGTCCCGCAAAGTTCAAGGTAGCTTGAATCTATGAGATGTTTTGTGGGCTGCAAATTACGTTACGTAGCCACTTGAGGCCGTGAAGCGGGTGATCATATCTAATTTTAAGGTAATGTTTCAGGATTTTACGCAACAAAAAACCACCAAGTACACTTAAATTAGTCTAGACACAGGATATGGCAAAAGAAACACACACACGCATACACACACACACACACACACATACACATACACACACACACACAGACATACACACACACACATCTGTTTCAACAATTAATTAAGTGGGTTAACAAATATACCTGAAATTAAGCTTTTCATAAAAGCGAAGACTTCAAAATACATGCTTTTGAAAATGTAACCATACGTTGTCGGAATCTAGTGCTGGTGGACTGGAGCAAGAGACAAAGATTTTTCACTGCTTTAGGTGCAGCCCTATACAGCCCTACACCTAAGCAATAAATTCAGTGCTTTTTCTACCGTGAAAGTGGGCTGGAATAGAGTAGTCGATATAACAACTGGCTACGGGCTGGACGGTCCGGGAATCGAATTCCGGTAGGAGCGAGATTTTCCGCACTTGTTCAGACTGGCTCGGGGACCTACCCAGCAACGTGCACAATAGGTGGGGCTACTGGCCCTCTTTCCGGTGTTTAGAAAGGCCGTGGCATTGACCAGCCCCATCTAGAACTAAGGTTGGAGACTAAAGCTTTATCCTCACGTCTACGCACCCTCTGAGACTTCATGCCTCCTTCTAGGATGAACTTTACCTTTTGACACCTCATACTTACTTCATGGAGCAGACTCCTTTTTGAGAAGCTAAACTATTCTCAGCTAGTCAAGAAATTCCCCACATTTTATGGAAGCCGATGTTTCCCTACCGCATTTACAAGTGCTCGCCACTGTCCCTATCCCCTTTCCCAATGAAAACAAAAAAAAAAAGTGTTTTTCTTTCAGTGGTGTTGTTAGCCTGGGTGAACACAATACAAACACAGACCCGGACTGCGAATTTGAAGTCTGAGCCAGTCCGCTGCAAGATTATACCCCAGCAGAACACATATTGCATAAGGATTACGCGAAACATCAATTTAAACACGGTATTTCCCTCACCCAATTGGACAGACATGTTGTTTTCTCAAGTAATTTATAAGTGGCTGTCGGCACAGCCTTCCTTTCCGTGGCTGCTAACACTGAAGTGTTACTCCACAAACGTCACCTTTCTCTGTTCCCAGGTTACGTAATGCCTATCTGTTTGTTGCACGGCAACGTGATGACCAAGAACTATGTGGGCAAAACCAGTGAGGTCGCCGGATGGGGAATCTATGAAACAGGTGCGAAGGGAGCACTAGTAAAGGATGAGCCCACAAGTAACGATACCCGTAGCCTCCATAAAATGTGTCCATGGCATAAATTACTTTTCAGTACGCTGATACTCGCGTAGATGATCGTAAATTACCCTGTTCTTTGCGATGTACGAAGGTTTGTTACAATTTCTGCAGAATTTCCGTACTCAGGCTATTATGAGCCTCTTGAACCTTTCACAGTCTGTTCTTAAAGATCCATTGTAATGTCATACGACCCTTGACGCTCTGCGTTCTAACTTAGAAACTTCAGCTTTTGGAGCAGAATTTTTCTGGACAGGCATTACGAGATAACTTCTTCACTAATAAAATAAAGGTTAGATAATTTTTTTTAATAACTTGCAGTAAGTGTTACAAGACAAAACACATTTATGTTTATTTGCAGCAGATTGTACTCTACATATGTGTTTGAATAGAAATGTCCCTGTACAGCCTGGCTCTTGGGAGTATGCAAGGAGAACATGTGTGCTAAAGCGTGGAAATAAATTTTGTAAAATGAAAATTAATACCTATGAAATAAGTATTTAACTATACAAGGTATTAATTAGAATGTTAATAAGAATGAAAGAACAACATAACTGCACTCTTTAGATGCCTCATCCCCGTTGTGGTATATATGCAATTGAGGAAGGGGTTTTTTAAGTCAAAATACAACTAACATATGATGTTGTTTTTTATTTATGCTGACGACATGTTCCGGCCCTTACAATGGGCCATCGTCAGGTCACAAGACATATATTCAAAGATACTATACAATGTGAATCATAAAATATGATATACGAAATTGGGAAATTGAACGCCAATGAGATCTCGTTGAATTATAGTCTGGCATATCGTATTTTACGATTCACACTGTATAGTACCCTCGAATATATGCCTTGTGACCTCAACTGTAAGGCCCGAAGCACGTCGTCAGCATAAGTAAAAAACAACAACATATGTTAGTTGTATTTTGACTTTAAAAAGCCCCTCCTCTATAACATAACTGCAGCCAAATTCAGAATAGATTTGGAATTACTATTATCGCTGTGTGAAATACGAAAGAAAAATAACTACGAGTTAGACTGCAGATTGTATGTTTTTGAGTGGAATGTTACTGTTGTGGTTTTGGGCAGTGCTATTGTGGCCCTGTGTGTGTGGTTACTTAGACCGGCTGTATCTGAGACTGCATGACATTGAATATCGGGTGATATAAAATTGCGAATAGGAAGGTATGTGGAAGGAAGCGGTATGGCCTAATTTCAGATGCCATTCTTCAGCGGCGTGTGTCAAGAGGGACTGCAAAATCCATGGAATAAATGTAGTCAGGGTAGTCGGTACACCGACACAGCCTCGAACCAGACACTTCATAAATGCCACAGTTTGAGTCAGATTGTTCAGAAAAAGGCTTATTAATTCAATAATTTTTAATGTAGAGATACAAAAAGTAGAATACAGTCGAGAGAAAACACTTTTGAGTATAAACATTCTCTCCATGGTTCAAAGTCCCTAGTGGGCAAGGGTCTCCTCATTGTCGAGGCTTCACGATCACACTCGGACACAACACACACATTGGGACTCCTCTGGACAGGTGATCAGCCCGACAAAAAGAGCTCTACCTAACAACACACAGCTCTCTCGAACATAAATCCATGCCCCCGGCAGGATTCAAACCGCAGTCACAGCAAACAAATGGCCAAAGATCCACGCCTTAGATCGCGCGGCTCCTGGGAACGGGAACTGTACATATAATTGGATTTAATTTAGGGTATGATATTAACTGTTAGGGTCAAAATCTCCGAAAAGAGAGCCTCATATTCTGCAGAGTTTCAAAATAGGCGCGGTTACGACAGAGTGGCCATGTAAACTAGCCTTTCTTTACAATTATTTTCTTACACCCCAAAATAGAGGCTTGTATACGCTTTGGGGGATCGGCTTTTTTGGAATGGGTGTGATGGAAAATGTATTGTTCTGTCCGATATATTGTGTACATAACACAGCATTACGGCAGGCTAATGCACTTGTACAATGGAAACAACACATCCGCAAAAGAATTAACTGTAAAGTAAAAGCTGTGGTTGAAAGACATTCTGTGTTGGCATTCCTGGCAGAAAGATTCTAGTTTCAAGACTCTTCTCTGGTTTGGTACGTTAGAGTGACTGATCAGCAAAGCTGACAGCCGCTAACATTCTTGTCTGAGCAAAGATGAATTGGAAATGTGTAATGGACAGCCAGGGTGTTTTATAGCTAAGGTGGGTAGTCTATGCAATTCTTTGACAGTGATTTGTAAAACTCTTAATGCTACTTGGGTGCAATTATGTAATTTTATGTTTTAAAAAATTAGTGATTGGCCAGTGTAAAATTGTTATTACGCTTAGAAGAAATAAATGAATGGTACGAAAAATCTTTTCAGCATCTGTGACCCCAAGGACAAATTTATGCAGAAGGTTGTTTTATTGCTTTGGAGGATATCAGTAAAACTGTTTCAAATGGAAAGCATTGGATCAAAACGTATTGATTACTCTTCACTGTTTGTGTCATTGTCTTATAAGTTTCCTAATGATTACATTTGATTTGAAGAATTATGTCGCGTCAAATAATATGCATACACGAACAGCTAGTTAGAGGACGCTGTCATGGCCTATCTCAGGATTCGAAACAAGCTCCTTTTTTTTTTTTCAGAAAACCCGAAATCGAGCGCCATCCCGCGGACCGTCAAACTGCCCATCTTACAGATCGAGAAATGTGAAAAGATTTTCTAGAATCATGCCAAGATAGGAGCTACACAGGTGTTTACAGGGGGCAGGTGAGACACGACTCGAGCAGGGGAGACGCCGGGAGTCCTCTAATGAAGGTGGAGGCACTAGACGGAACACCACATTACTATTTGTTGGGTGTGATGTCGTTTGGGGCAAAGAGATGCGCTGCCATCGTCATGCCTGGGTTTGACACTCGTGTCTCAGAATACGTGAACTGGATCATGGAAAACATGCACATTTAAGACTGTTATGATTATGCTGCTTCATCACACCGCAAGTGAAGAGAAAATTCTGAGTTCGTTACGAGTTGCAGTAAGGTTTTCACATATCTCTGAGTTTGTGGCTTTACAATCTCTGAAGCGTGCATCGTGATATATATATATATATATATATATATATATATATATATATACACATATACTTGAGTATGACCAACAAGATGTACACTTTTTTGCGTTAGTCTTGTACGTTTTTACTTTGGTGTTCTTGTATTGATGTATTTGTTTTTCCAGTGCCCAACAGGCAAAACAGATATATCAATATAGGAAAGAAATTTGACGTTCATAGGGTCGTGCATCTTAATATATTTCTATAGTAAAACCAACTAGATGCACCAATGCAGTATCTGTTTGACAAATACCTGTTGCTGTATGTACAGTCTTGAGCTCCTGACGATGGACAGAAAGACCGTCCGAAACATGTAGAGTGTCATTCCAAAATAAACTAAATATGATACACTGGTGCATCTAGTTGGTTTTACTACAGAAATAACACCAAAGAAAAACTGTTCGAGACTAAAGCAAAAAAGTGTTGGTCATTCTCACGTATGTAGACATGAGGCTTGTCTTTTGAACAATGAATGTAAGAATCGCGGCGGAATAGCAGAATCAGCCTACAGCAGCTTTCATGATAATTTATACTTAAGAAAACAAGGAAGAATTTCTAAGACCGTCAATTGCGTAGATTATTTCCTTTGTCATGATTCGCAGCGCTGGACAATTATTGTTAGTTAGACAACGAAATCAGCCCCCTTCATTTCCAGCAATCCGACCGGTAGTGGCTTGGGAATTCTGAACTTGTTTGCGGATACTGGCGGTTTCTACACACTTCCGCTTTTGATTAAGTTGACCGGGATTGTTATATGTAAATAACGCTGTTATATCTCCCATTTAGAAGAAATAAGTTTTGTTTCAATACAAAGTAGCAAAGTGGATTAAGCTGTAATACTTCGGCTCATATTGAGGATGTTCCCCATTTGAATCTCAGAGCGCACGCAGAATACCGTGACTGATGTTCTTCGGCATTTTACTTAGTTCTTCCAAGTCAAATGTCGGAATAATACCGGAAATGAGAGCACCAGTATTTCGTGTTACGTCCTTTCCACTTCATTACGCACCGTCATACTCTCTTGTAAATTTCATCAATTTGTGTTACTTCACATTATTCTTTTTTTTTTTAATCTTTGGCACCCTCCTACTACAAACTGGGGCTAAATATTTTGAGTTGGAGACAAAGTACAAAATACAGATTCCATAACACATCGCTAAATATTTCTCTGTAACGTTTGTTACAAGATCATTTCTTCTGTTACTTTCTATTAATTTGGGATCCCGGATTAAAATTTTTTCCTCGCCAGTTGGTCTCTTTCCAAAATGATTTCTTTGTCTGTTATGTACACATAATGATTCAATTATGAGAATAACTACTGTAGATAATAACGTTTAAATTTCTTGAAACTTGGTACAAACAGCCACCCAGTGGTGTCCACTTTCCCTTTATATTAACTACTTGTTGTAAACGAGAGTTAGATCTATCATTGGAGTGACCAAATAAAACAGAGTTTTAATGATAGTACAAAGTGTTATATTTCGCTTTCGAGCTCTTTCACATTTCTTAAAATTGCACGTGTTAATTAATGTCTGCTATTTGCGATATCATGACATTTTATTAAATTATTTACTTTTTCATATACATACAATTTAATCTTAGTCTTTATCTTAGTAATTAACCAACCTAATGTACAAATTATTTTTTATAATAAGTTTATTATATGCCTCTAAATGTTTCGAGCACTGTTGTGCTCATCATCAGGTGGTCAAAATTGTATTATACAGCATCTGTTATCATCACACCTGTAGGTGGCCGTCCGGTGCACAGGTTGAGAGAGGACTGTGCACCGGACAGACACCTACAGAGTGTGACGATACCAGATGCTGCATATTACAATTTTGACCTCCTGATGATGAGAACAACAGTGCTCGAAACCTGTAGAGGCATATAATAAACTTATTATAAAAGAAGAATTTGTGCGTTAAGTTGGTTAATTACTAAGATAATACTGAGCTGCACGGTCAGCAAAACATAAACAAGTACAATTTAATGTCGAGAATTTACCGTCTGTATGCAAATGTATTTGTATATACTCACACTAGATACGCACTTCACTTGTCATCTGTACATGCTTCGACAGTTACTGTCGTCTTCGGAGGTAGCATATAACAATGCCAGTTTGCAATAAACCTAGCATATAGTATATAAAATAAAAGTTTTAAATAAAATAATAATAATAATTACTTAAATATATTCATAAAATTATTAAAATTCCTACACTTCACAGTAGTTGGTCTTAATTGTTTTCATTGTAAGTGCCTGTGGGTACTCACTATCACTGTTTCCACTAATTTACTTAAGTGGGTTTGTCATTGTTACTCTAACACAAGGTAAAAGACAAGGTCCTTGAAGTAACGGAAACATAGTTTTGCAACAATGAAGAGAAATCCTTTTAAGTTTTTTTCTTTGTCTCACCGAATATTTAAGTGATTCAGTATAAATAGAGACATAGAACTTATAGCTAGAACAGTAACTTTCAGCAAATGTAAAAGGAATGAAATTTAATAATTCTATGTGATTTTAAAATTCTATTTAAGTTCTTGCGAGGAACAACTCCTAAGATTTTAGTTATAATTTTTATTATTTTATATATTTCATGACAGATGTATATAAATTTGATATTTATGTATGCCACACCTGAAAACAGCAGTGCTTGCCGAAACGTGTGGCGAAGCGAATTGCGAAATCTGATGAAAACGTAAAGAGTTGTAGTAGAATGAGAAAAACCCCGAAATTAAATTTTATTAAATTCTTTATTTTACAAGAATGGAAGGTGGACTATCAGCAAGAAGACATGTCAGCGATAACCATTTTACTCTCATGACGATAAATCGTAGATATATCTAAATTCACACGGAACTTCTGTTGAAATATTACAGACGCACACGACTGTTGACACAAAATTTGAATATCTTGTTTGTCGCACGATGAAGTGTAAATTTTGCGACAGTAACATGCTCCCTGTTCACATCTGCTGAACAGGGAGTCCTGAAGAACGAAAATTTAAGAATAAAATATTAACTACGGGACATTTTATCCTACCATTTTTTTTAAATGATGAAATATATTAATCCTTTAATTCAGAAGCACAAATATAAACAGACTGTAAAATTTAACAGGATAAATATCACCTAGACAATACGAAGTTAAATTTTAAGCATCTGTTCCGATGCCAAGAGACAGCACAACGTTTCAAATCACGTCACGAGGACGTATAAAAGGAATGAAGATAAAATTCCGCATATTTTTAGATACGGAAAGAAGAGACGATTGGTCAGTTTCAAGTTTCGGCATCTGTATTCTCCCGGAGAGGCTCCCTTCTTTATATTAGGTGGAGGTAATATGTCTAAGTGTTGTGGCGAACGAAATAATCTTTGAGCTGTTGGTGTTCGATGCTGAAAAATAGAGCTCCCAGCCAGTAACTTAGGTTGTTCAGCTTCTAAGACCTTAGAATTTAAAACGATGGTGTAACAATAAGCAAATCCTATGTCGGAATGATGATGATGATAGCAGTAAGCTGCTCTACAGTTAAGTAAAGAAGCTGTCTTATGAGAACTATCTAAATATTGTCCATGCGTTTCTACACACGATTCCTCCTCTCTGCCCTAAGGCTAAAAATTTCTACCATCTGCGCAGAAGTTCTGACTCACTAAAAAATATGTAGGTGATTGGGTTGAAATTGCAAATCACGAAGTGACTCTAAAAGTCTCTGACGCAAATCTAAACCTTCAGATTCTCGGAAAATAATTTCCTGACGAATGTGGTGCAACGAGGAATCGCTATAAGTTACTGCAGTGTCACGGAAGCCACCTGCTCTTCGATGGAGGAAATAAACAAATCAATAGCCACATAATCCACACAAACACAACACCCGAACACTGCATTTTCGTGGATTATTATTTTCTACGACATTTATCTCAGTACTTAATCAACTTGATGCACAAAATTTGTTTCACAATAAGTTTTATTTCATGCCTCTACAAGTTTCCAGCACATGTGCTAGAAACATGTAGAGGCATGAATTAAAACTTATTGTGAAACAAATTTTTTTGCATCAATTTGGTTAAATACTGAGATAAATATACTGAGATGCACGGTCAGCAAAAAGTCAAAATTTCTACGACATGTTTGGGTCGTTTATTCGACCATCAACAGGTGGGTAATACAAGTACATCAAAGAAAAGTGTGCTATAGTAGAGGCCTTCCCTTCACAACTCACTCTAAGTACTATGTTTGTCCTCCTAGAAGAAAATAATTGTTAAATTATATTTTGTATTTTCGCAGTTCTTGGACGACTAATAATGTGATGTACTTCTTTTAACACTCAGGAGGGTAAAAAAGTTTCGTCTCACACCTAATTTAGGGCCAATATGCTTGCCAACTAAATACAACGGATAAATTTCGCGGCCAATAAAGCTTCAGGAACGTGAAGCTGACTACTTATTTTGTTCTATTTTCGAAACTAAAATGAATGGAATCTAACCACCCCCCACTGTGTATATTTCATGGCTTAGTTAAATGGCACAAAAACAAAATTTTGCCCGCCTTTGACTTTAACGATTTGACCTGCAGCAGACAGGTCTCAGATTCTCAGAAGTTATCTTTCATTTCCATGCTACAGGAACTTCTTGTCTTCTAGGTAGTGGCGGAGAAGGGTCGTTCATCTGTGAGGCTGACACTGGTTAGCACCCATCCCTGAAATTAAGGACGGAAGGAACTTTTCTCCACACCTCCATACACATCAGTGTCCTGGACAGGTAGCCAATACACGATTCACTCCAGATACCGTACTTAAATCTTTGGTCTCTTTGTCAAGGTTTTTTTTTATGTCTGAAACATGATAATAATAATGAGATCTATCTCCCAAAAATAATTGTCTTTCGGGGATTTTATTTCTGTCTTACCCAAAGTTTCAGAATCTGCACCGGCATCCCCCAGTTTCTCCCAATTAATAGGCACTAGTGGATTTTTCTCCGAGGGCGAAGCGGCCAGTGTCTGAAGCTAAGAATCACCCTGATTTAGTGCGAAGGATAAGAATGAATGGAGCCAGAGCTCCACTTCCCCACATAGCTTCATAGCGTGAAAGGTGATAAACTTTCCTTCACATTTTTTTTGGAGAATCTGCAGCGACATAATTCATTTGTTGCTGCTTGATTATAAATTATATTAACATGACAGAGTTTTAAGAATCTTAAAGGAAGTAACCGGAAAAATAAAATAAATATTTACGCCTGGAGGACAGAAACAGAGTGGAACGACAACAAAAAATGGTACTGAGAAGGAGAACGTCTTGTGGAATGTTGTTTTTCATGCCGAACAAGTGCTGCGTCATTTCAGGTGACATATTGAGTACGAATTTCTTTAAAGTAGCACTGCGAAATTCACTCTCAGTACAACAAAACGCAGAGTTCGACCTTCCTTGTAAGGAAATGCACTCCTCGACGCTCTGAACACTGACAAAAAACAGTATGAACGTAATTTTCTGTCCAGTGCTTCCCCATATCAGAAAAAGTTTTCTTTGTTTGAAGATCCTCACGCTTCGCCCGCTTGTCCTTCTGACACGAGTAGAATGAATATGAAGTTGATTGTGCAGGATTGGTGGAAAGATAATGGAGTGGGGACCCGACGCTTAAAGACAAATTTATCTGCATTATATTATATAAATATCCTATTCACTCCTTGTATTACCACTGGAAGTTCCATTCACTGTGTTGCGCGTAGAGAGTGTTTATACACAACACTTAAAATTGTCAGTAAAAAATATACAGTAAAACAAGTAACACAGCTTACTCATATCCAAGGTCGTTTTTTCAATTTAAAACTTTTTTTTTCTTCTTGAACTTGGCCCACCCAATCGAAACTTAGCGAAATGCATCCTCATAGTACCGGGAATGCCACACACCCATTTTTTTTCAGTTACAGAGAAGTCTGTTTTTTTACGTTTTGTTGCCCGTACATCTCGATACATCCGTGTAAGGAAAATCAACTTGTGCACTATTTATCCTCCGTTTATTTCGTCAATCAACTTCTACATGTTTCGGGCATATTTGTAGCCCATCATCAAGAGGTAAACTGTATGTATACAATAATTGGTACGTGTTGTGCTTTTTAGTTGTCTGTTGGTCGGCCCGGCCAACAGACAGTCAATTAAAAAGCACAACACGTACCAATTATTGTATACATACAGTTTACCTCTTGATGATGGGCTACAAATATGCCCGAAACATGTAGAGGTTGATTGAAGAAATAAGTGGAGGATAAATAGTGCATCAAGTTGGTTTTCATTACACAGAGAAATGCGTATTTTGATATCCGTCATACTGCGACTTAGAGTAAATAACAAAAGCGAGAAAAATTTTCAGGACTTCCAACATTCAGGGAATAAAATGTCAATCAAAATCTGAAAATGTTTTATTGAGATTTGTGGTTCATAACTTCGTGATTGTTTGGATTAAAATATTTATGTAACATTTTGAGTGATACAGGTAATTAACACACAGTAAATTAAAGGTAACTGACAAGATTAATAACATAAAATATAATAATTCCTTCAGTCTGTAAACCATCCAACGCTCCTTTCCTTGTTACGACGGTGGGAGTCGGGACAGAAGGTCTTATTTGAAAAATGGCCTTGAGTGCTGAGAAGAATCCCTTGATTATCACTTCCTAAACCTGTCTACTTTTTTTCGACTCTCATAGGAATTTTCCTTCTTACTCTTGTATTGCCTGTGAACACCTGTCCACTGGCAAGACGCATATTCCACAGCAGATGACGCAGTCAAGTATTGCTAATTCTGTTAATGATGTTTAAGGAAAGATTCAAAGCTGCAGTGTGTATTTATCGTTTTCTTACTCCATATATACTAGAAAGTGGCATGTTGATATCAAGGGGAAAATGAAAATATTGTTAGGGAATTCACGTTTGTTACATGTAATTCTCGGATAAGCCATTACTTACCCTAAAATACGAATATAGTGCAGAATGCCCTTATTTGGATAAAATAGTATAATTTAGAGGTTTGTAAAAATCAAGTTTGATTGAACTTGTGCGTATTTATAGGCAATCAAATCCTTGCTATTCCAGAATAAGCGATTAACACTGCCATCACTAATTAAGAAAGTGTTAAATGAATGTCTGTCTATAATTGAGCTACACATTTCTTTAGTAAAGCAATTTTATACCCAATAAGAAGCGATATTGACTGTATCAGTGTATATATTGGCCATAGTTACTCGAAAGTTGCAATGCACCTATCTGCAAATTCCTGAAACCTCAAAATTAGTAGACACAAAACTATCGTTTCACTGTTTTTCTCAGTTACTTTAAAAAATTCTGGAACACCGGCTTAAAATAGACCACGATCTCGTATTCCTCATCGAATTCATTATGAACTATTATCCCATCTTTCTACGGTGTATAGTTTGCTTTACTGACCGTATCGTTCAAGAAACTGCAGCTCAACAAAAAATTTCTTTCGGAATATCTTTTGTAATATGTTACTCCCTGTGGGGGAACGGCACAAGGTCTTGTGTTCTGGAAGAACGAGATGGTACTAGCATGTCTTTAAGAATACTTTAATGGGTTCTGCTTATGTGGGATAAATCCGTGTGGATATGGGCTTTACTGATGAGACTGCAGGGATTTTCGTTCCTTTTCCTTCTTCAGAAGAGAAGTAGTTAGTTCGATAATCGATCACTTATTGAGCTGTAACATCGTTTATTTTTAATAAGTAAATTACAAACGTAAAGGTTTTGGAAGTACCTAAATATCTTCCTATGAAGATGCATGGGCGACGTGAAGGTGAGTGTTAGAATAACCTTTGTTACATGATTAGGCAAAGTGAGTGGTCAAAATCAGTGTCCGGCGGCGTTGTATCTTAAAAAATGAGCTTTGATATAAGAAGTGAGGAGGAAGCAAGAACAGTTCCGAAAATGACGACGTGTATTCGCTCTCTATAACTAGAGACAGAGCTACTGCAGACCAGCAGGTAGTCAAGAATTTTAACGAGTACTATGGAACAGCGCCTAACGTCACAAGTTCATCCACTTTCCCCTGGGGCTAAAGATTCTCAGAAGCAGGAGGAAACACCTTTAACAGGAAACAAAGGCGGTTTTTAATAAAAGCGTAGAGGAAACGCTCTGAACGTCTGCATTCTGTAATAGTGGGAGGTGAATACTTCCGAGCTGGGGCCGATTTTTCTCTGGGAAAACTGGCAGATGTACTAAGTGCTCAAGAGACCGGAAATAGAAAGTATCAGGTATGGCTCTAAAAGATATAAGAATAAGAGTAATTACTCTCACATGAAATTGAAGAGTACTGTCCGTCTGATCATTTTAATTTGCTGAAATATTCCCTCCTCCATCAAGTAGAAAATATAAGTTGCCTTAATATCTAAGCTTCTCAACATGGAGCTCCTTGTATTATTAGGCGAAGGAAAGCTAGAGAAATTATGGTTCTCTAAAACACGTGAAAATAATCGTTTGGCATTTCGGCCGAGTTCACTCCCATTCACAATTTAAAAAGGGGGTGTATATTGTGGTTTATTTTACGAAGTTCTCAGTATTTCAGAACATATAAGTACATATAATTACTAGTGTAGTCGCTATAGCAACTCCCTACTGGTTGAACGGGTAGGTGTTCTATCGCCGGTGGGGGTAATCGTATGAATGTCAATTCGCGAAAACCCATCCATGCCGACCCTGAAGCCCAGCCACATCCCTGCAATGGTTACCGGGGCTTTTTCCGGACATAAAGCGATCGGGATGTGGCGTTGACTACTCACCCCCGTCGAGAGCAGAGATTAGGACACGGTAAATCTGTATCTGCGCTCCTCCTGCGTGTCTTAGTGGCGTGTTACAGGTAATGCCAGGTGTCCTCTACAAGACGTTGCTCTTCCTTTACGTAATCCGATCTACCGGCGTCTACTAAACAACCTCGCATCGAATCAGAATTTTTAACACAATAAATATCATGAATAGGCATGAGATACGAACCCAAGACCGGTTCATATAGGTCCATTCACCATAAAATATAACCATGACGCTCAATGTAACGTTACGTGCTTTGCCTTCAGATTTCAAACACAAAATGTTTTTTTGCATTATTCTATGAATGTCTTTTCCTTAGCACTAACACCAATACTGCTACGTTACTTCTCACGTACATTCGGCCGACAGCTGCTGTAAGAAGCATACTAAGAGTTATGATGGAACATTTGCACGGGAGTATTCGATAATTCTTCAGGGGTGAAATTAATGTCTGAATAAGTTAACTGATTCCATAAACGCATTGTCTTTGAATTGGAGGATAATTTGCAAAGAAGACTATGCCTTATACGAAGCAGAAAAACGTTTATTTCGAAGTTTTTTTTCACAGCAGAACAAGTTTATTGTTTTTTGTGGAAGTCCTACGAAAAACAAACGCAGTTTAATTGAATTAAATTGATACAAGTGAGCACATTTCTATGTTAGAATTGTAACTTTTCGTATCGACGAGAGAAAACTATAAGTTAGAAAGAAACAAAAATTTTCTGGATCTAAAAATTTAAAAAAGACTTTCAAATCACATTAATTAAAATATCGTCAAGATCAAATTCCACAAGACCTTGGCTCTTCAACTAGTCCTTTATGGTAGCGAAATTTAGACAGTGAAACGAGACAAAATTAAATGGTGAGCTTCTGATATAAACTTTAGGGCAAGGAGCAAGATTCACTTTTTGCCGATTACAGAAACATTAAGAAATCTTAGAATAGCTGAAAATGTACTCATGACAGGAAAAATTCGTACTTATCTGGGATGATTTTGTATTACGTGCTCTTATAAGGATGTGGGCCGGGTAGCCCAGTCGGTATAGCGACTGGGCTACGGGCTGTACGGTCCGGGATCGAATCCCGGTGGGGACGAGACTTTCTGCCCGTCCAGAAGGGCCCTGGGGCCCACCAAGCCTCCTGTAAAATGGATACCGAGTCTTTCCCGGGGGTAAAGTGCGGCCGGGGCGTGCTGCTGACCACTCACCCCTTCTAGTGCCGTGGTCATGGAAGAGTAGAGCTATATCTCTACCCACACTCTGGGCCACACCGGGACTGTAACGGGATCACTTTACCTTTATCTTTTACTCTTATAAGGATAGGGTTCCACTCCTGTAATGAAACCAAATGTTTCCTATAAACATATGCTTCTGACGTTCCCTTAATGCGGGTGGGAAGCAGTAGGGAATCAAATGACGTAAACAACATTGGATCTAGAGGCATATTTTTTACTATATTTATTAAATTTTGTCATTAATGTTGCAAATTATTTCAAGAAAACTTGCGATATTATCTGTTAGTCTGAATGCATAAAAAAGCTTTTGACAGCAACAATTCCACTTACGCTGGAAAATTCCAGGCATAGGTCGTAGTTTTATCGCCACACTCTTCAAAAAATGCCAGTGATGGCACTGCTTATTGTCCTATGTCTTTTCGAATAAATCATGCCATTCAGATTGACCCACAAATTCCGATTTGTAGGCATGTTATCAGGTGATCCAGGAGGCCACGAAACTCTCCGTGTATTCCTAACCATCGATCTGGGTTCTAGCGAAATGTACCTGTGCAGTCCATAAGGGCATATGGAGGAGTGGAAATATAAATTCACTCATTCTTAATCTAGACACTAAGAGGGAAGGAAGTGGTAATTTTCTTTCCTTGGTATTACTCTGTCTCAATGATTGACATCAGAACTGCTATCGAAAGAAAACACAAGCTTCGGCAACAAATATTGACATTTATCTCAATATTTAACCAACTTGATGAACAAAATTTATTTCACAATAAGTTTTATTTCATGCCTCTACATGTTTCGAAAACATGTCCTCATCATCATGAGCCTCTGGTATCATCACACCTATAGGTGTGATGATACCAGAGGCTGTGTAATACAATTTTGGCCTCCTGATGATGAGCACAATAGTGCTCGAAACATGTAGAGGCGTATAATAGACTTATTATGAAACAAATTTTGTGCATCAGGTTAGTTAAATACTAAGATAAATATACTAAGTTGCACGGTCAACAAAACGTCAAAATATTGACATGTCATTCATCCGATGCCTTAAGGGACTGCTGGTCGCAGGAGAGCACTGAGACAGACAAGGGAAACTTGGTGACCTAACCACGTCAGTAGGTGATAAGACTGAACTGATATAAAACTTTACATTTGCATTGTTATATTGATTCTGAGATTCTGGGGTACAACAATTTTAGAGACATTCCCTGCTTAAACCGAAACAGAAATACTATTCTTCTTCCTGTGGCGCTGCTGCCCAACGCGGGCCATGGTCGCCTCATTCTAGTGGTTTCTAGATCACACACAGCGACGCATCACATTCGGCAGGACTCCTTTGAACGAGTAATCAGCTCGCCACAGGGACCTCTACCTGACAACACACAACACTCTCAACAGACAAACATCCATACACCCGGTTGGATTGGAACCCACGATCTCAGCAGGCGAGCGGCCGTAGACCTATGACTTAGACCGCGCGGCCACTGGGACCGGCAACAGAAATATTATTACAAGGTTTAATTAATTACCCTCGTCTTTCACCCCATCTACTGCCGACATTAAAAACACCTGAAGCTATTCCTTCACCCTTCCGTATACATTCATGGCTTGGTGCTTAACTGGGCACAAGAACATAATTAATGTGCTCTTATCGTCATTTACTTAAGCCAGTGGCAGACTGTTGTGAACACGGCAATGAACATTTGGGTTTCTTAAAAATAGGGTAGTTAATTAATGAACAGAGGCCTATCAACTTAATAGAACTGCTGGGCAGAAGTAATTGTCTACGCTAACTTGTCTTGCAGTTCTCGTACAGACGTGTGTCACAATGCATTTCTTCCACCGTTCGTGCTACATGCTTATTCCATATTAGTCTTTTTATTTAAGCAATATAATAGTAAATTACGTAAGTGGGTTCTTACCTCTTTATATATCGACTAGTAAAATGATTTTCCGTGGGTTTTTAAATTCCTGCAGGCAAATTCCAGGATTATACCACAAGTAAATTACGAAATCTCTGTTCTAAATACTTTTAAAATTACTGGTTGTCAGTCAACCTACCATCCGAAGCTAAGACTCCGAAAGTGTCGCAAAATAAACCACAAATAAAATGCACAAATAAATAAATCCATTAAAAAATTTTCTGAGGAGAACAAATTTTGAAACACGTGATTCTGTACTTTATCCATCGTCCTTGTAAATTCTCTCTTGGAGCCATTTATAGTTCTCAGCATCCCATTTTTAACACCTGACATCTGTGTTCCTTGCTTTGGGTGAGAGATAAATTTTGAAGTAAGTTTAAAATCATTTTTATTTCCCTTGTGATGGCAAAAAGAGGTGATTTGTGAGGGTCTGAAATTGATTTGATCCCTTGTTCTGCGCTAGGTATTTTTCCAGTTGGGTAGGAATCTCCTCATTTGCACCGCAATATAAATGGCGCGTACGGATTTCCCGTCACACACATTCCAAGGCAGACCGGTCAGTACAAGCCAGTGGCCAGTGCCTCTCAGGATGGCTGTCAGGTCACAGTGCGTTATTCTCGTTTTGAGCTGCCTGGTGGCCTTCAGTTTGTCACGTAAGTAGCAAGATGTGAGCTAGTAACTGCATCTCAGTTACACCAGTATCAGCAGTAGATGCATTTTTTATGTCTAATAACCTAAAACTAAAACACACAGTCCAAAATTTGACATATTGCGTTATATGGGTGTGAGACTGCTGAACCAAGGAAAGGTTTTGTGTACAAAGAAGGTGTTGAGGGGCATATTTTTACACAAAAGAGAGAGAGAGAGAGAAACATAACACGCGATAAAGAAAACTGCGTAATACGAACCTTAATTATATTCTTATCGGATACTGTGTGATAAAATACATATTAGATGGACGTAATATGTAGCACGAAGTGAGGCGACAAGAAGTTAATCTGATACTTTAGTTTGTAAACCACGGGGGATACCTGGGAGTATATAGGGGTGTAGTAGTAAACCGCCTGTTACACAAATAAATTGTGAAGCAACAGATTAGATTCAATCGGAAAACATTTGACGTACTAAGTTTTTCTTGTGAGTAAGGTAATTAGTCTTAAAGCATTCGCTCTGTATCGATACACACACACACACACACACACACACACACACACACACATATATATATATATATATATATATATATATATATATATATATATATATATAGTACGTACATTTTGCTCCGAACGTCAACACGTTACTCTACCAGTCATTTTGAGTACAACATACTGTATCAACATCTGTCCGGTTATCAACCGTTACTTCGCTAAGAAAATTTTAATGTCGCACTGTGCTGTACGGTATCAGTTCTTGTGAACCTATTCACGCTTACTCCCGCCCCTGCAAAACGGCTGTCACTCGTAATTCTCTGGCGAGACGTTCAGGATTGTGCACACAGCGAGCTGGAGGACATTCTGAACAGTGATTGTTGTGACACAACTAAAAATTGACTTAGTTTGATATTATCTAAAGTGATTTTTTTCTCTTTTCTGTTGTAACTCGACTACATAAACCAACATAAGTAACCCGGTAACATAAACAAAAACGTTTCTTTGTGGTATTTTCTGACACAAGATTTTCTCGTGATGTCGCAAAAATAGTAGGGAAATTGCTTCTTTTGTTTTGTGGTGTTATTGATCACAAGCTGCACCTGCTACTGATGTCTCAAGGTGTGACATCACCGTTGTGCTTATAGAATAGGCAATAAGAAGAACGTAACTTGTGGATACTGAACATTTATTATACCAAATATAAGGCATCTTGTTTCGGTTACATAAAGTAGCAAATATAATGTGTGTGTGTATATATATATGTGTGTGTGTGTGTGTGTGTGTGTGTGTAATTCTGCTTTTACATTTTCTAATTGTTTACAGTCTTTTGATGGCTAGTTTACGTAGCCGAAACATGTAGCTGCTTTATATTTTCTATAATAAAAGTTGTGTATCAACGGCTTACGTTCTTCCTAGTGCCTACTAGAAAATACAAGGGCAACTCCCCAGAATGAAAATGACATTAATTTCGATATTTGTCTGCAACGATAGAGAGTTATTCACATGAAATGTAAAATATTTGTGTTAAAAGTATTTGTAATTGTCCTATATTTTAAATATTTTAGCAATTTTAATTCAAACATTGTGTTTGGCCCCACATATGCAAATGTATAACATGATCTGTCACTGTTGTATTTCTTTGTTGGGGATTTCCATGGTGCTGATCATGCTAAGACCGAAACGAGTAGAAGGAACACTGTAAAGTGATATAATTACTTACTTACTTACTCCATGGTGCACAGTCCTTCTTGAGAAGCTAACTGGTTTGCAGCTAGTCAAGAAATTCCCCGCATTTTATGGAACCCGAAGGTTCATTACCGCACTCACAAGCGTCCGCCACCTGCCCCTATCCTGGGCCAACCC
>Ga0123352_10005206_pt1 | contig 19482 bp, 17 predicted proteins | sample TergutLab28metaG_FD_89700 | JGI IMG/M metagenome (GOLD analysis project Ga0123352, IMG submission 89700) | Labiotermes labralis P1 segment gut microbial communities from Petit-Saut dam, French Guiana - Lab288 P1 | ecosystem: Host-associated > Arthropoda: Insects > Digestive system > Gut ... | reverse complement strand
CTAAGACTTCATCGAATCACCACCAACTTTCTTAACTTGTGGTTCTAACTGGGTGTAACTGCCAACTTTATCAATTTTTAATTAGCAAAATTGAAATTTGCATACTTATTCATATAGAGCAATTCTTCAACTGAGAACCTTGCAGCACATTTCACAAACGCCCGTGGTTCACCAGCGTACCGCGGCATGCTGTTTGAGAACCACTTATACACCAGAAGTGTGAGTACCAGGGCTTCAGGGCTCCAGGGCTCCAGGGTCGGTCTGAACCCTGCAGAGATAAGAATAATATATAATCGTTCCCGAGAATCTAACCCCTCTCCCTCTGTTGACCAACCCGTGGTTTAGTCACTATATTGACTGAGCTATACCGTAAATAATGCAGTCACGACAATGAACAAGTTTTCGCTACACTTTTAAGTGCCCCCCACGTCTTGCCGAACGGTTATGTTCTCGCCATATGGGCGTAAGAAGGTCACTTGATAACGTTACACTTCGAATTTTTCAGACTGAATTTAAATGACTAGTCGAAAGGTGTTGAATACCAAAGGACACGTGCGATGTACAATTGGGTCGTCTTGTTTGAATGGTCGTTATACAAACAGAACCTCCGTTCAAAACTCAACTATCCCTTGTGGAAAGTTGGCATTACAACTGCTCTGAGGAAGGGCGAATTTGCTCCCCCTCCCCCCCCCCCCCCCCCCCCCCAAACTCCACTCACCACTCCATCTCACTCCTTTCATCGATAGCCGATTTTCAACACCGCAGTGTTATCAAATAATCTGAAAAATCGATCTCAGTACTGTAGATATCTGTGGGGAAAAGTTAAAATCGAGTATGGAACACGTTTTCGGTTTTTAAGACTCAAGTCTTCCGCGATGTTTACTCAGTGTCGGCTTCTACACAGTTGCCGACGCAGCAACAGCGCTGTGACAACACCACTTTGATTCAAGATAGGTCTGACAAGTGCTACGAAACAATACAGGCTTAACGCTTGCATAAAACAGATAATTTAGTGAAGCTTGTAACTTATTTATTTATTTATTTATAGTTCCTGTAATGACTTTGTCAATAATTCCGGTTAAATAACGTCGATTGATATGATGACAGTTAATAATGTATTGGAAATTATATCGAAGGATGCGGTTGTTGAGGGAAAGAGACCACTAGGGAGACGTAGGCGTAGATGGAAGAATTCTATTAAAAGGTATCTTAAAGAAATTTGTTAGAAGAGCGTGGACTGAATTTATCTGTCTCAGGACAGGGACAGGTGGGGGGGGGGGCTTTTTCATAAAAGAGTAACGAACATTCGGGCTCCATAAAATGCGGGAAATATCAAGACTAGCTGAGGTAGTTCTAGCTTATCAAGAAGGATTCTGCTTCATGGAGTTGGTTAATTATTTAGGAATTGGCTGTAGCATACTTTATGCTTTTTTATTCCAGAAACTTCCTGGAGACACGGAAAAATGCATGGAAAACTCTTAAATATCGGAATCAACTCAAATATTTCCACACGAGATTCGAACAAAACACCTCTCAAACGAAGTTCGGAATCCAACTTACTCAGCGATCTTACATACGATAAGTGAATAAGATTCCATATGATTTTAAGCTACAAATTTACAGAGTGAATTTGTCTCAATGTACATGCTTACGATATCTTAATTTCATGCAACAGCGAAGATTTGGAAAGACACATTCGATTTCACAACAGAACCGGTGATGCCGTCCGAATTGATGTTGGCCATTTGGCTCTAAACTCCTTCACAAACCTATTCGTACACAACAAATGGGAATACAACGTACAGTTAAGCCTATGGGTATGGGACGATAGTGTTACTGTAGTAACTGCGATTAAATTCTGTGCATGCAAGATGGCGTATCTGCATCAAATGACAATCCGCGAACAGCTGTTGCTGCGTCGTCACGTGTTCAGACATGTACGTATACAAACTCCTTTTTAGTCTACAAGCTCTTCTCTATAGTCACGACGCGGGAAGATGTGTCATGCGTGGTAGGGGTTAGGGCTATGGAGTTGGAACACACAATGTCCACTGCTGTGTTCTTTGCCAACTCTCCTGACCTATGTAAACAACGTACAATCGCTTATCGCTGCCGAATGACTTCGCGTGGTTATTTCTATCAATGTTCTAAAACATACACTGGCCAAATGACTGGAGGGGAACACAGAAAATGCGCTGGAGGGAGAGGGTAACAAGTGGCGAGTTAGTCGAAGTAAGCGACTTGTTTCAGGTTGCCTAATTATAGATAACATCCATCAATCACACATCCTCTGCTTCTTTTGTACCTTCTTACATTACTGTGGCATCTATCTTACTGTCATGTATGTACGTGCAAATACACATACACACACACACACACACACACAAACATACCGCTTATCGGTTTTTTGGCCTTACTGATTTATGTACTCTCTGACTTCGAACTCGTATGTCACTTTTACGACGATATTGTTATTTTTACTGCAAGCCCGACCTTATTCGAGAATAGCCGGGAAAAGTACCTGACTAATTAACAATTAACTAGTCAGCTTATTGCCTCCAATAAATACAACATTCATGAAGAAGCCCTTTTGAAAACACTCCCGAATCATTGCCTTGTTCAAAAAATCCTACCACAGAATTCTATCCTGATCCATTTGATGTTTGTTTTTTGTTGGACCGTGCATCATTGTGATAACTGAAGAATAAAAACCAACTAGATGCCACTTGTTATTTTATTGTACTTCTTATAGGCTCAACATGTTTCGGGCACTACTATGCCCATCATCAGGAGCTCACGACTATAATGTTCATTACCACATTGGTCGTTTCATTCTTGGTTTGCTGTAGGTTGGAGGTTAGGTGCGGGTAGCCTGGAGTAGACTAAATTCCTCTCCCATTTCAACCTTACTTAATTTAACCATCCTAATAACATTTTGTACAATACATATTATCAAGCTCCTCGTCACGTAATTTTCTTTATCCTCGTCCTAATTCCTGTCTCCTAATATCCAAATATTATCAAAAACACAATGATATCAAACACCACTCTTTGTCAATATCTCAGGAGAAAGACCTAGTTTCACACCCGTACCAAAGAACAGGCAGGTTTTGTCTTTACGATTTCAAACAGAATATAAGGATATGAAATATTTTGAACTAAATAAGAGCAGTTATCCTGCCCTCACTTTCTTCTTGAATGTAATTTTGATCTAATACTGCTGATGCAAATATTTGAAATTTGCCTTAACATTGGGTTAAAGATATCGGTACTTTTTTTGTGTTACTTCGCTTTTAGGCACGTTCGCAAAACTGCTAAGAGCGACTAGTAGCTTGGTCATGTATTTCTCTCTACATGGAACAATTCTTCTCCCACTAGACGGATTTTCATGAAAACTCCTATCGGAATATCTTTCCAAAATCTGTCGAGGATATTCAAGTTTCATTTAAAATCTGACATAATAATGGGTACTTTATATGAAAACCTAATTACATTTAATGTTATGTCTCGACGATTTTTTTTTCAGAGTTAGAAATATTTCATACAAAATTTCTAAGAGAATATCACAGTATTCTCTTCATGTTCAACACTTTTTTCCGAAATTCCCGTCTTTTTGACACAATGAGGAAAAATATGGTAAAACCAGACAGGCCACATGATAATATAGGATAATACGGTACACAAAAATGATGCAAACCGGCTAACTAAGACAATAAATACACACTACTAGTTTTAAACAGCAGTAAGAAATGTTTGTAGCTGGATAACAATGCATTGTCATGGCAATAGTGAACACTCTATTACTGACAGCTACATTTAGGTCAACAACAATAAAAGGAGACGGTATTGTTACGTGTACATGGCAATAATGATAAAGAGAAGGCGTCACAACGCAACTTTGTACGTACATTATATTGTCAATATCCTGGTGACGAAACATAACAAAACACTCAATATTCCGTTCGTTCATTTTTCGTCCAACCCCCATACTAACACGTGTCACAATAAATTACCGAAGTTGATTTATAGGAATAAAGGTTTTAGGGAGACAACATGATTCATGGTTTAAATCACAGTACAAGAATAGTTGCTAGTAACTCGGGCAAATGGAATGAGATGTTATAGTCTGCTTTGAGGTGAAACAAATTGCTGTGCCCAATGCTTGGACTTGGCATCTCATTTCAACATCACAGTGCATTTGATATGAAAAATAAACTAAGAATTCGTAGCCGAATGTTAGTAAAATCCCTCAGTTAACGAAGAAGTTAATTGTAAAAGTAAAGTGCACCCTTGTACAGGCACTGAGGCTCTGTACAGGCCCATAGAGGGAGTACAGGTATAGCTCTACTCTTTCCTGACCACGGCACTAGAAGAGAGTGAGGGGTCAGCTTCACGTCTCGGCCGCTTTTTACCCCCGGGAAAGACCCGGTACCCATTGTACAGGAGACTGGGTGGGCCCCAGGGCCGGTCTGGACATGTTCGGAAAATCTCGCTCCTACCGGAGTTCCATCCCCGGACCGTCCAGCCCGTAGCCAGTCGCTATACCAACTGAGCTACCGGGCCCACTGAGGAAGAAGGCGTTGTCAGATTTTTCACACTGTAACACGATATATCTTGGCTAGCACCTGGCACAGAAATGGCTAACAAACACCGTTTACAGCACTCACAACAGCACGCATACTCAGAAGTAAACTGAGTAAATATCTATCTACAATTTGTATAAGCATCATACTTCCTATCAAAATGAAACTGATGTCGTTGTGGTTGAACTGCAAATTGCCTGAGGATATCCTCAGCCGTACTTTCCCTCAAAGTGTAAAGACCAAAGCCTATAAATCTTTAATGTTGCCTGGTGTTTTTTCTTCGTGGAGCAACTATGCTTAAGGAAATATACAGATTTAAGGTATGGGTGTAAAAATTATCCAGAGATCTAAGAACCATCTCAAAATTCTAGGCGGCGCCAGAAAGCTGTCATAAGGCAAGAGCTTTTCGGAGGACCCACGAAATATTCAGTGTGAAAGTAAACAATTTTATTCGTTATGGCGACGAGACGTCCGGAATTTTCTCATCTCCTACTATGAAGGCACTTAAAAACAAAGACATAACAGGAATATTAGAACTTGGAAGGGGAGTCAGTAACATGGTAGTGTTATATAACGTAATTAATGCTTTGTAAACTGTGACGTCAGCTAACCTGAACAGAAGTACAAAATTAATAATGATAATTTTAGTCGAAAGATACAGGCTATGAGCATCAATGGTGGTACGTACTGGATTCAACTGGCTCAATTTAGTGTCAGGTGTCTTGGGTTATGTAGGTCACGACGGCATAGAAAGAGGTGTATTTCTTGCCCATCTGAGCAATCATCATCTGAAGAAGAGTTCTTTCGTAAATTGAATTACTGCCGCGCCTAGCCAGACGCGAAGGTGAACACCTACCATCTTCAGGGGAAAGGAAGCATATCCTTCCGAAATGTCCGTAACCATCAAAATATGCCTGCTCTATCAAACACAAAGATTATAATTCTTTATATAATCCACTTATCTCTTTTGCGACGTAAAACATGACAACAGGATGTCTTAACCCTTCATGTTATTATATGTAAAAATGCTTTAACTTTCCAAAACTCCTTATTCTGCCCACACAGTCTGTTTAGGTGTTGTTTGTATTTCTCACAACAAACAGGGATAATTTTTTAAGCAACATTAACCGCCTGATCTTTGTAACAGAAAAGGACAGTGTTCTCTGTGAGGAATAAACTGAACATGTGAGTAAACTAGACAGATTTCAGGCTTCAAACGGGTTAAAAATAAAGTCCATAGGGAACATAACCGATGACAATATACTTTCTGAAATACAATGAAACGTTCCTGTACCAGAATCGCCAGGAACCGCAATTTTTTCCTCAGCAGGCAGGTTCCTTTTCGTGCAGGTACATGAAGTCTTAATCCTCGGTATTCAACATTCTGCGGACTGTAAAGGTTTTCCGTTAAAGACAGGTTTCTGTTACGCCCATATTCCTTTTAATGCAAGTTTCACTGCTTATACAACGAATGTTGGACTTAAAAGCAGTATTTCTTTCGTGAAGTATCTGTCCTTCAATTTGTACTTGACACAGCAATTTGCTGGCGCTTTAGAATTCTAATTACTATGTATGAAATATCGGCCACATTATTTTCATCTTGTTTGAATACTTAACAAGGCTGATGACTGTAGCCGGACCTTGCGCTGTGTTTCCTAAACAGAAGAGTTCGTATGTCACTGCAATCTGTCACCTGTCACAACAAGTATTCCCTTCCGTGGAGACAACGGATATTCTGAGCCGGTTGTTATGTTGCGCTCAGGCAGCAGTAAGGCCAGGGTCACAGAGTGCTCGTTTCACATACCACAGTAACAGACACCGTCCCATTCTGTAACGCTGTTCTTTAGAATTGGCCATCCAGATGTCTCTGAAGTCAGCTAGAATTATTGGCGTCTACCTTGCTCCTTTCGCATGCAGCAACGTTTGTACTGTTCCACAGCCCTGTTTCGCCGGTTTGGTTAGGGTACAGAATTAATCTCGAATCTCCAGGAAGGACAAAATTAGGAATGCCGTTATTAAACAAAAAATGAATGTAGCAAGGTCTCTTTTAGACGATATTAAAACCAACTTCAATGGTATGGACATGTTCAAAGAATGGAAGAGGAGAGATTACCAAAAGAAGTTATGAAATGGAGCCCACCAGGAAGAAGAAAACGAGGTAGACCTAAACTAACCTGGACAGAAGAGATTAGAGGAATGATGGGAAAAAAGGGATTAATGGTAGAAGACTGGAATGACAGAAGCAAATGGAGGAAGAAGATAATATAATTGTCAAATGGGGGCAGGAAGATGTTGAAACATTGTACAGCCTGCTAAATAAATAAATAAATGCAGAATTAATCTCTGCATAAACTGTGCCATGCCTACAATGTGTCTGGATATTAAAGACATAATTTCATTTTCTTACAAATAATACCAAAATGATTACGTGAATAAGAAACGGTTCGCTGAACATATAAACTACCTACCTACCTGTCTAACTAACTAGCTAAACTGACTCCACTGAATAGAGTCCTCCTTGAGAAGCTAACAGTTCTTTAGCTCGTCAAGGAATTCTCCGCATTTTATGGAACACGGAAATTTATTACCGTCTTTACGATACCCGACCAATTGTCCCTATCCTGAGCCAAATTAATCCAGTCCACCTCCTCCCAGACAATTTACGTTACGTTTCAATATTTACTTCCCATTCACGCCCTTTTCATCCAAGGGGTATCTTTCTCTCAGGTATTCCTACGTAAACCTTTATGCACCTCTCCTCTCCCCCATACTTGCCACATGCATCTTCCATCTCATTCTTCTTGTTTTGATAACCCGAGAAGTAAACTTGGTAATAAGGACAAGTTTCAGGACAGAACTCTTTATTTGTTTACGTAATATGGTGTGTGGTTTGAGAACGAGCTCTGGGTCTCTGTTCCCCTTTCATTTACTCAGCAAAGTTGAGTCCCGAACTGTACTTCGTACCTGCATTTCCAGCATACCCGCTATTTGCAATCTACGCTTGACACTGCCCATTCCCCGGTGCAGCAATTTACAGGAAACACAAAAAAATATTCTGAACATTTTGTAGCGGTTCTTATAAAGTTTCGGTTCTCTGGTAACGTCCCCCTGTCACCACCCCTATAATGTGTCAAGACAGTTCTTCTCGGAGGCCATTTTTTGGAAGTTAACAATCTCGACATTGTCCTACAAATCTATCGTCCTGTTATTTTCGTACTGCTACGCACACACACACACACACACAGACACACACACACAGACACACACACTCCGTGCCCTATTTTGCATAAATGTTGTAATTAATATTCATATTTCTTTGGTTAATTCCACCGCGTTTTTTACAAACCTGAATGACTTAAAACTCCGAAATCCCATTTACACAAATATTATGTTGACACTAAAATATCGGGTAATTTTCATAACTGATACCTATTGTGACTACATGTTTCGGCTTGCAAATAGTTCTTAACTAGCAGAAACGTGTATTTGTATAATATATAATTAACAGAATATAATCTTATATTGTACAGTACATGTAAATACAATATTTATGTAAACACAATTTATGATTTTGACATTTGTAAGAACTGGCATCATTAGAACAATGATGTAAATAACCAACAAGATGCAACAATTTTCGTTTATTGAGTTTTTTATTGATCTATTTCAATCAGCTCTACATGTTTCGGGCGACAAACTCGCCCATCCTCAGGAGCACTTTTTGACTGTATATACAGCTTTTGGTACAATCCACCGATATTGCTGTCGACCGGTGACAATTCTTGTCACCGGTCGGCACCGATATCGGTGCATTGTACCAAAGCTGTATATACAGTCAAAAGTGCTCCAGAAGATGGACGAGTTTGTCGCCGGAAACATGTGGCGCTGATTCAAATAGATCAATAAAAAGATCAATAAAAGAAAATTGTTGCATTTTGTTGGTTGTTTACAATATATGGTTTTTAATCACTCCTACTTTTGTTCTTTCCGCTGTCCCATTTTTAAATAGTTGGCCATATTGTAGGGCGGCTTTAGGGTTACCAGAGTGCGGGCGGCTGACCCCAGAATAACCTTAAATTACCCGGCCACACCATAAAAGTAGGAATGTGTTAAACAAAAGTGCGTGGAAAAGGCACATACGAATGAGTCATTTGACGCTATAAAGGAAACACACTGAATGGTGTACAATAAAGCACCTTGTGTTCCTAGAATAGGGTCTTATGCAAAGCATTCTGCTGCCGTTTCCAGATATACGAACTTAACATTTCAAACACTGTAAATTAAAATATTATGTTGCACGCCTCTTGGCCGATGGTTCTTGCAAGATAATCTTAACATTATGCTCATTCTACGTATCTCGTTGATCATTACGACATGCCAAATTCAGGGCTTCTGGAATGTAAACCCATGAGTTTAGGCAAATGGTTTCCGAAATGTCGAAGGATTGTTGTTTTCAATAGTTAATCTGTTCAGGTTCACCTGGACTGCTGGACTGACTGACTGACAACCGCAATACGATTCTTCGAAACGCTGGAATCCACTCACCAAATGGCACGGTGTCACATTTCAGTAGACAGTCCCTAGCAACAGCGTTGTGAGAACTTAATTTCTCGTATAGTTCTACATGTGTGAACGCGCGCGGTCGAGAGCGCCCTGAAGTACGGCACATTTCACACAGTAAATATTAAGAGTGTTGAGGCGAAAGCATTGAAGGCATCAGAGGGAGAAGATGCATGGTTTCACATATTCTTAAACGCGGCATTAGGCGGAGGTGGGTGACGAGCTACACGTCCCGTCTGCTTTAACCCTACAGAAAGTCCCCGGTAACTCCGAACCGGAAGCTGGTTGTACTCCATTCTCGACCTGTACATCTTTCGCTAACTAACTAACTAATTAACTATCCATCTACCTATATGTCTAACTTCCTGTAACAAGAGCCCTTCTTCAGAAACAAGTACTGATTTAGTCAAGAAATTCTGTACTCTCCGTGGAATGTCAAGTTTCATTACCTTGTTCTCAAGATAACTACACTTTGCGGCGTCCTGAGCCGGATCAATACAGTGCACGGCCTCAACGTATTTGTGAAAGATCCGTTTTAATATTATCTTCCCATGTAAGCCTGGGTCTTCCAAACGGTCTCTTTGTCCAAAATTTCCCCACCAAAACCCTGAAGGCACATCTACTCTTCCCCATACGAGACACATGTTCCACCCATCTCATTTTCCGGAATGTTTCTACCGGAATAATATTTGGTGAGGAGTACAGATCATTAAGCTTCTCATCGTGCAGTCTCCACCAGTCCCAAATATCGTACTCAGTACCCTGTTCTCGAACTCCCTTATTCTATGTTACTCGCTCAACGTGACAGCAAGTTTCACATCCATACAAAAAATGTTATGAAATGTACATCATTCACAATTTCAAATGCACACTTTCCCATTAAATTCTAAAGTTCCTTCAGATGAGGCGTACGCAAGCTCTGTCTCAGAAATCTGTACGCAGTTGGTAATAGTAGTGAAGACAGAGCCATCAAAGACAGTAGGTTTGTGTTGGGTTACCTCAAGGATGTTGACGGTTGACGGTGCGTCATTTCAGAACACATACAAGAATGCCAGCGATATGAAAATTCATATGCTCACGACTGCACAAGTCTATGTGTAGTAACTTCCAACCCTCAACCCAAAACACGCACAAAACTTAATATATTGCTAAATAGTGAACGTCAGCACAACTGTTTTATTACACAAAGTAACTACATAGGGTACATGTTTCGACTACTAATCATTCATCTTCAGGCCTATTTTAATCGGTTTATTCACAAGATGCTATGCACACATTGGGATCCCAGCGTGTTTACACCAATGGTATACATAAATCTAGATAATTTGCCTCGAATTGTGTGATGTGCAAATTGTGTAATTACATAGTTAAAATACATTAAAAAGTCTTTAAAAACGGTATTTGGTGTTTACAAGTTAACAAACACAAGTCCCGTTATTATCTGGTTTTTTTTGGAGTTAAGGGATATTGTTTATTACTGACGTCGGAGTAAATCATTTGTTTATGTTGCTCCGTAGCAGTGTGCGTGTTATCGTATGACCTCGCACGATTAAAACCGTCTTGTAGAATTCTAGAGGGTATTGTCTGTTAGGCTCGTTACTTGTTTGCTTCGGTGTGTTGTAAGGGAGGGGTAAGCTTCCCCGTTTTCTGACGTGGGTATTGGGATGAGTTCTTAAGGTGCGTCATCCCCGTTGTGTTGGTTCAATAACAAAGAATTTTGTGTATTACACGTACTGTCGAACACAACTATATTTTACCTAGTAGTACAGTAAGAATACAACTACATGTTTCGGCTCTATATGTGGGCCATCTTCAGGTTGTGATGTTACTTACACAGCAGCTATACAAGATGTGTGGGGTGTTTGTTTGTGGATTGGGTGGGGGGAACGACATCTCGTTCCCCCTCCCACCCAATCCACAGACAAACACCCCACACATCTTGTATAGCTGATCTGTAAGTTGAATCTCAACCTGAAGATGGCCCACATATAGAGCCGAATCATGTAGTTGTATTATTACTGTACTACTAGGTAAAATATAGTTGTGTTCGACAGTACGTGTAATACACAAAATTCTTTGTTATTGGGTTGAGTTGTTAGTTCTGATGTATCGGAGTCCTTCTTGCACAAAACTGTTCCTTAGATTGGAGAGTGGGGAGCGTACGTAGCCAAACACAACAATTCAAACTGTTCCTTAGACATTTATATTATTATATTATCATGCTGAATGTTCGTACATGTTTCGACCTACAACGGATCATCATCAGGGACTCAAACCAAAGCAATACCACATAAAACTAAATTAGGCACTTTCACACACAGTTGACATACTGCAAAAAAGTCAAATAGTTGAAATGTAGACAATTCTGTGTAGAACAGATGTATAAGTGTAGTGTATCTTAATATGGAGTATCTGAGCCGCAGCATAGATTCGTAATGAATGTCATTACACTGGTTAACTGTCAGCAGATAAATATTTTGTGACGGCCGTACGAGCATCCGTTGATCTTGCTATCTCACTGAGGCAGTAATTTTTCCCCGAATCGTCCTTGGGCAATCACCAGACTGCACGATGTCAGTTACTGTTTCTAAACCAAAATGACATGTTGAGCTCTCTACAGAACACGTTAACGCAGCTGTTCAGAGCCCCCCAGCGTTAGCAGTAAACCCAATTTCTGGACTCCGTCCAACCACACATTGTTCAAACCTACCAGAACTGAATTTAAGTCGTGTTTCTCAAGTTGATTAATTTTCTGTCGGAAGAGGATCTGCTACATGAGGGTCCCCAGGGACGCTTTCACACTTTTTTCACAGAAGACAGTTATTACACTGTGTTAATTGTCTTATGTTAAGCTACGTTATGCAGTTCGATAAATAAGCACTGACTGATATTTCGGGGAAAAGGGTTGCCTCCATCTTCCACCCCTTAAGAAGGAGACACGATGTTCCTTTGAAATATAAATATGCTTATCTACCAAATTTTACGACGTCATATCCCAGAAATATGAAAACCTCACGTATTAAGCAACATCACTTGCAATAACAAAGTGGGAAGTGATTGCAATGCGAACTTTTGAAAGCATCAAATTTTGATGTGACTCAGCGGGGCAAACATTTTAGATTACTTCCTGAAGTGGATGAACTTACGTTTCTGCATGTCATATGTGGAAAGTCAGATGACAACATGTCCAAATTACGCTGCCCCAGAATCTGACAGGCAACTGAGAGAGATAAACCCGTGCATTCACACTGCGTTATCGGTTATATATATATACACACTATTTGACTGTGTCTAGTGAAAATACGTCTAACACTGTGGTTCCCAAAGTGTGCTCCGCGTATCGCAAGGGATCCGCGACGAGTTCCCAGGGGATCCGTGAATACATTTTAACAACTACTTTAAAACTAACTCCATTATTTGGGAATGTTTTGTGAAAAATAATCGGGAAAATTCTTGTGTTTGTTTCGTACGATCATTGTTTGTTTGTTTGTTTCTGAAGCAATAGTCTCCATTGGACCATAGCCTGCTAAATCACGAGGTTTCTAGTTCACACACAACGACGCAACACAGTCTGTAGAACTCCTCTGGACGAGTGATCAGCTCGTCTCAGAGACCTCTACCTGACAACACACAACGCTCACAACGGACAGCCATCCATGCCGCCCGGTGGAATTCGATCCCAAGATCTCAGCAGACGAGCGACCGCAGACCAACGCCTTAGACCGTTCGGTCACTGGGATCGGCCGTTTGATCATTAGAATATCTAAATTAGAAACTCCTGTACCCAAGAAACGAGAGAGTTTCAGTTTAATTAATGTCAAATCATGCAACGCATTACTACATGATCTACTGGCATGTATTCTTAGCTAATTAAACCAGTTTTGAGATATAAATATACAATTTAAGATACGTATCTTCTGGACACTCTGTATTTGCGGGAGCAGGGATGTAAGGATCCGTGGTTACTTCTCGAATCCAAAAGGGGTCCGCCATTAAAAATTTTTGAAAAACACTGCTCTGCAACATTGGTCGTTAGAAACTAAATTTCGATTACAAGTTCAAAATAAAGTACACGTTAATTTATTATGCCAAGTTGTAAGCAAGAGAATAAACAATTTTCTTAAAACAATCAGTGTGGAAACGAATAATTACGATGTAACGATGTAGATGACGCTCAACAGTAAGAATTCCGTTTACATATATTACCGTTCGAGCCTGCTTAAATAACTAAAACTGCAAATAGCGTACTACGCCTAGCACTACACCGATTTTACGAGTGCTTTTTTTTTTTACCTTCATGGGGGACCGCGGTGGCACAGTGGTTAAGTTGCTGTGCAACAAATCGGAAGGTCGCTGGTTCGATCCCAGCTGGTGTCAGTGGATTTCTCACTGACATAAAATCCTCCCGATCGCACTATGGCCCTGGGGTCGACTGAGCCTCTAAAAGAAATGAGTACCAGAAGTATTTCCTGGGGGGTAAAGGCGGCCAGTGCGTAAGGCTGAAAACCTTGCCCATCCTGTGCCGTTATCATGAAATCTGGGAATCTTAACTTCCTGGAACCCTCTGGGCCACTTTTACCCTTTACATTTCTTTACCTTCATAATGTTATCGCTCTTTCCGGATTACGTGTAATTTTATTTAAAATCTTCGTTCTTCTGTGATGTTACGCAGCGTAGATTTATAGTTAGTTACAGACGCTTCGGGACAACTTCTCGCAGCCATCTTCAGAAGTCAAGCTGTCTCAACCCCTTACGATGGGACCAATAAGTTGTCCCGAAACGTCGTTAACTAACTACCAATCAACAGTGACGTACCCAGGAATTTTCTTCGGGGGGGGGGGTGATCAACAAATTCGGTTGAGGACAGAGGACAGAGAGAACGAGGATCTGGGGGCGATAGCCCCTTAGTCAGGGGTTCTGGAGGCAGCTGTAATTTGGTACAAGAAATTACATTTCATATAGTCAAATTTTCTTAATTTTTGGTACTTTAAGACTATTTATGATGCCAACCAATTTATTTGTCATTGCTAATGTAAAACAATTGCGAACCGGCGGTAGTTTTAGAATTTTACTGACTTTTTTTCCGAACATCTTGGGGTGTTAACGTCCTAAATTCAGCAATTTTTAACAGTTTTCACAATCGCGTTGAGTTTGGCACGATTTTGGAGGGTTTTCGGAATTTCGGGGGGGGGGGACGGGGAGTTTGAACCCCCAACCCCCTCCCCCTCAGTATGCCACTGCCAATCAACACTGCTTAAAATCCCAGAAGATCAAAGATCTGATGTGCACTCCTAAGAAAGCAAAAAAATCACATAATTTTATTTTTTACCAATGAGATAATAATGGCGCCACCTGTATCTCTTTTGTGTAGACTCACAAATACCTAGCAGCATGGTGTGCGGAGCTGTCATATCGAAATTCACTCAAATCGGACAACAAATGTGGGAAATGCAAACAGAAATTCAGTTAAGCCCTTAACGTACGGCTTTCTCTGCACCGATTTTCACGAAAATTGCCCTTACGCGACAGCTGTCTGTAAAGACTTTTATATAACAAATTTTATGAAAATGCGAAAAACAACATTAGCCGTTGATGTTATGTGACACGGACAGCTGGACGGAGAGGAGTTGCCATGTTACCTGTCCACTGTCCTCAATACCGCAACTGACTCTTCATTGGATTTTAGTGTTAGGACGTTTTTACAGAGTTGTTGATGAAGAATAAAGTCATCTGGCATGGGCCTTTGTCGATTGGCAATTAGTTATATACGTTTCGGAGGAGATTTCTGCTTCCATCTGCAGTATAATTTGGCCATGGACAACTTTGACGGTGGAGGCAACAAGGTTCTCCAAAACGTTGAAGCGTGACAACCAATATTATGGCATATCATCCCAGAATACTGTAGTCTTCTTGAGATCTGTTTCCACACTATTTTTAAGAATATATTTAACACTTATTACTTGACTAAAAGAAGTGTCATTCTGTTTAACCCTTAACCCGCTAATGTGGAAAATATGGTGAGCTTCTAATAATACCAGCAGATGGCACGTGGGACTTAACGCGGCGTTTAAAGGTTTAAATCTTTATTCAAGTGTCTGCTATGCGCATGTAGAACGCATTGTAAATGTGGCCATAAACGAATCCATTTCATCGTGCAATTTGCATTCCACTAATGCCATACGTAACATCACCTGAACAGGCCTGCATGTGTGTCAGGTCGGGGATGGTGTACTGTTTACACAAAACAAATTGCAACAGTTTTAAGCATTCCAAAAGCAGTTCGATGTTTACAAAATGTTTGAAACTGCGCACAGTATATATATATATATATATATATATATACGGGGCAAAACACACTGACCAGACACTTGCCTAACCCAGCTCCAGACACGGGAAACATGACTAATACTGTTCCAAGTTGTCTACCTTATTGAATTTGCTTCAGATAGTTTACGATTTTAGATGAGTGTTGTCAAATGAGAGTTAAAAACCTATAAAAGATGGAACTGAGAAACTGTTGCGTTGATAGGAACAGTAACGCCTTTGTTCGGTTATAATTTCCTACATTATTCAAACACACAAACTGTCGAGAAATCAAGGAGACAAGTCGCTGCCTTAAATCTTCTAATGTCCAGCGGTTAGGTTCGATATCACCAAGTAAAGTGATCCCGTTACAGGCCCGGTGTGGCCCAGAGGTTGGGTACAGGTATAGCTCTATTCTTCTATGACCGCGGCACTAGAAGGGGTGAGTGGTCAGTAGCACGCACCGGGCGCACTTTACCCCCGGGAAAGACCCGGCACCCATTTTACAGGAGTCTGGGTGGGCCCCAAGGCCGGTCTGGGCGGGCGGAAAATCTCGTCCGTACCGGGAATTTTTTTTGAAACATTTATTGTACGTTCAATCATATACATAGAAACTTAACATCACTTCTGCCTCGTGTTTTGGTAGTGCGTTTCCCATACCATGTCATGTAGCACTCACACTTACACAGCCTCACTCCAGCGGTGTGGGGGGTTCCCCTCCCCATACCGTATCCTATCCTGACAACGGTTTCCTCCTTCCTTGGGTTCGATACCGGACCGTCCAGCCCGTAGTCAGTCACTATACCGACTGAGCTACCCGGCCCACAGTTACCACCAGCTGTACCATTCAAAAACTCTACTTTTTTTACATTTACCGCACGTCTGTGTGTTCCGTATAATCTGCACAACAAACAGCGACGTTTCTTGCTCTACCCAAAAGTAAATGAATTGTTTTTAGTTTTCGGCGCGGTACGAACTGTGTCTTTAAATAAAACAGACAACGTTTCGTCCTTAAATCGTTAATCTATAAAATATATTTCAAAGTTAATCGCAATTGGCGCGATTAATAGAAAGAAGTTCATCGGTCTTAAACTTTTCAGCAATTTTTGGAACACAAATTGGAAGCAAAAATACTCCATAAGGCAGGAAAAATTTTCACAGATTATTTCCTGTGCAACAGAAGTGCTCTACTCGGAGAGAAGGCGGAAATATTTTTGGAAATAAATGATTCCCAAAAATTCCCAGAATTTTTCCGCTAATGCTAATTTTATTTTTGCCCCTTAGTCCCCCTACTTCAGTTGCAAAATTCAATGGATGTACACAATGTGACGAATTTTGAAGCCTCTTTGTTATTATACCGTCCCTAAAGAGCATTACCTCCTCATTAGTAGTAACGTTATGTCGTGTATAGTGTCATTCATCATCCTGGTTTTTGTCCGCCTGACAGGGGTGAAATACACATACAAAACATACACAGATAGGAACACACAGTGGTTGGGATTTTGATTTTGCTTCGATAATAATCGATTTTGTAACGGCTGGACTAAGTACATATGGAACCAATAACTTACCATCGAACATCTTGGTAGATTGCGCGTTATTTCTGCTTCGAATTGGGAAGGTCTCGTGTTCACAACTGGGTACGAAGACCGGCTATCGTGATTGGCGTTTCGTAGTCTTTCCCAGTCACTCAGGGCACGTACTGGAATAGTATCTAAAATTGAACGTCTCCTTCCAGATTCTTTCAAATTAATCAGAATCCTCTAAACCTAAAACATTCCGTTGTGTTAACTGCATAGTAAGGCAGGCAATGTAAAGTACAGTGGCATTGAGGCGCGTTCGCCTAACTGTTTTTTGTCGTGGTAAAGCAATAAGAATTAAATGCTATGAATGTGTTTGTAATTTTGCCTTAGTTATTCAGCATGCCAACTGCATTATCTTCTGCGTCGTACTGTCATCCGTGGCCTGTATGACTCTGCGTATTTTTCCGCATTATCTCATAAACGTCACGATTTTCTAAAAAAAAAAAATCTTATTGACACACAAAATTTATATTTTGATTTTCTCTACAAATGTTTGTCTGAAACGTTTCTCATTTTAAGAATAATTCAAGGAGATATTATCATAAATGTATATAGGCCTTCATATACAGTGCCCGCCATTATTCTCAGATGTTATTCAAAATTAGATTTTTCGAGAAAACTTTACATATCAGTTTTCATGATAATCGGTTCAGTGCAAGACGACTTATTGCGTGCCAACGGACGGGAAGACGAATAGACAGAAATGATGAAGCCAATTGTCTCTCTTCGCAATTTTGCGAACGTGCCTAAAAACAAAAAAACAAAAAACCGAAATCCGTCGAATATGGTGTGGGTTACACGTATCAAAGCGAAAAAGCTACTTTTTTTCTTGTTTGTAACTAAGCTATCACCAAGTTGGACAAGATTTACAACAAGGTGTAATGTGCAAAAATGCCAACAGCACTGTTTAGGATTGAGAAGTGAAAATTTTGAGATCCCAGTCTGAAATAATGTTATTCTGTGTGTAAAACGTGTACAGCCTAATGATGGCTTCACTTAAATGAAGAAACATGCAACTCTAGTTCTTTTATCTCAGTAATTAGCCAACTTGAAGCACAAAGTTTTGTTTTACAATAAGTTTATTTCATGCATGAAATAAACTTATTGTAAAACAAAATTTTGTGCATCAAGTTGGTTAATTACTGAGATAAATATACTGAGATGCACGGTCAGCAAAACGTCAAAATATGCAACTGCAGTTGAATAAAGATAGACCAACTTGATGTCACTTGCTTTATTATTTCATTATTTAATGCTCAACATGTTTCGGATGTTAGTACATCCATCCTCGGGAGCTTGCGACTTATTTGTTGAGTTATTTTATGGGTTGTATTGCTCTGGTTCGAAGTGTATTGGTGTTACGTTGTGGTTTGACTGGGTGTTGTGGTATCCGGATGCAGGCTGAAGCACCACAACACCCCAGCCAAACCACAACGTAACACCAACACACATCGAACCAGAGCAATACAACCCATGAAACAACTCAACAAATAAGTCGCAAGCTCCTGAGGATGGATGTATTAACATCCGAAACATGTTCAGCATCAAATAATGAAATAATAAAGCAAATGACATCAAGTTAGTCTATCTTTATTCAACTATCAAGATGATGCACATTCCAATAAACATAAGATTCAACTGTAAGTTCGCCATGACACACGTATGATTGTGTTCGAAGGATACAGGAAACTAGAACCCGTTTCCATAATCCATTCACAAATCCTATCATTCAGTGCTAACAGTCCGAGCTACCGACAGCATCGCTGATAAACCGTACACTCTAAAGTTTGGTACAAATTGTTTTTCTTACACTCAAAACGTTTAGACTAAGCCAAAGGTGAGGACAGAAAAGATGCTGCGAGGAACGTAGACCCCGAAGCCTTCTGTACACAAGATAGACCACCAGGACTCCATTTTGAGACCTTTTAGCCCTTCGTATTTCATTTAGTATATTACGTAGGTACATGTATGCTATTTTAAGGAAAAATCTTTTGTTTTAAAGTTATACATCCCGTTTTATACTTGTATAATTGGCAAAGCAATAAAAACCATTGACAAAATTATAATCTGTTATTTTTTATTATAGCAACGTGTTTCCTCCTTAAAATACATTCGCCTGATGATGACACTTTAGGGTCAAAACATGTTGCTATTATCTAAAGTAACGTATTATATTTTGACGTTTTGCTGACCGTGCATCTCAGTATATTTATCTCAGTATTTAACCAACTTGATGCACAACATTTTTATTTTACAATAAGTTTATTTCATGCCTCTACATGTTTCGAGCACATGTGCTCATCATCAGGAGGTGGCCGTCTCGTGCACTAGACGGCCACCTATAGGTGTGATGATACCAGAGGCTGTGTAATGCAATTTTGACTTCCTGATGATGAGCACATGTGCTCGAAACATGTAGAGGCATGAAATAAACTTATTGTAAAACAAAAATT
>Ga0123352_10005202_pt1 | contig 19486 bp, 13 predicted proteins | sample TergutLab28metaG_FD_89700 | JGI IMG/M metagenome (GOLD analysis project Ga0123352, IMG submission 89700) | Labiotermes labralis P1 segment gut microbial communities from Petit-Saut dam, French Guiana - Lab288 P1 | ecosystem: Host-associated > Arthropoda: Insects > Digestive system > Gut ... | reverse complement strand
TGTTTTACAATAAGTTTATTTCATGCTTATACATGTTTCGAGCATATGTGCTCATCGTCCTCCTGACGATGAGCACATATGTTCGAAACATGTAGAGACATGAAATAAACTTATTGTAAAACAAAAATTTTGTGCATCAAGTTGGTTAATTACTGAGATAAATATAACGAGATGCACGGTCAGCAAAAGTCAACAAAAAAAAAAAACTAAACATTTTATGTTTGTAAATTATTGTAACGTTCTGTGTACTATAACATCTGCCTGAAAATGGCCACAGTGGTTGGCCGAAACACGTAGGAGGCTACGCTGGTTATAATAAATTTACATATCTGTAGGTGCACTTGTTGGTTGTTTCTCACAAGAAATCACCAGTGTAAGGTCATGAATCATTGGAAACTGACAAGCTTTATTTGGCACAATTCGGTCTTTGGACTGTGTCCATCGTTACTGTTTAAAATAATATTGGAACAGCGTTTCGGGGACAGGATCGTGTCGCCGCCTCGAGCAGTAGATTAAGCGAAACGTTTACACATTTGGGCTCTGTAGGAAAAGCTATTCAGCCCATGTATTACATGAAGTTATGGGGAGGTTTCGCCAGGCCGTCTTCCTTCCGACTGCTTCATGTACGGAACTGCGTGGTACATTTCGATGTAATAAACACATCTGTTTGATATCCTAAACTTTTACTTGAAACGTTATAGTTCATATTTAGGCCCGAATTCACATGTAGAATGTTTTGTGTTGTATGCCGGAAACATTACCTCGACGAAGTTTCTTTTACACCCCCGTCTGCAGTCCGAAACTCTAACTTCGTTTCTCCCACAACACTGATGCACAACACCGCGAATTTTCTTAATCCATTAAGCCTGAAATTCTTATAAGTAATAATTTACTTAAAAGAAATCACTCTGTATGTGTCTTACAAATAATTCCGGTTTATGCTGTTACGGCAGTAATCACAGTTTACGAAGAGCCATGCGAAACAGATACACAGTGTGGTCAAAATGTGATTTCTTAGTGTCACATTCAGTGGTAGATATTCTTAACACTGGATTTCAACACGTTACGATTGTAAGAAATTGGGATACTCAAAAGGACAGGTCATTTGGAGTGCATTCTGGTAACATTGTTGGTAGTTGGATGCTGTTGCGTGTCGTTTTGGGGGCATACGTTTAACGGAGAAGAAAGAAGGGTATGTGCAAACAGCGTTCGAACGCAGCACAGCATCTTAGTTACCCGAATGTTGCCAAAAGTATATTATTGCAGCTGCTGTTGCAAACCTGCCACTGCTGCCACCACCACCACCACCACCACCGGTCGTTACGGAATGAGGTTAGTCAACGGAGTAGCATTGCCTGCAGATTGCCAATTCAAAGTGCACAGGAAGGTGTACCTTATATACACAGGGTTAGTACAGAAGTAGAACAAGAATTGTATTCTTCATCAGTTCGATTACTCGGTCCGCAAGAGGCGTTGCTGTTGCAGTGTCGACAAGATGGCAAAGGTGGCAGCACGAGTGCGTTGACGACACAGTGGTGACCTGGTGTTGGCATTGGCGGCAGTACGACCAGGGACGGAGGAAGGACGAAGTTGCATGTGTTAAGTGATTAACATAGAGCAGTAGTTAATTCTGAGGAGACACCGCAATAGTGAAGTTAGCAGCCACAGTGACGTCTGTTCGTAGCTATTTCATCGGTCATTACAGTAGAAAGGCATTCTTCGAAAAAGCGTATCCTCTAACTGAAGTACACATTCGAACATTTTGTGCAAACTAAGACAGTGGGATATGTTCACAAGTACGAAATTGATTGAATTTTTTTAATGTACACAAAGAATTGCCATATTACGAAAATATGTAAGGTGGCATCTGCTTAATGAAGTGTGCCTCGAACATTATGCGCGTTATGTGTGTGTGTGTGCGTGCGTGCGTACGTACGTAGAAAAGTGTAATTATGTTTTAAGAGGGTCGAGTGGAAGATACTGGTGGATGCCCAAATTGTGAACTTAATGATATTTTGTTGTGGTCAGTTCATGGTGCGTTGTGTGACCACTATATGACCTCTGTGGACGTGGGACTTGTGGTTTGGTTACGTTTTCCTGCCCATGTTATTTTTGAGCCGTTTGGTCGCTCGTAAGGAAAAAAAGAAACAACTACTAGATCTTTTGGCACGTGTTTCATGAAGAGATTATTATTGGTGAATTGTTGGCTCTGTGACAATTGACAGTGGCGCCGTCAGGTCGTGTTGAGAGAGAACAGCAATACAGTGGATCCTTCAAGCTCCGTTGTTCATGTGTCTTTAGGCTGCTGCTTCTAGATTCTGTTTTTGTAGGATACGAGTGTCGAAATGTAAATGGTCGTGTCTTATGTACAGGTTTTTAAAACTGAAGTGCTGCCTGCGTGAATTCCGAAGCCCTTTATAAATTCATTAATTCGTCACTGTTCGGGGCTATAAAATAAGAAACTACAATTAGGAGAAACCAGTTATCGAAGAAGTTGGTATCGTAATTCATCATTAATGAAACTGGATTTCTCGCTGAAGTTAAATGCTAGATTAGCCAGAATTAATGCCACTAAATTCGTATCCTTATAAAAATAGACACTCACCATCTACCAGCTTATATCTTAGCCTTGGATGCCGCTTACATATCGTAGATAGATACCGCAGTTCGGAGAAACCTGATGCCTCCATCTTCAGTCCTGAGTATGAGGGCTGCAGGTTCCACCGAAGTATTCGTATCTCTCTACCATTCTACACGACGTCACGTCCCAGGAGACTCCAGTCTTTCTGGTCACGTGAGAACCCTATCACATAGTTTTTTAGTTCTTGCTCGAAGCTAGCGAGTGTGAGTGTGAATATCTGCAAGAGGTAGCAGTATTTATGCCAGCCGACGTAAAGTGGCTATTGTGCGGGGTCACAATTCGGACATGAAACAGCAATAAAGTCCTCTCTTTGTTAACAGAGCCCCTACAGTTAATGTGCCTTAAGGTAAATATTGGCACCGTTTTGTGTGTCGTCTGTGTCTGCCAAGTCCAGAAAGATGCTTTTTTGCTGTGCAGTACGCGAAACCGAAGAAAATTGCCATCGCCCTTGAGTGCTATGGAACTGTGGAATATTTTTTGAGGCACGAAGACGTCATAAGGCGTAGCCCAGATGTAGGATGTAGCAGCTTCGATTCACTGATTATGCGAGTGGTTTCCAACCTTTAGGCTGGGGACGCATGGGGGCCAGCGGCAGCTAAAATTAATAGCACCAGGAATTGGGCTTTGCAGCAAGTCTTGCCCTTAAGTTAGCGTTTCGGTTCGTCTGTTACCCAGCCACTGCGTGTCAGGTATTTCACAAGTGTTCGTAATTGTTCTGTAGTGACGTGAGTTCATTTGCTGCGGTCGAATGATACTGTTCTGGGTGCTGACACCGACGTTTCGGGTGAACATAGTGTTCCCGTCCTTAGCGTGACCGAATTATGTCTCGGTGGACGCTGAAGCCTACCGTTGCGTAGTTACGCACACGCCACGGCAGTAACTTGCTTTGTAGAAAGACATAGCGGCCCGGATCTCGCTGGAAATTCTTCCAGGTTTTTTTCTAAAAATCCTTCGGATACGAACTTGAAGTGTACCGTGTTTCAGTATTAACTTACTTTCGCGTTACACGGGTATAATCATATTAGTTATTAATGTAGGCCTCTAAATTGTTGTCCTCACTGTTTTGCGCAGTGTGGACGCCGTGAACTGGAATGGAAGCGGCTTGGTGTGAAGCTGTCCACGAAATTCCATCTAGTGCCGAAATTAAGAATTAGGGGATCCGTGCCTACATTTCCCCGTACACCTGCATGACCAGCGCAGGGACTGCACGTTATTCAGATGGATCTGCGTTGTTCATCATGCCTACTGTTTCTCTAGGTGCTTGTGCAATAATTAATTTCAGATTAGGAAAGGGAGTGTTCCGAATGACTTCTTGGCACGGCGCTTGGTTATCTTTGTGTGTGCTTGCGTGCCTCTGCGATAGTTGTGTTGTAGTTTGAAAGGGGTGCTTCGATCTTTGTCGCCAGAAGTCGGACACATAAAAATTCTCTCTCTCGTTTCACAGCTGTGTGAAAACTTTCGGCATAGTTGGACTTGTTATTTTTATGTTTGAATGCGTTTGAACAAGTGTCGTTTTGTGCACGCGGATAGCAGTAGAGGGTGTGATAGCTTGCACAGCATTTTTGGACGGGAATGTTAGTGCACGGTGCAACCGTAGACACTTAGGACGAAAGTCGCTCGTTTGATGCCTGAGTAACAGCTACCGTTATTGCAAAATTTTGGGGGTTGCCTTCCCAAATGAACCATAAGAATGGGCGAACTCGTTGTGAATTAAACCTTTTGTACCAGTACAAAGCATAGTTAACTGAGGTGAATTGCTTGTTTTGCATATTTCCTTAGTAATCCGAGGAGGGTCTTCGACATCGACGAAGACGACGACGACTGACTAGTTAAACATCTGGCTTTCTGCTCGTACGAATAGTCCTAAGTATGTTACGCAAAAACTAAATCGTACACCTATTACTGATGTATATTTTAGTGCTGTTATTCTGTGCATTCTAAATATACATCGCTGTGGCTCATGTCCTGAGACTGCTTGTGGGAGAATGGCCAGGTTCGCATTCAAATTGGGAAGGTTCTCTGTTCCTTCTAGGCTTCGGGATGTCAAGGTGATTATGAATTGTGGATCATAATAATGAGGTTCAGCCTGGTGTCGTAGTAGGTGGGTCTGTTTGGAGCCGGAAGTGAACAAAAACATGTACGGCCGAGCGGCGCTGGACGACGATGTACGGATATTAGTAATTCGTTTATTATCGTTTATTTTGTCATAAATAGCATAATGAAAGTAATCGATCGTAGTTTAATCCAGGTTCGTTTCTCCATCTTGAGAACAGTAATGAGAGTTTGTCTGTGGTGACCGAATTAACTATGGTTTTTTTTATAATGTTATTTAGGTGGTTTTGGTGTGTCCATAAATTATGTTAGGCCAGCAATTTATGGTTATTTAACAGTTAATAAAATAACGTACATGTCTTCTAGGTGTTCTGCCCGCCTGGTCACTACGATAGAGTCCCTTGCCGTCTGCGAATACTAAAAATTCCCTGTCCTTGGAGACGAGCTAGAAATTTTCAGAACTTTAACCACCTAAAGCACAACTGTGTGTTCCACCTGTCGCAACACAGACTGTGCAGTTTGCCCACACAGTATGTTTATATGCTTTCATATGATTCGCACAATAAAGAGCAATAATTTTCCTGAACGCGTGTAGCGGTTGGTCTCGGCAGTGGCCAAGAACTTCGTTCTCTGTAACGTAACTGGATATTTGTATAGAATTTAAATGAACGCCATTCCTCAAAAGGTTAACAACATCTTGAATTTGAAGCAGCAACGCTTGAAACTAAATGGTACACATCAGCTGTGGCTTATGCAGACGATGCTAATATACTCTAAAGGAAAATGCAGAAGCTTTAGTAGCTGCTACTAGGGAGATTGGACTAAAAGTGCTGATAAAACTAAGTACATGGTCATGTCTCGAGATCAGAATGCAGGGACGAATTCAGAGTGTGAGGTTTGATAATAGTACCTTCGAGGGAAGGGTTTAAATATTTGGGAACAACTTTAACAAATAAAAATTCTATTGCGGAAGAAATTAAGAGCAGATTGAGGTCAGGAAGTGCATGCTATCATTCGGTGCAGAACCTTTTGTCTTCCAGGTTGCTATCCAAAAATTTAAAGATCAAGATATATAGAACTATAATTTGGCCGGTTGTTTTGTATGGGTGTGAAACTTGGTCGCTGGAATTGCGGGAGGAAAGGAAGCTGAGGATGTTTGAGAACACGGTGTTGAGGAGAATATTTGGGCCTAGGAGGGACGAGGTAACGGGGGAATGGATGCGATTGCATAATGAGGAGCTAAATGATTTGTACACCTCACCCAATATTGTGCGGGTGATAAAATCGAGAAGAATGAGATGGGCTGGGCATGTGGCGCGTATGGGAGAGGAGAGGGGAGTATATAGGGTCTTCGTGGGGAAGCCGGAGGGAAAGAGACCACTGGGGAGGCCTAGGCGTAGGGTGGATAATATTAGGATGGATCTCCAGGAGGTGGGATGTGGGTATATGGACTGGATTGGGCGGGCCCAGGATAAAGACAGGTGGCGAACGCTTGTGAGTGCGGTAATGAACCTTCGGGTTCCGTGAAATGCGGGGAATTTCTTGACTAGCTGCAAACCAGTTAGCTTCTCAAGAAGGACTCTACACCATGGAGTAAGTAAGTAACGTTTTGGATTGGAGCTGACAGTGGTACCTCGATTCACTCGAGTATTACGTAACGTATTTATGAAGACCACATAGACTGTGCTGACCTGTTGATCCAAATCGAGTCTTGTCTCAGGAAGGTCCTTAAAATTGCTAGCATTCTGATGAATTGGGGTTGTTTGCTTCACCGGTGTAACGTACGCCAAGGTGAGTATTCGCGTTAGTAACTCTGCTACCTTCGTTTGCAAGTCACTTCGCCGAAATAAAATTGAGCATTGAACTAGTACAATAATATAAACAACCAACTAGGTGCAACAATAACAGCTTATTAATAATTTGAATCAGCTCAACATGTTTCGGGCGAAATTATTAATAATTTGAATCAGCTCAACATGTTTCGGGCGAAATTATCGCCCGAAACATGTTGAGCTGATTCAAATTATTAATAAGCTATTATTGTTGCACCTAGTTGGTTGTTTATATTGTTGTATCAGTGATGCATGCCCACGCAAATATCAGTTGAGCATTGAACTGTCGCTGCATGTCTGTAGTTGGCTACTCCTTAGTACGACTTCCACCTGTGTATTGGTTTCGCATGATCAGTAACTGGTACATTCCAGTTGAAAATAAACTGCCTTCGTGCCGTGTGAGGACGAGTGAATTCCGTTTAGTTGTTGTGTTGTGCGTGGTTAGAGCTGTACATCAGTTTGGCTGTGGACGTGGTATAAACTGAACTTCTAGCATTGGCGACCTATGGAAAGTTTTTGACAGGATCTCTATGCTTTTTCCGCAAGGTATGCCCGGAGATAATAGACCTTCACCGACGCGATCAAGGCCATAACATTACCCCCCCACCCCACCCCCGAGTAACGATCAGTCCCCGTCGTTTCCAAAATTACCGATCACATACTGGTAGGTGCAGACCGCTGTATTGTTACTGTGCACCCAACACTTTTCGTCATCTCACAGTTCGCGTTTTGGCTTTTATTATTATTTATGTTAGCGGCCCTGTTGCTTTGTGTCGGTAGCGAAAAGAGACGAAGATGGGGGAATGGAGGATGTTATATAACGAGAAAGTTCGTGACTTTTGTGTGATCACCTGATGTTTGTAAGGCAGTTCAGTGAAGGAGGGGGGTTATGAAGCACCAAGACAGGCGACTTTGGCGGGGAAATCAAGGAGCCTGTTTGAAAGTATTGACTATGTAAACAAGTGGGAGATGTTATCGTAACTGGTGCTGATAGATGGATCTTGACGATACAAGTTGTGTATCGTGACCCCAGATCATGTGCGGTGCTGAATATTCGGGCCTTGTTACAGAGATGTTGTTAGTACCGTTGTTCAAAATGGCCTTAGTAGTGGTAATACCAAACGGTTGAACGCCACTGGACATGTTACTGACCCAGTTACATTCATCTCCCTTCTTGCAGCCTGCCTCCCTATAAACCATCCTAATGCTAACTGCGTTCTCGTCATTTTCAAGAGGTTCCCTCCACCATTTTTATGTTGTCAGGTGCGGTGTGGCTGTATTTTGTATAACCGACAGACTTGTCGTTATGTAATGACCTAAATTACTTACTCATTCCTAGCAGGCCTGTATTTTTCTGAGCTCTTTGCAAACACTTATAACTTGTTACGCCCGCATATAGATTACACACTGCACTTGCTAGCATTACATTTAATTCCCTACAGTGTTAGTGTAATTAGTTACATATGCCGCGCTTTCTTAACATCAGGTGACAGCATAATGCTGAGGTTAGGCATCAGACTTACAGTTCTTCATTCCATAACTTCTCCACCGATTTTGATGATACGTGGTATTGATGTAAAAAAAGGTAAAGTTGTACCTGTCCACGCAGTGAAGGCGTATAAGGGAGTAGAGTTATAACTCCACTCATTCTTAACCTCTGCACTAGATTAATGGTTGTGACATCCCGGCCGCTTTACCCTGGGAAAGAATCCCGGTGTTTATTGAATATGAGACTTGGTGGGCACCACAGATGGTCTGGAGGGGAAGAAGCCTCTTATCCCTGCCGGGATTGAAACCCCGGACTGTCCAGCCCGTTACTAGTCGCTACACTGACTTGCAATCGCCCCGACTGGTCGTGTTAATATGCACGTCAGGTTTTTTAACTAGTTTAATTTTGGTTTGTGCGGGTCGTTTATAACGGAGGCTGAATTGAACTTTATCACATTTGTCTGAAAAGGTTGGTACGAAGTTTCGTATATGGTGAATGCTTCCTCATTTACAGTGGAAAATATTATTTTATTCATTGTAGTGAGAGGCTGAGTAGCGCGATTAAAGCATGAGGTTTGCGTATGTAATTAATGAACATTAATGCCAGTGTGTTTGGAAGAATTGCAACAAAAAAAAAAGTCACCATTATCACGTGTTAGGGGATGTAACTACGGCCTGTGAAGCGTGAGAACGACAGAAAATTCGTAGTTGCTTAGCAGCGTGAAAACACTAACCATGACCAAACCGGTAAGGTGATGGTGACCGCGCCTGCGTCGTCCAAGTTCCCGGTCGTGGCCACTAGATACGTAGAAGGGATTGCGTAATCATGGTCACAGTAATTTGCATTCTGCATCGGCGAATGACCTGCCATGAAATTCAGAACAATCTAAAATCCGATGAGTGGCACTTCCGCTTGAATTCGATTTAAATAGCAGGAACTGTTTTGCAACCCAAGGTCGTGTGAAAGAACATAAGCGCCGTGCTGGTGCTGCTTATCCTGTTGTTAATGCTTGCCTTTGTTTAGAACATACGAGTGTGCTGTAGAGCAAGGCAGTGCACAATTTTTTGCTGTGAGGGGAGTTAATTTACAAGGAGCTCAAAACCTTGCGTAGTCCGCAGGTCACACCTACTGTTGACAACGTGATAAAATTAGGTTGAGTTTGATAGGCGAAACGTGTAGTACGAATGGGGTGATGGTGAACTTGTGCATATATTTACAGACCTAGGCTTAGGTAATCGGATAATATTAAAGTTAATTTGAAATGAGTGTATGGATCTGGTTAAGATAACTTGGTCTTAGGGTCCAAACCTTGAGTTTTTATATAAGGCGGGAAATTTGTGACTAGTTTGGCAGCTGGCAGCTTATCAAGTGAGGCTCTGCACCCTGCATTGTAAATGTTCGTTAAATATGTAGTTGAAAGTTAGAAGTGTTATTTTCATAGGCTTAAGAATAAGTTCAAAACTTGAATTTTAACCATCCTTACAGACGAACGTCAGCAAGGAGCACGGAACGGTTGCGCTTTGGCCGGTTGCTGAGTGTCTGTGCGCCAGTGTTTTGTAGCCCGTCGTTCTTGAAATTAACTGCTGCCAATTTCAGCTATATTCTAAACTCCTGGACCCCGCTAGTGGTGCTACACATGGTCGTTCTTAGAGCTAGGGTGAGGTGCGCTATGAGTATATCATGCATAGGGGATGCGAGATACGTATATAAAATTGAGTAGATAAACTTTAAAGAAACAGGCAATTCGTAGGAATGATCGTACATAAATAGTGTAACAACTGATCGCAAAGTCGAATGTGAAGGGAGTGAGTACAACTGACTGTGGATCTGATACAGTGCCTGGTTTTTGTGAGTGCCTGACGTTTTGTAGAAGGTACAGATTTTGTGTCCACCTGAGCAACTACAAACCTACATACGAAGACCTCGTGCCACGGGGTTCAGTAACCATTTGAAGCCACATCAGTCAACCAGCCAAAAAAACTAAGGGCTTGGCTTGCACGAAGCTAATTACCGGTGTGGGGTAGTCGGTATGACTAGGCTACGGACCGGGCAGCGGAGGGATCGGGGCAAGAGAGCTCTGGGGTCCTACCTACCTCCTATCCAGGTGGGTGCCGCGCGCTCTTTCCGCCGGGGTAAAACGACTGGGGCGTGAAGTTCACCGCTGGTCTTCATGACGTGCATAGGCATAGCTTTACCTTCACTGTACCCCAAGTTGAAATATTCCTACGTAGAAACACCTACTTGGAATTTGGAAACGATGCCTTATACATTTTAACGAGGACGAAGCGAACGCTAACAGGTTTGACTTCTTAGCTGAAGGCGTTGTCATGTTCACATTAAGGATTGTTACTGCTGTCTGGTGAAGGCTCCTTCGTGGTGAAGACGTCTGTTGGATGTCTGGGGATTGAACCCAGAGAGGTTGTGATCGCACTGGCTGATGATCATTGCGATTGTAGGGATATCAGGTCGGCTCAAGTCTCCATGAAGGGAGGAAAGCCAGAAATTAATATACGTTGCAGTATTTGTGTGGAGAGTAGTTTGCTGCTGGACGGGGAAAAGGTTTGCTTGAGTAAGACCAATTAACGCTGTGCGGGCAAAAAAAATCAATGTTTATTCAGAATCGTACGAACTACATAAATACACTATGTCGGGAAAGTTAATATTGGACCTGGTGGTGAATGTAGTAACCATTGGGCTTTGAAGGGTTGCTTGTGATTTCTAGTATGCAGGATTCTTGTTAGACGCTGAAAATCACAGAGTTCGTATCATTGTGTTAATTCTGACCTGCTGTGTTTGCATCACTGCTGCCGTTGGAAATCTGTAAACTGCAGAGTGTATTGCAGTTTCTGCATTATGAAATGAATATGTTGATAACAGCAGGTTTCCCTGCTGTAGGCGTACTGCAGCTTACCAGAGTAGTAAAGATGTGGCGGGTATTGTACAGAGGGGCATAGTATCAAATTTTCTGTTTAACAATAGCACTGGGGGAATTACGCAAGTGAGTTGGATGTACGGTAAGATAAAATTTGGCGAATTATTATTCGCTAGTCTCTGATCTTGATGTGAAAGAATCACCGTTAGGGGAATGATGCTACTGTCTGAAATAATTTGTCTTCCTAAGTCGTAGCTTAGTTTCTGCGCCGTGTAATTTGTTATGTAGCTAATAGTATGGATTGCGTCCTATTAGTTCCTCTCCTGTATTTGGTGAGAGAGTATAGGGTACAATATGTGTCGTTCTCTCTAAGAACTATCCATTTGACGAATTTTCAAGAATACTTGGGTGTGACTGCCATGCCATTCACTTGCTCTGCGTCTTCATACATACAAATTTGGTACTCAGTAAGAGTAGCAAAGTTGAACTTTTTTGTACTGTGGACATTGCGCATTGTCTGGGGCATATTCAGTGTATTTGACGTGTCGGAAGTTCGCTGTGCTGCCATCTTCACGCTCACATGTTAACGCCGCTTCTTCACACGTCGCTGTTTTCATGGGTGCAAGACCGCCGTTTACGACTCCGAACAATAATTGGTGGCGGAGACTATGCAGACCGAGGTCTGCAGTGTGTTTCGTAAGTAGCGGTGAGCCTCTGTTATGAATCTGCTTCCGCCAACTGCTGCCTGAAGGACCCCACCCCCACCCCCCCACCCCCCAGAAATTCCGTTACTTTTTATTCATATTCATGGCCTGTGTTTCGCAGAGGAGCGTAGAGAAAAGTGGCATAACATGCGAAACTGGAAACGGGCGTACAGCCAAATATGCTAGAAGTCTGGGCGCCCTTTCAAAATTCCGGGCGCTGGAAGGGTGACAAGCAAGTTCAGTATTGAGGATCTGCAAATATTAGTCACCACCGTACAAAATCCAGTCCGCACGATGCCCTGGCGCCCGCGAGTAGTGCGTCCCAGCTATAAACCACCACCACCACCACCACCACCACCACCACCACCACCACCGCAGCGTCTATCCATGCCCCAGTGCCATACGCACTGGCTCAACTTCATTCTTCCATTGGAGGTTCCTCCAAGCCAGATAATCTGTAGTTATCTCTGAAACCCGAGGTGAACATTAAAACCTGTAAATCCACTGATAGGATGTTTCTTTACGTTTTCGTATTTAGGCCTATTGGCATTTTCCCCAGTACGGAAACATTCATGTCCCCCTCCCCTCCCCCCAATAATGTACAGTATCGAAGCGTAATTATTTGGACGTGATGCTGTACGAGCACACTTTGTGGATTTCTAGGGATGGATCCGGTCTTTGCAAAGAAAGGAATTCTGTATGAAGGGAGTTTATAAAATTTCTTGGTCTTGTTAATTTATCAACTGTTACGGGCTACGGTACGTGTTTTCTGTCTTGTTGCTTGGAAGGTAATTGTTCGCAAATGCACGTTCTTTCATTATTTTTTCTGGCCTTGAAGTTGTATAATATGTGAATACACACGGCACGTGGCATGGCATATATTTTTAGAAAGTGGTATATTTATGTAGAACCAAATATTCCACTCATGCTTACAGTAGCTCTAGATCGTGTCAAACCTTCCGTAATACGTAGTTTTATAGTAAGGCCTGTCGTCAAATGTGGGCCGGGTGGCTCAGTTGGTGTAGCGACTGACAACGGGCTGGACGGCCCGGGATTGAATCCCGGTGGGACAGGATTTTCCTTCCGCCCAGACCGGCCCCGGGGCCCACGCAACCTCCTGTAAAATGGGTACCGGTTCTTTCCCGGGGGTAAAGTGCGGCGGGGGCGTGCTGCCGACCATTCACCCCCTTCTAGTGCTGCGGTCGTGGAAGAGTATTCTCCAGACTTACCGGAGAAAAAGACAATGGCCAATTACATTAACGTGCATTAAAAATTATTAATGAAAGTAGACAGTGTTCAGTACATTGGTTAATATTTACTGTGAATGTAAATTATTCGGTACATTGCCTACAACGCAGACGGTTTATGTCGCTTGGCATAATTAAAAAAAAAAAGAGTATTTTATACAGAGTGGGCAACGAAAAAGTAGCCCGGTTCCGTAGCATTGCGTAAATACAGAAATTAATACAGTAGCCAAATGCTGAAGGGCTGTACCATCATAGAAGATGTTGCAAGTGTTGCCTGCTGCATCAATACGCAGCTGCGCACGTCTAATCATGTTGAGTATACCCGATGTAACATAGTGATGTTGATGGCTGCAACTGCGTTGCTGCTGCTGTCCTTCAGTACCTGTATCGTGTGCGGATTTGATTCGTATGCCGTACTTTTCAAGGGTCCCCAAAGAAAATCCCCCCCCCCCTCCGGAGGGGCAAGAAATTTTCGAATCAAATCCAATCAAATCCGCCCACGATACAGGAACTGAAGGACATCAGCAGCCACGCAGTTGCGGCCATCAAAATCATTATGTTACATCGGGTATACCTCAACATGGTGACAGCGCGAATGTTGACTAACTGTTCAAACTCTCTACGCAATATGCATACTAACAACAGAGAGAATATCACAAGGACACATGCAAAACGGAAGGTGGGCTACTTTTTCGTGGCCCACTCTGTATTTGAGGGAGGATTAAACTCTGGCAAAGATGATGTCCTTTGTTCAACTATCCATTTTATCGTGGCTGGCATAAATAGGCTACATGAAGTACATGACGCGCACTCTTTCAGAAGAACCCAACCGGGTGTTTGTGTGTGTGTGTCTAATTGTGTGTCGTTTAGAAACGTCAACATTGGGCGGTCTAGGCCCGTTATGGGCTTTTACGTGAAGTAATCTTATTTATAAGTGTGTTCAAAGTGGCAGATCAGTGTCATATTTATTATGGATCCTTGCTGCGAATATAGACGGCAGGAACATCTGTCTTTATTTTGCGTAAGGAACCTGCATTAGGTGTTACGTCGTCTGCTGAAGAGGGACTGCAGTGTTACATCGGCCCACCATGCACTACCGTTAAGTTGTGTATAATAATGTGCGAGCAGAAAATTCTAAGGCAGCACTTGATGAAATGGAAGCGTATCTGAAGAAAACTCACTATTCGTCATTGTGAGATCTGCAGATGACAAGGAAGATGGATTGTGAAGGTGATAGTATGCCTGAAGGAAGTGTTGCGTGTGGGCGCAATCAGTGTGGCGCACAAACCCGCAGTTACGGAATCTTTTGAGAGTGAGGTCAAGTACTTTCAACATCCAGTAATGCTGATGGAAGCTCCAGTTCACTCTCTGTGTTTGTCCCTCTCTGCATTATGACGCGGATGTTAATGGAGACTGATTGGGCATAACAGTTGCGATGTCTTCATTTACACTAGCTGGCCTGGAATGCACCTTCCAGGAATTGTGCGTGAATGTAAACTCCATAAATTTCGCTCCTGTGGGTGGCAGAGCTCACATTGCTCTAGAGCTTACCGGAAGCGTGTCACATAAGGCAGATAATCTGCAGTTTACTGTACATCGTGCCTATTAGCGTTTGGGACGTTCAAGGTCTCAGTTTATATGCTGAGAGCATTTCGGTAACTTAGCTTCCATATTTAGTCGTGACTGAGACTAGGGGACTTGCAAATGATCAAAAGTCTCTCAGGGCTATTCTCATTGGCTAGTGTAGGTTCTAAAATGTTTTTTAAGAAAAAATAGAAGAGCCAGCAGTGTTGAGAAGATTAAAATGTCCCTACGTCACAAACATTCAGAAATAATATCTGCCATATATTCACTAACTTCCGAAATAGTTTTTATTTAATCCGCACTGCTGAAGTAAGAACGCAGCTAAACGCTGTACTTTTCCGTATTTAGAATTAAAAAAATTTCCAGTTAGAATTCGGAGAGAGACGAAAGTTTTCCACAAAAATTGCTACTTTCCTCTGCCAGCCGTTGATGTGTTAAAATCTCACCCTTGTTAAATGATTTTTCGGAATCTCACTTTGGGACTTGGTCCCTGAGCAGGTGCAAGAAATTATTCCACAAGCGGAATGTTTTCACAGTGTGTCTGTTGCCGAGTTGGTGTGCCTATGCAGTTAATATTTGCCTGTGAGGCGCATTATGTAACATGTGGCGTGTGTGTGTGTGCGTGTGTACTTGTGCATGTAGCTGTGTAATTGTACAGATTGCTTTTGCTCTGTGTTAACGTTGTTTGTGTCTACCTTGCCACACTGTCGCTGTCGTAGGCACCACATTGACATCTTACATTGTTTCCTAAATAGTCTTCACATGTTTAAAATCCAGACTGATAGCCCGGCATTGAAATAGGCCCATCATTACCTCTGTATTCGAAGTCCATCATATTCCCAAATTCAGTACCCACAAAACAACAGGGCTTCGTAAATAAAGTGTGCCCGGTCTGCCCCTGGCCATAGTGACGGAGAACAGATGGGACTGACAGCATGCTTGCATTTATGTGGGGATGCCGAGTGCGATAAACTGATCACCTTCAAAACTTCCATCTGCTAGGCCATGCCCCCTCAACCTTTTATGTGGTGCCGGCAGATTCGGTAAAATTTGGCCTGGATGCTGTGAAGGTAAAGCAATCCCTGTACAGGCCCCGAGGATTCCAGGAGGTTGGAGCACCCAGATTTCAAGACAGGCGGCACATGAAATGGTAAGGTCAGCCCTACGTATCGGCCGCCTTTACCCCCTAGGAAATGTTAGTGGTAATCACTTCTTAGCGGCTGAGTCGACCCCAGAGCCATAGTGGGGCCGGAAGGATTGTGTCGATGAAAAATTCCGCGACCTTCCGGCTTGTGCGCAGTGCCTGAACCAACTGCGCACCCGTGTGCACCGGTCTGCAGGCGGGCAACTCGAAGTTCAGTACACAGAATGAAGAATGAATAAATATACGTATATTTATAATTATACCTCGTCGATAAAAATATACTGGTATTAGGAAGACATTAAAAATGATGTATGTGTTTAGCACGTGAATTAGTAATGAAATGCATGCCTCCACAAATAAACAGCACATAATTTTTCAGAAATGTTTAGTCATCCTATCTCGGCTTTACAAGGGAGATGGTTAAAAGACGGTTTCTCGTTCACATGAGCGACGGGTTGAGCGGGCCAGTACAGTTAGCATTACGAAGATGGTGTTAAATTTTATCGGAAAATGAAAACATTGTATTAACTTCCTATGCCTTACACTTGATAAAACATGAATTGGTTTTTAATAAATTCGCATTAATGCCGAGGCTTAATTGTGCTCGCCTGCAGTCTGCGTAACTCACCGTAGCGGGTAGGCGAGAGTTTTCCCGGAGGCTACAATGTAATTACCACTGAGACAGATATCTGGAGTCTTTGTGAGTTGAGTGAAATCACATTAATCATAGCTGCGACGTTTTGGGGGGGGGGGAGTGCGGCTGGGGCCCTTTCCCGCGTATTTTTATGCAGTACATAGTATAATTTGTTAAAAATGTTCTTAGGTTTGTCGGTACACTTTTCGTACAGTGGCAAACTATAAAGTAGTTTTCTGGTTAATACGAATAACTTCAAGAAATTTAATTCCTAACACCTAAACCCTTACACATCTTTGTAACCCACTTGTAATTCGATGTGTTGCGCTTGGAGTGCCGTTTGACGTATGCAAAATACAAAGCTTTATGTACCTTTAAATCAGGTCCAGTAACCATTGACCGCTCCACCCTCTTTATTAATTTTTGGTATTAACAAAATTGTTCCATTAAGCCTGTTTCTCCGCCCGAACACTTCGTTACTTGGTTGCATGCTGCTGGTGTCGGAATTGTAGGCGTGTTAGCAAAGTGTTAAATTTGTTAGGAATGCATGTAAGTTTTTGTTTTGCTTTCAAGTTAAGTTAGGTGGCCGGGAGAGCTTAGTCGGTATAGCGACTTGCTGCGAGCTGGACGGTCCGGAATTCGAAACCTAATTGAGGCGAGATTTTCCCTACCGTCCAGAGCAGCCGGGGCATGACGTTAATCGCATTCCCCCTTCCAGCGCCGAGGTTAAACTGAAAGTAGAGCTATACCTGTACTCTCCCTCTGGGTCTTCATTTCCTGTTATAGGGCGAACTTTTTTTTTTAACCATTTAGGTTACGTTTCATGATAGTTGTACGTAAGTTATGTATGCTCTTCAGACATGTTCGGGCGGGTGTGTCACTGGTACTGCGCGCCCTGTTGCCAGCAGTAAAATGAAGCTTTTGTAATGTTTGGGAATTCGATAGGAGATAACGGCTTTCTGAATGTCAATGCTGCTTTGGCGCTTGGGTTTTAACGGAATAGGTCTCTCTTAATTTTTTTTTACGTGTAACTTCTTTAATAAAATACCTCGGTTAGTAATAATAAAACTGTCCGGTGAGCTAATTCTGTTTATCCTCGGGGATGAAATGTCAGTCTTACGTAAGAATTAATGCGCCGAAAATACACGGAAAAAATAACAGTACGGATATGCTAAATCGCATATACTATAAGGGGCTGAGGCCATTAGCCCGCCTCTCCAGTATGGTCTGTGAAATATCAAAGTGTCACGTATTAACGTAAAGCATCACGGCTCAGAAATAGTTTCATTTTGTTTTCATTGGAACTTAATCCACGTGCCCATATCCCTGCTTCGTATAAATATTTTATGCTCGTTGACGGCCTCGGTTTGACAGCTGGATGATCCATGTCAGTAAAATGATACGCTGTCGTGTGGGTTACCGGGGTTTGATTACCGGAAAAGGCAGGAATTTTTCCTTTTCGACATGACATTGTGGCGGAGGGTGCTGCCGCGCTTGTTGAACGGGTTGCATGGACCGAGCTTGAAGCTAACCATTCTCCACTGTACAATGACGAGGTTAGTAATGCGTAGGGCAACGTAGACGTGTTTGGCAACAGGGCGAGTGTATTTGTGACGCCGACCCAGTAAATCGTTCAGTGAAAATTTTGTTCATGTTTGAAGCAACTAGGGCAAGTTAAGTTGTCTCACCGGTTGATGGGCCATGATCGGCAGAAAGGCACAGAATGTAAGTATATGTGGGGAAGCAGGTCTGTTTTGGTTTGTCTGCCACATCATCGAAATTGCGTCTATAAATGTTGTTACGTAAGTGTAACTTATGTTCTGGGTTTGAAGGTCGCATGTTGTGCACTCGGATAGGTGTTTGTAGATGCCATGATGCACAGTTGATTTGTTGCCGCATGTACCAGGCAGTGTAACAGTGAGCATGTGTTTATATTTTGTTACAGCCAACGCTGTTTTGTGGTGCTCACTGCCAACTACACGACATGTTGCCGTAATGTGGTGCAGGCTCGAAATATCACGGGTGATACCCAGATGAACAGCCTTACAGATGCTCGAAAAATTTGCATTCTTTGCTTGTTGATGAACAACTAAGATTACGTATGGCCAGTGGCATGATCGTGATAATTTGTTTGAGGAAGGTAGGAAGGATTAGTTGCAAGTACGATACGATTGGGTGAATGACATAACAGATAAATCTGTAGATGGTTGGAGAGGACTGATTGGAAGAGCGAAGTATTGCTGGGGGGGGGGCAGATAAAATGACTAAATACGAACTGATGAGTGTAAGGACACCCTCACAAACACTTACATTACATTGAGAAGCCGGAGCAGGCTCTGGCCTAGCCTCTGAGTGTAGAACGGGAAGATACTACGAAAGGAAGGAAAATCGAGCGACCGAGTTTACTTTTAAGGCAGTATTGGGCAGTTTTGTTGGGTTGTGGTGGACGACGAAGGTACGCATTAGATTGTTCAGCATCCATGTGATGATGTACGTGTCAAGTGTCGATTTACAGGAAGGTGTCTTAATCACAGCACGTCGCTCGGCTACACGCTGTGTGCCTTTTGTTATTTGGATAAATAGTTACAGAACAAATACTAATTATCGTTGTAACTTTATAACAGATTCGGTCAGTGATGACACCCGTCAGCTAGCTACCTGTGAGCTAGCAGATTACTACTAATTTTTGTGCTATTGCCTGTACAAGGACATAAAAATTAAAATAGCTACGTTAGGGGTAAGGGGGCTGTCAGTTTATTGAAAGGTGTCAACCAAAAATTTGTATTTGTATCTTGTCAAAAAAACATCAAAATTGTTTTAGGAAGTCAGCAAATACTGCTTTTTTTCCCCCAGACGACATGCCTTGGCTGATGTCAAAATGAATAGTCGTGTTTCGAGCCTGCGCCGTAATTGTACTTCGTACTTGTTAAGAACAAAAGGGGGGGGGGGTTGGGGGGTTCCTAACACGTTGTGTCTCAGCCCATCAGTATAGCGTGTGTGCAGAATTTGCATGTGGGAATTATGATAGCTAGGGACCGCAATGTAAACGGAGTCACCTTGGGTTGATTGGTGCTGCAGAGCTTCCACATTTCATCGGTGTATGGGCAGGGTGCAGTGTGGATGCTACAGTCCCGTGTTTTAGTCTTGGCCGATGTTGTTTGAATGCGCAATGGAGGTGGTGGTCTGTAGTAATTGTGTGTGTGTGTGTTTCTATGTCTGTGTCTGTGTGCATGTGTCTGTCTGTGTGTGGTGTGTGTCTGTGTGCATGTGTCTGTGGGTCTGTGTCT
>Ga0123352_10005201_pt1 | contig 19486 bp, 9 predicted proteins | sample TergutLab28metaG_FD_89700 | JGI IMG/M metagenome (GOLD analysis project Ga0123352, IMG submission 89700) | Labiotermes labralis P1 segment gut microbial communities from Petit-Saut dam, French Guiana - Lab288 P1 | ecosystem: Host-associated > Arthropoda: Insects > Digestive system > Gut ... | reverse complement strand
TGTTGTTTTACAATAAGTTTATTTCATGCCTCTACATGTTTCGAGCACATGTGCTCGAAACATGTAGAGGCATGAAATAAAACTTATTGTGAAACAAATTTTGTGCATCAAGTTGGTTAAATATTGAGATAAATGTTTTCTTTCTTTTTCTGTCTTCTTTCTTTCTTTCATTTTTGTCGTCCCTATGACATTAATTCTTACAAAGTGCAAATATATGTGCACATAATCACTGTTTGTCTATATTTTTTTCGTTATGTAAGATTGCATTAACTAATATACACGCTGGAAAACCTCAGATGTGAATTGGTATTTATACAGAGTGGACCAAAAGTAGGTATACTGTAGGTATACAGTGATTAACTATAAACTGTATACCTACTTTTGGCCTACCCTGTATATGACGATATTTTCTTTCTTTCTTTCTTTCTTTCTTTCTTTCTTTCTTAATCTGACCTCTTCTACCTACTCAGTTTAGGTGTAGAGGGTTGTTGTTGTACCAGATCACACTCAGTGGTACATACACACACATTCGGTATAACTCCTCTGGGCGAGGGATCGGCCCGTCGAAAAGACCACTGCTTGTCAACATACAACACTCACAAGAGACAGACGTCCATGCGGCCGGTGGGCTTCGAACCCGCAATTCCAGCAAGCGAGCTGCTGCTGACCTACGCCTTAGAATGCGCGGTCACTAGGATCGGCTATGAAGATGTTAATTACATTAATTTATTCGATGCAGGATTGCGCTCTGCACGGCAGCTTTTCTTCACCCAAAACCAACATTCACCACGTGTTGCTGTCTCAGATATCCTCTCTGTCAGTCCATGTTTAGTCTTACTCTGTCTTACACCGTCCATCCATCTTTCTTTGGCTCTTCCCCTCCATCTCTTTCCCATTGGTTCCCATACTAGGATTCTTCGTGTCAGTCTATTGCCTGGTATTCTCTTCACGTTTTCTTGCCATCGCAACTGATTTTCTTCAGTTACTTCTAATGTTTACTTCCGTACATCCAAAGTTGCCATATTAATAACGTAAGGCTAATCGAAAAATGTGGGCCCGGTAGTTCAGTCGGTATAGCGATTGGCTACGGGCTGGACGGTCCGGGGATCGAATCCCGGTGGGGGCGAGATTTTCCGCTGCCTGTCCAGACCGGCCATGGGGCCCACCCAGTTTCCCGTATAATGGGTACCGGGGCTTTCTCGGAGGTAAAGAGCGGCCGGGGCGTGACGCTGACCCCTCACCCCCTTCTAGTGCCGTGGTCAAGAAAGAGTATAGCTATACCTCTACTACCCCTATGGGCCATACGGCCTGTACAGAGCCTCAGTGCCTGTACAAGGGTGCACTTTACCTCCCCCCCCCCCCTTCTTACTCGAAAAATGGTCTCGTAACTTACGAAAGGAAAAGTCGTGACTGATATACTCAATCGGGGCCGCCGACAGCAGGTGAAATAAATTTTCGGCCCCACACCCACGAACCTAGCAAGGGCGGACCGGCAAAAAAAATCCTTACCTCAAATCGGAAATTCTATCTCTCAGTCACAGAGTGATTGGGGCTTGGTGTGAGAGGGTTAATTTGTATAATGTGCAAACAATGTGGCTACCGACAAAGACAAAATCATATGCAACATGGTTGAGCCCCGCACACCTTTCCAGACATCCGGACCTCCGTGATTTTTACCGGCTTCCTCACCCTCTCCCTTGCGCTGTATTAGATGCATTAAAATTCAAGTCCACATTACTGGCACGTCCCTCATTGTAGATTCTCACAGTTAGTTATAACTGACGTTTACATGGCTGTGAACTTTTTAGTTGAAATTCCTGATTTTAATTCCAAATAGAATCTGTACAATCTACTAAAGTCAATTAATATACGTTTTGTATATTTAAATAAAGGTAAAGGTAAAGTGATCCCGTTATAGACCCGGTGTTGCCCAGAGGGTGGGTAGAGGTATAGCTCTACTCTTCCATGACCGCGGCACTAGAAGGGGGTGAGTGGTCAGCAGCACGCCACGGCCGCACTTTACCCCCGGGAAAGACCCGGTACCCATCTTACAGGAGGCTGGTTGGGTCCCAGGGCCGGTCTGGATAGGTGCGGAAAATCTCGTCCCCACCGGGATTCGATCCCGGACCGTCCAGCCCGTAGTCAGTCGCTATACCGACTGAGCTACCGGGCCCACTTTTTTATATTTAAATATTTGGATTAACACACGTGTATTCCTTTTCCTAGCTCCCCCCCCCCTACCCCCGACGCTAGAGTGTTGTGAGCATGTGTCCTACAGTACGCATCTAATGTTTGTTCAGTGTAGCTGGGGCAACACAGGAAAAAGGACTGAAAGAATTTACTATTCAAGCAAAAGGCGGTCCAGATAAAAGAGAGTTGCAGGACATCTCGTGCCTGCGGGCCGTTTGTGCTGCATACCATCTTCAAGGTGGATAGCCTATATATGTGTCTGGAAGTATTCGTTTTTCTATCCGACAGTAATTACTAATTTTCTAGTTAACTTTTCCGTGTCACAAACTCTAAAAACAAATTTTTTTTTAATGGATTTCCTGATTATATTCGCCATTCCTAAGACGCACTGCATTATTAGAATGATCTGAAACACCAGTAAGTAAAACAAAGTAAATATTATCACGTCACTTCCTAGTTACTAATTGTGTTTCATGCATAAGGCAAACGACAAGCAATTAAATGTTTGTTGAGTTGCGGCAAGCTTGTTTTGTGTCAGGTTTTGCTTCTCGAAGAACAAACTCCTTCTCGGGATTTGAAGTCATCATAATGGTGTCAGTGAAGACTAAACTCTTCCTGCATACGACTGTTTTTCGACTGGTAAATTGTCACCGACGTTTCGGAGCAGATTGCTGTTGGATTTCCCTGAAGACTGGAGCAGAGAGTCCGTGTAAAGTGCCTGAAATGTTCACAAAACGAAACGGCGTCATATTCCAGGAGACTTGAGTCTTCAGATTCTCTCTCCACCTCCTGAACAATAAATTCTTTAGGAAATTGTCATTACAGGAGTGTCATGTGACAGTCATACAGTCATAGTGAACACGTAATTGAACTGCGAAGCAAAGTGCAGAGTTTCTAAATATGACAACCTCCGGCAATTGTTTATGGGAGTCCAGTTGTCTGTAATGTTCTTTCCCTTTTATTCTTTTCTACTATATCAAATTTCCTTACAATTTTCTGTTTCAATGTAATTGGCTTGCTATAATGTTTCTCACATTGGCCATTATGCTAAGGTCCCTTAACTTGGTGTTTATGCTAATGTTCACGACATTGGCGATTTTCTGTCACCACAACATACATGTGGGTGCAAACTGTGTTGCAGTTGGTAGAGGCACTGCGCTACAAGCCGGAAGGTCGCAAGTTCGATTCCCGTTTGTGTCAATGGAATTTTTCATTGACATAATCCTTCCGGCCGCACTATGGCCCTGGAGTTGATTCAGCCTCCAACAGACATGAGTACCAGGAATATTTCTTGGGGGGGGGGTAAAGGCGGCCGGTACGTAGGACTGACAATCTTACCACCTTCATGTGCCGATTGTCTTGAAATATGGGAGCCTCAAACTCCTGGAACCCTCAGGGTCTGTCCAGGCCTGTAATGGATTACTTTACTTGCATGGACAGAAAGGTATTCGAACCCTCGATTCGATTTTTCGGGAGGTCCAATGCAGGACGTGTCCTAATTCATAAATCTGTAAGTCTTAACATAGACAGTGTTTCGTACATCAATGTTTTGGGCCCGTTATTTAATAGTTCATTTCTGAGCAAGTCTGGGTTAATCAAGGGACAGCTAAATCCGATAAGCCTGCATGAGTCTGTTCCAGCTAGAGCCTTTCGCGATGACCAGAACACTCTGTAGTCCACGTTGTACCTGCAGTGTGCCGTCGGTGTGAAGGCAACAAGTATTTTTCTCTGTTACAGTAAAATATTTGATTCCCTAAAATTTGTTAACATTTGATGAAACAGCGGTTTAATATTACGCATTTGTTTCTCAGTGTATTTTGCCTTAGTACATTTCCCTACATGATGTATCGGAGGTTTGCTTCATTCTTTTGTTCAGATGATTGGTTGTCACTACAGGCCTGACATGTAGCACATTTTGTCAATATTAGGGATGACAGAATGAAAGCAAGGATCATTTAAATTCCAGAACGGGTTGTTAAATGGTTGACGTACAGTTTAATTAACACTGCACTACAAGCCGGCAGGTCACATGTTCGATTCTCGATTAAGTCATTGGAATTTTTCATAGACGTAACCCTTCCTGTCGCATTATGATTCTGGGGTACACTCATTGTCTAACAGAAATGAGCACCACGAAGGTGGCCGGTGCGTAGGGCGTACCACTTTCATGTGCCATTTTTCTGGAATGTGGGAGCCTCAATCTCCTGCAATCCTCAGGACCTGTCCAGGCCTTACATTTTACTGTCACTGCGGAGTGGGCCTGTAGTAATGGACTGACCACGATGTGTGTATGAACAGAAGTTTTGTATATTCCACGAAAATGAAAAAGTCGTTCTTTGTACGTACATTTCTTTTCTTTCTAATGGCAGTTGATGAACTGACATTCCTACGTTTAAGTAATTAGCTAATTAAACTTTTGAAGATTATTGTACATTTTACACTGTATTTCTCGCCCCATGAGACGCTCTAATTAATGAGACGCACACTTAGCAAGGTATTGTTGCAGATTTAATAACCTACTTCCGGGTAGCTCAGTCGGTATAGCGACTTAACTACGGGCTGGACGGTCCGGGATCGAATCCCGGTGGGGACGAGATTTTCCGCACCTATCCAGACCGACCCTGGGGCCCACCCAACCTCCTGTAAAATGGGTACCGGGTCGTTCCCGGGGGTAAAGTGCGGCCGGGGCGTGCTGCTGACCACTCACCCCCTTCTAGTGCTGCGGTCATGGAAGAGTACAGCTATACCTCTACCCACCCTCTGAGCCACACCGGGCCTGTAACGGGATCACTTTACCTTTTTTTAATAGCCCACATATGTAACAGTTTGTAATCTGGTCATGAGGTTCGTCATCACCGTTGTGTTCTATGAAATAACTAATGTAGATTGTGTGTACTCGGCTAACACAACTATTATTATTGGTAGAATATAAAGTATATTCTACATAAGGTACAACTACATGTTTCGGCGCTTGATAATGACCATCTTCAGGTTGTACATGAAATACTTATTACGCAGTTATACATGTAGTTGTACCTTATGTAGAAAATACTTTATATTCTACCAATAAATATATTTGTGTTAGACCAGTACACACACTGTACATTAGTTATTTCGTCAGCTGGTGTTAAGATGGGGATTTTTTTTTAAGAAAAATTCCGTTTATGGTGTAAGAAATACGGTATATAAAAATTAAGTTCATATTTAAGAGAGAACGCGATGTGCTTTGATTACAAAGGCGAATCGGTGACCGTTGTCTAGGGAAATACTGGCTCTTGATGGTGTGAATCTTACGGGATGCATAAATCCACTGTATGGACAAAATGTGGAGTAAGTTAATGTTACTAAGCGTGATGCGTATAATAACCATTAGTTTTTAAACTGTTGTCTCTGAAGACAATTCTTATTTAGAGGCTGAAAACCATTTACCTGCTCAAGAAGGTGTCCTCAGTTTTTTAGAATACTTTGCCAATTGGCCAGATCCTGGGCCACATTAATTACCTTCAATTATTCAAGCAGTTACACATTTCTCCCTTTATCTACACCTGGATTTCCCACGTGGTCTACATTCCCAGTGTTCATTTACTCTCCAGCATACTTTATTCTTATAAAAAGAGGGCGGTGCTTGTAATTATGTCATTTGTTGGTGTTGCTTTTTAGAAACGTTTGCACAGTCAAATTAAATCCTTGAAATCCTGCGTGACGTCATACCACAGGAGACCTGTCCTGCTGTCAGTCACACACACACACACACAACAGCATTATTAAATTTTCTGTTCTGAAACTAGAATTAAAACTGTTATGACGTCATTTTTGTTTCAACTGTCAAATAAAACCATAAACCTAGCGGTTACGGTTTCTGGTTAGGTGACGATAACTAACTGCGCTGTTCTAGCCTGAAGTTCTTTTCGTTATGGCGGTTAAAGCCTCTATCCCCAAAATTTCACATTATCCTAAACACTATCTGTAAGTATACATTTTTTCACAGCAGTCTGCGGCTAAATTTGTTTCCGTTCTTGCTTTGTAATAAGATGCTGGGTAGGCTGGATGATTTGGCAAAGTTTCGAAGCACGTGGCTCCAGAACAGGCTGGCTAAACAGCAACCTTGTTTTGACATTCATAGTTCCGGCCACGAGGTAGTGCGGAAGACTGTGATGGGATTGGTGGAAATGTGACCAATAGGAGTAAAAATAATTCTGTTTCTGGGTTGTGGCATCGTGGTGTAGTCCGGTAATAACCATTCCACTAGCTTGGCTTACTTCAGAACTGAAGATGGAGACAGTTTGTTCTGCCGAAACATTGATACCCACCAGACTTGAACCCTGTGCCACAGGCCATACGAACACAATGTAAACTTTCGACTCTCTGAAAGGCATAGATGTTTCCTGTGCTTTGTTGTTGTTGTTGTTGTTGTTGTTGTTGTTGTTGTTGCTGCTGCTGCTGCTGCCGCCGCCGCTGCTGCTGCTACTGCTGCTGCCGCCGCCGTCGTAACCGCCGCTGCCGCCGCCGCTGCTACTGCTGCTGTTGCTGCTGCTAAGACACGAGCCTTATATAAATGTTCTGTAAAGGCTTATTCTGTGACGGTTATTTGTACCTGTAATACGTGGTTTCGTGAATTTGGCTAATGTTCTCGCAGAAAGCAAGTGCTGGAATTTAGTGTGCGCTTTGAGTGCACTTCAGAACACTTTGTCATAACCAGCACCAAGAATAGTCGTCGATTCACATCCACGTACACCAGAGTCAGTGGGTCTGTTGGTCAGGGAGTAAGTAAAGACCGCCAGTCCGCCGGGAACGACAGCAAAGACGTCAATGCCTGCTGTAGCAAATGTTCGGCTAAAGTTACATAGATCGAACTCTCCTGCGAATGGGGCTGTAGTTTGCCTTGTACGTGCGGTCCAGGAGTAGAATGAAAGTAGCAGCAAGGAGATGGACTGTGACATATCTGTGTTTAGTCCTGTCTGTGTTTAGTCCCGTCTGTGTTTAGTCCCGCCTGTGTTTATTCCTGTCTGTGTTTATTTCTGTCTATGTTTAGTCCTGTCTGTGTTTAGTCCTGTCTGTGTTTAATCCTGTCTATGTTTAATCCTGTAAGTGTTTAGTCCTGTCTGTGTTTAATCCTGTCTGTGTTTAGTCCTGTCTATGTTTAATCCTGTCTGTGTTTAGTCCTGTCTGTGTTTAGTCCTGTATGTGTTTAGCCCTGTCTGTGTTTAGTTCTGTCAGTGTTTAGTCCTGTCTGTGTTTAGTTCTGTCTTTGTTTAATCCTGTCTGTGTTTAGTCCTGTCTGTTTAATCCTGTCTGTGTTCAGGCCTCTCTTTGTTTAGTCCTGTCTGTGTTTAATCCTGACTTTGTTTAGTCCTGTCTGTGTTTAGTCCTGTCTGTGTTTAGGCCTGTCTGTGTTTAATCCTGTCTGTGTTTAGTCCTGTCTTTGTTTAATCCTGTCTGTGTTCATTCCTGTCTGTGTTTAGTCCTGTCTGTGTTTAGTCCTGTCTGTGTTTAGTCCTGTCTGTGTCTGCGTTTAGTCCTGTATTTGTTTAGTCCTGTTTGTGTTTAGTCCTGTCAGTGTTTAGTACTGTCAGTGTTTAGTCCTGTCTGTGTTTAGTCATGTCTGTGTTTAATCCTGTCTGTGTTTAGTCCTGTCTTTGTTTAATCCTGTCTGTGTTTGGTCCTGTATGTGTTTAGTCCTGTCTGTGTTTAGTCCTGTCTGTGTTTAGTCCTGTCTGTGTTTAGTCCTGTCTTTGTTTAGTCCTGTCAGTGTTTAATCCTGTATGTGTTTAGTCCTGTCTGTGTTTAGTCCTGTCTTTGTTTAATCCTGTCTGTGTTTGGTCCTGTCTTTGTTTAGTCCTGTATGTGTTTAGTCCTGTCTGTGTTTAGTCCTGTCTTTGTTTAGTCCTGTCTCATGCCACAGAGCGCCGTATTTTATGAGATAAAAAATTGTAGTTCTTGGATTCTTGACCCTTGTAGATGGGACCTATATGCTGTCCCGAAACGTCGGTAAGGAATTCTCACTACTCTCTGCGTAATAGCTCAGAAGAGCACAGCTGACACACCCTAGTTCATCTCTTGTATTGTATCCAGCACATTGTCACAAAGGAGCATTCTATTATTGGCACCTAGAAAACAGCAGATTCGACCGATAATTGCGAATCTGCTATTATTTATGAGTGGTAATATAAATTTCGTCGTTTTCTGTCATATATTTACTACTTGAAGTGTGTCGTATAACGCCAGTGTTTTTTCTAATGTTATTTATCGTCGCTGATAGATGAAGATGGGTGCGGAGCATTGGTGGAATAATTATGACGGGGTAAATCCGAAGTACTTGGTTCATCACGTATCCCATTGCCACTCTCCCCATCACCAACCTCACATGGACTGGCCTGGGGTTGAACTCAGGCTTTTGTTGTGAGATGCTGGCTACTAACTGTACCGTCCACATATCATTACTGATTTATCATCCATTATCATCCTTGAAATTATCCATTCATAGCATTGATATGGAGACGTGGTATAACTGATCAATCTCTGACCATTTTGCGCGGATGACATGTGTCCTCTTGCTTCTGCCATAACAAAAATCACCAGCTCACTCGCGTTCACACATTCATTCGCCCACTCGCACATTCCTCGCCCACTGTTTCACTTTTTCGCCTGATTTTTCTCCCGTCCAGTCACACGCCTGCTTAACGTACCACTCACTCACTCACTCACTCACTCACTCACCCACTAACCCATTCATTCTAAACACTGTACGACTCACACACAAAAACAAGACATGCTGCCACAGCACCAAAATTAACATAACCAAGTAATTCACTGAATGTTTTAAATTATAACTTTAGCAAGGAACAATGTATGCTCCCTGAGGATGATCGTGTGATCGAAACATGTAGGAGCGTTTTAAGTTTTTTAATGCAAATTTTAGACTTCTTAATATATATATATATATATATATATCTATACACACACACACACACACATATATATATGTGTGTGTGTGTGTGTGTGTGTTGGTGTGTGTAATTAAATAGTTAATTAATTAAATAACCCACTCACTCTTTCATCCACCCTAATTTCCCCCTCTCCAGCCCACTCATCCTCTCTCAAAATCATCTGTCTTTCAGTTTCATTTTTAAAACGTTAAAATTAATTGCAAAGCTGTAATTGAATTTATCGTTTCGTGTGGCTGGGAAAATTAATTTTTCGATTTAAAAGAAGAGGAAGCTGTTTCTAACACTGAACTAAGGAGTCTGTTACGCAGACACTAAGACATTGGTTTCGATGTCTTTGTTATATATCCTTCGTAGACCACCTGCCTGAAGATGGTCACAGAAGGTGGCCGAAACATGTAGGAGATTTACAGCTTTTAGAATTTCACATGTCTTCATATGCACTTGTTGGGTTTGTTTGCACAGTCATTCTGTGCCTCAATCCACCACTTGTGTCTACAAATATGAAGTATTTCCCTCTAATGCTTATACTCGTAAATGTATTGTAATTTCATATGTTATGTTTGTATTCCTTATCTCCTCTGTAACTTCTAGTTACTTTCTATCGTGTATTCTGTTTTACAGAGCTTCTTAATAACATTCTGTCCTTTTCCACTTCATTTAGTAGTTTATCTCCATCATTTTAAAATTTACTACATTATTTACCCTCTCCCCATTCTTGTATAAACTCATAAAATTCCACGCTACCGAACATCATAAAACTACAGTCTTTTTACACCTGCTATATAAAGTAAAAGGTAAATTTCAGCCTATAACCTACCATGAAGGCACAGAGGGGGGTAGAGATATAGCTGTACTCCTCCTTTAGCCTCGGTGCTAGATGGGGTGGGTGCCTAATACCACGCCCCGGCCTCTGTACACCCGGGAATGACCCGGATTCCATTGCGTCAGGGGGCTGAGTGGGGCCCAGGATGGGTCTGGAAGGGTGCGGAAAATCTCGCTCCCACCGGGATTCGATCCCCGGACTGTTCAGCCCGTAGCGATAGCGCAGATTGTGGCCTTCTTCACTAATCCGCTCTTATATTTACAGCAGTGCAGAATCACTTTGGCAGCCCTCTGATTCAGGTTGTCTTTATTTCTGAAAGGGGTAAATAAAATTCGATTCACGTGTGTACCGTGAGGCCGTATGATGCTTCTGAAAGCGCAGAACGCCTTGGTAAACTCTTGTTACTGCGTCACGGAGCGCATAAGCTGCACGATTACTGCTGTAGATCTAAATGTCTGTGGTAGTGGCATGATACCAGTCGACAGAAATCGGAGGTACAGCCCCTTGCCGAAACGTCGTGTTTTATGCGGCAATAGGGCTCATTGATAATAGGAGAAGACAAGGGGCGATAAAACATCATCGACAGGCGGCAGTGAGTGATGCCTACGCTATAGTCTGTTTTTCAGCCTCGCTTTTGGGGGTTCAGCTTCAAACTTTATTACAAGAAAGTTTCATGGTCACCATAAAAAGCAGTGTACAAACACACCACCCCCCCGGCCCCGACTTACGAAATTTCAAGTTACGCAATCTTAAGAAAATTAAAATAATAGTAATAATAATAATAATAATAATAATTTTGAAAACCTTACAGGAATGAAAGCGTAATGAGATAAAGGTGGCAGAAGAATATTGCTGGGCGACAACACAGGTGACTGGGCGGTCATGCTGCGGCCGATCAACTACCCACCTGTTGTAGTCTGGATTTTAACTGGACACTCCTGTGTGTAACATGCAGCTGACAATTGTATGTAGGCAGTTGCGACTAGCGAAAACGTTACACTTCCGCAGGATCTTCGGGAACGTCACCACTGCGCAGTGTGGGCAGTGTCTGTAGTGTCTGTAGTGTCTGTAGTGTCTCGAGGACCAAACTGCATAATAACAGATTTACGGGAGGGTTATCTGTAAGAACTGTAGAAGCAGATGGCAATTCCTCAAATTTCCGAGTCCAGATTTGAAGGGGTATGTCATTTGTCATAAATATCTTTCAAGAGACAGGAAATTAGTATAATATGAGACAACTGTACTGTGCGGTCAAGGACGCCACCTTGCCTCTTTCTCCACCACGTAAATTTGACTTGTTATGTGACATCTCTCGCCAGGAACAGGCCACAGGGTAAGCCTAGCAAGATGTTTTCTCCTAATTTTGCAACACTATGACGCCAAACCCGTATTTGCGAAGGAAGAAGAAACCGAATCGCCTTGACAGAACAAGTGGTCTGCTTTTGTACTAAAAACAACAAAGAGAAAAACTTCTCTTAATAATTCTTGATTTTAAGCTTTCGCCGTGTTCTATATGTAATATGTTTTCTTTTGGGTAATTCCCCTGAGTTTGAGTTCTAATAGCCGACGTTTCGGAACCCTCTATCAGTTCCATCTTCATAGGCAGGTGGATGAAGTATGAAGGGTATGGGATGTGTGGTGTATTTATACCTGACAGGGTTCCGGCAGGCCAGTGGAGGAGCCAATGGAAGGCGAGTGACCGGATGGGGGCGGGTAGGTGCACAACCTGCCTATGAAAATGGAACTGATAGAGTGTTCCGAAACGTCGGCTATTCGAACTCAGACGCCGGGGAATTACCCAAAAGAAAAAAATATTACATTCTCTTAATAAGCTGACAGTATCATAGCCAGTCAAGATAATGTTGTCTTTTACGGAATAGTTATGTTATAACAGTTATTTTGTAATGGCGGATATGCCCACCACTGGACTGCGTTATAGCCAGAGGAATCTACTCCTCACCTCCCTGATTTATCTATTTAACGTCTGCGGTACTTTACTATCAACTACCTTTAGTCCCAAATTTCTCCAGTCATTTTCTCCCTTCTGTTTTTCTGATCGAAATATTCTATGCGGTTTTCATCAACCCAACACGCTCTGTAGGCTATCCACCTTCCTCCGCCTTTTGCTGTTTTGAACCCAGTAACCTTTATTGTTTGAAGAGCATAGGTTGTGATGTTTCTATTAACAGTGTGTAATTCCCGACATAATTATTGGTAAACTGTTTTCGCTTTGTTAATGACACTGCTATTCTAGTGAAGTGGCGTCACACGGCATCATCTGCCTATTGGAGCATGTGATTGTTGGTAGACGCTTTATCGATTTGAGAAGTTACCATATCTTTTGTCTAAAGTTTACTTTTCAACAGCTCTTGGCGTGTGTGTGGCTTCCATCTGTTTGCATCGTTACCAAGTGGATCTTAATATCATCTCTTCATCTCTCGCACAAAGAAGAGGCAGAACGAGAGTAATAAAAGGAAGCAAGTAGTTGGCCAGTGTTTTGTTTCCCTTTATTAAACTCGACAAAGATCCTTCTGGATTATTATGACATATAGGCGATTGTTCTTTATTGATTTTAAATGAAATACAGAAAAACTTAGGAATCCTGAAGCGTACATGGAATGTGGGAATTGAAGGGCTTCGGGATAAAAAGGAAGATGTATTGGCTTACTGTAAGCATATTATGATGAAAATTGAAATAAAAGAAAAAAGAGGGGAGACAACCTGAGCCAGAAGCGGGTGAGTTGAAAGCTGGTTTCAGCAAAGAAAATAATTAACGATATAAATGAGAACAAAGAGTGCGATGTTCAAGGTTCAGCAAAATAAACCAGAGAGATTATGGCTAATTACGTGGTAGGACAATGGCGCTGGAAGGGACTGTCCGCCAGACACAGAGTTGAACCGCTTTCTGGCAGCAAAAATTTAACTGTAAATACTTTGCAGTTGATGTCTGTACACAGGATGATTCATGACCTGTGGACATTAGTGCAGCAGATGATTTCCTAAGTCTTCATTATTTAAAAAAAAAACCCAAAATCGAGAATATGTTTATATGAAACTTTTTTCTCACAAAGACCTAGGAAATCATCCCCTACAGTATTGTCCATACGCCATGAATCACCCTGTATATTCCAAATCTAGAGACTTTCTTTTCCAGTATCCACGTGGTTATGTTGCTTGTTACTGTGTTCGGTTACTTTATGTGCATCCATCCGGGTCAATGCGACTTTCGCACTCCTATTTTGGTATCTAAATCGTTCATTAGACGCCTGTGAGCACTGCATCCCGTTGCTATTCCTATGTCCACACCTGACGACACTATATACACACACACACACACACATACAACTTGAATTCGAACCCACAGTGACATTTTCAGAGCACCAGAGCGCAACATACACCTTAGACCGCGCAGTCATGTTATTGGCAGTCGCGTCATGTACGTAATAATGTTTATTAAACGCTTTTGCAATGCCAAATATGTGTGACTTTGTAAAACAGTGTTGGAACTGTGTCTACAGTTTAAATTAACTGTAAGTGGCATGGTGGTGTTTCTGATTGTTTAGCGTCGGCGTTGTGTTAAGCTTTTCAAGATTTTGCTGAGCTTGTGGCATGAATGGGGAGCGAGAAATGTTAGAGAGGGAACCTGGAGGAAACAGGCGTAGGTGGGAGTATAATATTAAAATGTTACTTAAAGCAATGCGATGATAGGGCGTGGAGTGGGCTTATGTGGCTTTGGGTAAGAACTGGTGGCGGTTTGTTGCGAGTACGGAAATGGACCTTCATTCTTCGGAAGGTCCTGCGACCGGCCACCTCGACACAGGTTTTTTTCTTGGTTTCCCTGTGTCTATAAGCAAACGCTGAGATGGTTCCCAAGATTCCAAGTTGCCACTACATGCTTCTCATGTAGCCCTCCCGACTTATATTTATTAGTAAACAATTTCATGTTTTGTATGCATGTAAAATAACCACTGCCACCGGGCGACAACCCAATTGCAAATAATAATAATAACAAATTGCGGGAATTTCTTGACTAGCCGAGGTGTTAGATTTGTAAATAGACTCTTTTGTAAGGAGTGGGTCAGTTAGAGACGGCATTGTATGAGATGAAGGAGTGTGAGTGTGTGAGTGTATGAGAGTTTAGGAGGCTCAGACTCTTCAGAAACCCTCCGGGCTTCCAGAAGCATCGTAATGCTGGCGTGGCAGCACGACTAACTGCAGGCTGATCAGTGGAACAGAAATCACTATCTTTTTTATTACGTCGGACGTTATAGTGAAAGTGTTCCAGTCAGCATGAATTTCTCTCGCTCGCTGTAATGCCGTTGTAGGTACTGAATCCGACTGGAAATTCGTTCCTCGCAGCCTTCATCACCTTTTCGCAGCATGAAACTAGGCACCATGTTGATAAGTTTGTGTAGATGGACATAAATTCGGACGTAAGAAGAACATGAACGCTGCGAGACTCAAAATGTGCTAGGTTTGCCGGATTGAATTTCAGATGAAGATGGCAATAACATAACACATAAGGTCATAGACTTGCATCGCCCACTGGGATTCCGAGGTGGGGGGGGGGGAATCAAAACTCGTGTTTGTTTTATCTAGTGATCCTGCCAATTGCAAAGATTTCGCTAGTGCAGCGTCATTGAAAGATGAACGAAATGTGAGCATGGATAATTGTTGGAATGCTGCCGACAGGGAAACAGTGAAGCGCTTTGAGTAACACTTGAACCGGTGTCACTTTGCCCACCACAAATCCCAAACGGATTGGCACGGAAACAGGAAGTAAAGAGACTCGCCGAATTACGTTGCTGGAAGAATTGTAGTAACTGGGGGGGGGATTACGTTGCTGGAAGCAGTGGCGTAGGTAGGGGGGGAACAAAGTAAAATTGGGCGGTAAATGAATAATTTAAATTAATAAAAGTTCAGTTTCTGCTGTCGACAAATTTTTTAAATTAATGGGCGGAAAAAGAAGGAAATTCAGTACATATTGCATTTGTTTAATTCGCAATTTCGGTTAGAGGCGGCTGTTTGGATTACTCGAACCGGGCGCCAAAAAAGAACCTAGCTACGCCACTGATTCTGAGACAAGACAGCGGACAGGGAAGAGAGCTGTGTTATACATCTTATACATTCGAACCTCATCCAGGCCGCAGAAAAAACTGAGTGTTGTGCCCCTTTGTAATTACTGTTTTTACCACTGTCTGTATTTCACCTGAATTCAGTATGCCATGTCCTCAGTTTCCATATGGATTGCCACTAAGAAAAATGTTGTCTAACAAAACACAACCGCTAGTCCCAGTGGCCGCGCGGTCTAAGGCGTAGGTCTGCGGCCGTTCGCCTGCTGAGATTGTGGGTTCGAATCCCACCGGGAGCATGGATGTCTGTCTGTTGTGAGTGATGTATGTGTTGTCAGGTAGAGGTCTCTGCGACGAGCTGATCACTCGTCCAGAGGAGTCCTACCGACTGTGACGCGTCGTTGTATGCGATCTAAAAACCTCGTGAATGAGGAGGTCCTGGCCCACTGGGGGGGCCTGTCACGCAAAAAAATATCTATGTGCAAAGTTATGTTTTATTTTTCATCGGGTTCCCCTGTGTCTATAAGCAAATGCTGAGTTGGTTTCCAAGATTCCAAGTTGCCACTACATGCTTCTCATGTAGCCCTCCCGACTTAAATCTAGTAGTAACCAATTTCATGTTTTGTTTACATGTAAAGTAACCACTGCCACCGGGTGACAACCCAGTTGCAGTTAATAAATATTATTATTATTATTATTATTAACAAAATGTAAGTTTGATTTATAAACGTGAAGGGTAATGCAACCTTATTTGAAAACTGTGCTGAAGTGTAATTACATAGTAATCACAGTACTGAGCAGGTGTCGCACTTCTCGGAGCAGACAAGGTATTTATTTGATGCGTTGGACAGTGGTGTCATGTAGAAGGTCACTATTATATCACTTGACAACGGAAATCGATAAACAGGTAATCAAATACACGTGCTGCAGGTAAGAGTGCATTGCGCGCGGCGCTTAAACGTGAGAGCGAAACTCAGATTTCCCTTGGGCCCAAATAAAAGCAAAACACATATGTGGAGGAGGATTTGGGAAAGGTCAGCAGCAGAGGGTGAGTAGCGTGTCTATAGATTTCTAAATTGGTTTCATTTGATTGGGTCGGACGTTGTACGAGTTGCAATAAAAAATGTTATCGGACACAAATTTATAATACTTAAATTAAACATGGAGCGGTGTTAGGGAGTTCTGCAAATTTCAGCTCCTACTGATGTCACCTGCCTGGTCGGAAGTCAGCCCCGGCTCTGAGAGAAAACAAGATTTTATGTCTACTTTGATGAGCGGGGTAGCTCAGTTGGAATAGCGACTGACTACGGGCTGGACGGTTCGGTAGCGAATCCCGGTGGGGACAAGGATTTCCGCCCCCTTCAGACCGGCCCTGGGGCCCACCCAGCCTCCTGTAAAATGGGTACCGGGTCTTTCCTGGGGGTAAAGTGCGGCCAGTGCGTGCTGCTGACCACTCACCCCCTTCTAGTGCCGCGGTCATGGAAGAGTAGAGCTATACCTCTACTCACCCTAAGGGCCACACCGGGCCTGTAACGGGATCACTTTACCTTTACCTATGTATATTGTATTTGATGATCTGCCTGAACGCCATTACTTGAATGGAAATTTATATCATTAATTATTTGCTTCCTTAAAGCTTAAGATTAATGTTTATTTCATTTAAACATTTTATTTAAACATTCAGACATTCCGTCTGGTTTTTTTTATGTTTTGTTGACCGTGCATCTTGTTACAATTCTGTTGTAAGTAACCAACTTGACGCACAATTCCTTTTTCTTTACTCATTTATTTCAATTCCCTACATGTTTCGAGCAGCCTTGTGCTCATCATCAGGAGAGTCAATTGTATCAATACGACATCTGGTATATGTCGCTCTGTGTGGGTAACTGTGTGGTATGCAGGTTTGGATGGGACATATAAACCTGCATACCACACGGTCACCCACACAGAGTGACATATACCAGATGTCGTATTGATAAATTGACTCTCCTGATGATGAGCACAAGGCTGCTCGAAACATGTAGAGAACTGAAGTAAATGAATTAAGAAAAAAGAATTGTGCGTCAAGTAGGTTATTTACAACAGAATTACGTCTGGTTTTTAAAAACATTAAGTTATTTCTGTATAGAGAAATGATGGCGTTTGACACAGTAATCTAAATAACGGAAATTAAATAATCGTTATTTAGGTCGAAAGAAGAAAAGTTGTATTAAGACAATTTAAAGTGTCTTATATCAAAACAACTATAACACTTTGTATCAAAGCAATTAAACGTAACGTATCTCAGTACAGGTAACACTGCACACAGTGTAAATGGAAGTGACATTTCAAAACCTTCAGCTATCGCATCGTTAAAACCGCTCCATCTGTATACGTTTTCATAATTGGCCTAATAATGTCTTCCAAATTTTATGTTTTGTTGACCGTGTATCTCGATATAATCGTGTAGAGAAAAACCAACTTGATGCACAACTTATTCTTAGTATATTTCGTCAACCTCTGCATGTTTCGGGCATATCTAGGCCCATCCAATCCAATCCAACCAGCACAACAGACAGTCAACTAAAAAGAATAATAAGTACCAATTGTTGTATACATACGGTTTTACCTCCTGATGACGGGACTAGGTACGCCCGAAACATGTAGAAGTTGACGAAATACACTAAGAATATGTTGTGCATCAAGTTTGTTTTTCTTTACTCGAATGGCTTCTAATTTGGGCGTATGAATGATTGTTGTATTTCAGTAAAGTGTTTTTTTTTGAGTGGAACTGCGCCTGTTTTTGAGTGTTACAAAAAAATCGCTCTTTGTTATGCGAGCCACACAAAGCACATAAATGCCCTCTGTGGGCAAAAAGAAAGATTTTATGTTATCGTGATGGTATGTAAAGTAACCACTGGTCTTGAGGGGTTTATCGTAACTTACAGACTTTAATACAACATAAATGTCTTAGTTTTTATGTAGTAAATAAAGTTCTGCAGACCTGTTAGTGGTGATAAGATGTGTAACGTTATGAGTGGAAGTGGCATCTTTGGCAAGTTCCCCGCTGTGCATATGTCTATGACCCGCGTTACATTATGAACCACTCTACGTGACGGTATGCGCTTGAACAAGAAGCGTGCTCAGCTTAGAGAAACGTAAACATGGGGTCTGGCAGATTATGGGCATGGTTGTACCAGAATTACGGCGATTTCGGCCTGAAAGGATAAAGGACAACGAAAAGAATAACATAAGTGTCGATTGCCGATATCCGAACCTTGTCTCTCCAGGATAAAATGATCATTTTACCCTTTTGGTTGAACGCTCAAAAAATTTCTCATGAAGTTAAGTATTGTTTGGTATAACGCTGTATATTAATAACGTTCGCCATACAAGATGCCATGACGGCACAGAGTGGGTATTTGAGATAGGCCTATAACTTTACACTGTCTTTAACCTCGGCGCTAGATGGGTGTAGGTGGTCAACACCAGGCCCCGGCCTCTTTACCCCCAAGAAAGAGACTCGCTCCCCATTGTACAGAAGGCTGGCTGGACCCAAGGGACAGTTTGGATGGGTGCGGAAAAGATTGCCTCTACCGGAATTCGATCCCCGGGCCTTCCATGCCGTAGCGATTCTCGATATCGACTGCGCTATCTCGGCCCATGACGTTGTATATATTGCGGTATAGACAGTGACGTTTTTAGGAGCTTGCCACCATCATTTACAAGGGTCAAGACGTCTGGAATGTTCACCTGTCCCGCTGCGAGAAAATAAAATTATGACGTTTTGATTAACATGGAAGTAAAATGGGTCACGTAGCACTTAGACTTAATGTTCACGGTAACATTCGAAGTCCTCTGGCGGTGACGATCTCTGATCATCTAATGCATAATCCATTAGCTTCCGTAAGCCAGAAGTGTGAAATATTTTTCCATCATTTCTTAATTATATACCTTCTGTTGAATGAAGGCTGCCATCACTTCAGCAAATCATGTCATTATTGTAGGCGTTTGTAAGATGTCATGAAAAAGTTGCATGGGATCTGAGATGGAGATTTAAATTGCCAGTTTTAGCTACGATTCTGATCTTGGATTGTCGAAGTACCCGTTCTTCCTACCCGTCACACACGAATGTAGTGCAGCGAAAGCCTAACCTCACATCTGCACTGTTCTTTTTAGCATTCTTTCACGAATGGAAAGAAAAGAAGGTTTTTAGATCACAGCGCTGTGTGGGTGTCCTTCGTTTCACTTTTCACAGCATCTGACCAAGTTTGCAACACTCTCTGTGAACACTATCAGTTGTTTCAGTTATTCGTCTAGTGATAGGATGATTAGAGACTGAGGATGATAAATTTTGATGTTTTGCTGACCGTGCATCTCAGTATAATCTTAGTAATTAACCAACTTAATGCACAAATTCTTGTTTTATAATAAGTTTATTATATTCCTCTACATGTTTCGAGCACTATGTGCTC
>Ga0123352_10005200_pt1 | contig 19486 bp, 11 predicted proteins | sample TergutLab28metaG_FD_89700 | JGI IMG/M metagenome (GOLD analysis project Ga0123352, IMG submission 89700) | Labiotermes labralis P1 segment gut microbial communities from Petit-Saut dam, French Guiana - Lab288 P1 | ecosystem: Host-associated > Arthropoda: Insects > Digestive system > Gut ... | reverse complement strand
TCGCTGTAGTTTCTTTCCTTCCTGGTCAGGCTAAGGACTTATCAGCACCCCTCGTATATCAGTAAATTTCTGAAAAACTTCACAAATGTTCCAGTCACTATTATCATACCGTGGCATGGAAATGCAACAAAATGTCCCCTGTGTAGTACCAAATCTTCTGACATGGTGCTACAAAACACAAGCTTATTCTTGTCTGTTCTTCACCACATTTCAAGAAAATCTATTGTCAATGTTACTAATTTTGTGCATTCCTTGGATCACTCACTACATATAATCATTCTCCTCAGAACTCCCTTCATCTGAACCTTAAGCACTACTTCTGTCATTTAAAATAGCATACTGTTCCAATCGGTAGCCATATAATGTCTGAAGGTTTGGCCATGCTGATTATGATGCCACAGCCTGCACAGAAACTTTATTTCTTTGGCTGGTCATTCTCTTCCTTATTCATATTTAATGCGAAAGGAGTCTAGTGTTTTTGTCTTAGCTCAGTTCAAACAACATCCTGATAAGTTTCTTGGCATTGTGGTTCGAGGCAATAACAGTGCAGTCTGCAGCAGAATGTACAGTGAACGGCAAAACACACGTAAAATTTTCAAATGCTTGATATACAGCTGCAAAACCATGACGAAGATTTAATATCCAGAACATCATTCAAGATTCAACACTACCTGAAAACATTGTGAATTGTGCAGCACAGTCACCACTTTCTTTTCATACCAAATCACATTACTGGGCCCTAAGTACAAGAGGGGACTAACAACCAACAGCAGTATCAAATTTCACAATAGTTACACACATAGAATGATTACAAAGCAAGCACACAGTAACAAGCCATCTTGAACAAAGTGAATGTTCTAAAACAAAAATTTTTTGTTATGGCCCTCTGATTCCCAGCCAAACTCAGAACATTTTTGATGGAATCATATCATAAATAAAGCCTATGTTCCTCTCTTACCATAAGACTTTTAATGGCTTGAAACAGTGAATTTTAAATGACTGCATTAACCTGTTAAATCCTAATGGTTACTCCAAATACCACAGTTTTAACATTTAGTGTGTCTAGTTTCTGACCACAGTGTGTGTTCCTGTGTTTGGTATTGATCTCAGAGAAAGCAGTATTATTTACATATACAGCATTAACTGATTCATTTTTATAACCAAGAGAGAGAGTGATTTCTGGGTGGTACAAAATGGGTCTGTAAATAAAAACAGGCTACATTGCATCCTTGATGGGTTAAATGAACCAGAAATCTTGTCATATGTTTCAGTTAAGTACACTGCTTGGATGTTGCAACTACTATCAATGAAGCTCCTACACAGCATTTAGACCTCATTTATAATAACCCAATACACTGAATTCAACAAAAATTAATTTCAGAATACAGGACAAAGCCCTGAAATGGGCAACAAAGAAAAGGCGAGTGAAGAGGTTGAGATGGTGCTGATGACAAAAGTTTATTTTCGTGTACGAGTACCAGCTACTAGCACGCACGCGCACACACACACACACACACACACAGACCTGTATCTGCTCTGATCTTCATAGTGGAGGGGATAAATATAACAAACCTGCCCTTACAATCTGCAGGAACTGCAAGCTGTACATCGTGTCTTCACATGAAGACAACAAAGAGTAATTACAGACATAAATATTCTCTTACAATGTATTCTGAAGACACTATAAAAGCTTGCTGTCTTCCAGGAAGCAATGCCATGTAGGTTGGTAGACAGGTACCAATCTTCCTGCGAGATGTTGGTTCCTGTCTAATAAATTACATGTACTTGATGTCACATCCTACAACACAGCCACTTTCAGAGTCACAGCCATGAAAACTTTAAATCTTACTTCAATAAACTTGCTGCTGAAGTTTTTATGAACTGAGGCACAAACTAAAAACATATTATTACCATATTTACCCGAATGCAACAAAACTTTAATCCAAGACAACACCCTAAATAAAACATCACGGCCAACAGAAAATATTTTGATCCAAATCTACGACAACCCCACAAAACTAAAATGTCTGCTAAAAGAAAATATTTTACTATTCATTTCATACACTTAGTATACAAAGCATGTCATATTCTATCTACCTTTACCAAGTAGTGTCACTGTCTCCATCTACACAGTCAGCAGGTTCATCTTCCTCACAATCACTCCTTACATTCCCATTCTCTATAATGTCATTCCACAACATATAACCATCAGTTGCATCCATTGCATTGGGTATACAACACTTACCAAAGCCCTTCACAATCACTTTGGGTGTGATGCAGTGCCATGCTGTTCTCATCCACACTGACTAAATAATATATTTATATTTCTTGGTTTAAACTTATCTGAACCCATGAAGAGTTTCATAATTTACTTCAGACAATGCGCTAATGGTATTAAGAATTTTAAATGTTTGTGTTCTGGATTTCTGTGTTGTGTCTGTGGTCTGATCAGTCTGAGTTCATCGTTCTTTTTATGGTTTTTAATTTGTAGATTGGTCCAGATTTTATTTTTGAGTTTTGTACTTAAATTTTAATTTTCCAATACCCATCTTCCTGTCACTACCCTTTGACTAGATCTGTTCTCGGGCGCATATCTTAACAAGTTTACTGTTTCAATGGGGCACAATGACATGACAGTTCAATTGAAGGAGCCTGCCAGGTTGGGAGATTCTTTGCCTGAAGGCGAAAACACAGCAGCTTCCAAAATGACGTGCCTTTTTAAAAAATTACACTATGTCTGAAAAAATAAGATTGTGTCAGTTAACTATAGCCATGCTATGTTCTCTCATTTGTCTACACATAACAATTTGGTGATGCAGGCCTTGGATTGGTGCTTCATATGCAAATTTAAGACAACTTCACATATTTAAGCACCACATTTAAGGAAAAAACCTCATCTTGCATTCAAGTCAAAACGGTAATATAATAGAGGCATTCAGTCTAACAGAACAACTTTATAGATTTTGCTCGTATATATCACTGCCACATGTTTTGACACAATGTAGCAATTTCACATAAATATAAAATCCACTGTTTTTTTAAATAAAACTGCCATGTTAGACTGTATTTCTCTATTATGTTAATAATTCATGAAACACAATGGGATGTCTTCCATCAAGATAAAAACATGTTACTTCCTAACTTGGCTGGTCATATTTTAAAGAAGATACTGCATATGACATGGGAATTTTAACAGTCCTGGAAGGTGGATCATCCAAGAATATGCTCAACTATAACCCCTAGCGTTTTAAAATCAACCATTATAGACTTTTGCTACGGGGTCATGTTATGAGTCATGCCTATACTCCACCACTGTCAGTTGACCCTGATGATTTCATTCACAGAATACGCACAGCAAATGTATCAAAACAGAAGAAGTCACCTTGCAAAATTCCTGGTATTCACCTTATGGACAGGAATGTTGCTGTCATTCTTATGTTATCACCTATAAAATCTAAAATTTTCAGTTACTGTCTTTGCTGATAATAATATGGCATTTGAACTACCACTCTGTTCAAAACAGTGTTTTAGAAGTAAATTATTATTATTTTACAGAAAAGTAACACATACAAAATACATATGCTTCCAATGTCATGTGTAGTATATCTGTACAGACATTGTGTTTTAAGCTGCTGCAAGTGGTTTGGCAATCTGCACACTTTTTTAAATAGATACCACCAAAAATTTGGTGATATACAGGATTACTGATTACAAGCAATAAAACAGGCAACCACAAATGCTGGGTATTATAATGGTTGTATAGATAACTACAAAGCATTTAATATTTTGGGTACGGGAAATTGTTAATCAGAAGTCAATATTAAAGTTTAACTCCCCAAAAAAAACCTTCATAAATATCAGAAATTGTGGTCTTCTGGGAAAACACCGCGTAGTTCGTACCCATATACTGTACTATGTTGCCACACCTCCACACACAATGATCATAATATTCACTGCCATTACAACCTCAACTGTTATGAAGAAAGAAGGATTAGCTACAAAACAAATAATAAATTACTAAATAATATTACGTACAACACAACTCTTCACAACATTATAAAATTTTTCCGTACCATCTTCGTTCATACAGCAACTTTCCATCTTCTATTCTAGTGTCAGGAACAGAATTATCAGAGAGTGAAGGTCCCAGAGATGAAATGCCAGAAGAAGGCAGAAGTGCTGCAAACATTACATCCAATTAATGCCTCACTATACTGAAAACAGTACTGCCACACCAGCTGCTCAAGCCAAAAAATGGATCCACTTCTCATTTCTATCTTGATGTAGTGCACAGTGTTTAATGTGCAAGCACAAAATAATGATATTAATACGAGATCTTACACTAAACTTTTTTCAGGTTAAAGTAAACCAGTAAATAGATTTTAACTCTAGACAAAACTGACACATTAGCTACGTTCTCTGGCCATATTATCCAGAGAAGGAAACTTGTTGAGGTGCACAGAAACAATTAGGGTGTATGGGCCCCACACTATTCTGCATTTGATAGCACACAGAAAAATTCCTGGCCTTGCTGGGTACCAAACCTTGGTTGCCCAGCCTACAGTTAGTCACCTTTCTTACTAACATTCATACAGTTATGGGGTCTTGCTGAAACACACTCTTCCCTAAAATGAAAAAAAGTTTTATACACAATATTTTATGACAATACCAGGTTTTCTAACAGGTCCAAGTAGCTTCCCTCGACTGATTACTTTCAAATCTCCTTCAATCTCCTTCTCATCCAGAAGATAGTTAAGTTGCGCTGGTGGTGGTTTGCGTCGCTTCTCTGGAATTGGAACTGGGTCATTTGGACGTCGGCGGAGTTTACGTGTCATGACAGGTTTCACCTGGAACAAGAATTACTTACAGCCATGATATAAATTTCCTATTCACCTTATTGGACAATGGACTCGATCTCATTTAAAATATTAGTCATGCCACGAATAACAATGGGCTGAAAGATATTTATTACAGAGGATTCTGGTAACTTCTGGACACATTTTAATCTAGAAGTGCAGAGACAATAACCAAATTTTCCCCCATTAACATCAATATACGCAGCCAGAACTGTCATACCTCCTCTGTGTGCAAATAAGATTGCACAGTTTATGGCAGAGGAGCTAGAATCTTGAATTCTGACTCCCACATTTTTCCACAGTAACTTGTAACAAACACCATGTCAAGATGCAGTGTACTACAAACAAAAAATGTCAGAACATCTTGATTAGTTCAATATCCTCCAAAAATATAATTTGGAAGGGTATGTTCTTAAATGAAAGCCCTATTCCTAATCATGAAAAGGTTTAACAACATAAAAGAGCTAGTCAGCAAGTAATGCCTTTTTTCTTTGTTTCAAGTCACTCTCAAGTCAAACATACAAAAATTTCAGGCAACTTCACCACAACGTTGCTGGAGACATAGGTATTTTCCAGGTTAATCTCCAATGTTGCCAGCTCTTCTTCTACCTTTGAACATGAACAAGTACTCCCACCAAGTAAAAGTTGCTTTCTTTCCTGTGCAGCCATTGGCATAAAACATTCTGCAGTGCCTCACCAGATGCATAACGTTGTAAGTCATCACAGAATGCCTTTTCATGGACCAAACAGGAGAAAATTTGATGGTGTAAGGTCAGGACTGTAGGGTGGGTACAGCATCACTGCCAAACAAATTTTGTGATAGTTGTACGGTGTGCAAACACGTGTGGTCAGGTACTGTCATGAAGGAGCAACACTTCCAACACTCTTCTTGTGGGACAAACTTGATGAGGGCAAGCATTCAGATTTTGTAGTGTTTCAATATAGCAGTTAGAGTACATCATTGCCCCCTAAGTAATAAGTTGCCAAGAATAACATCTTTCTCATCCTCAAACTGCAGCCATTGTACCTGCTGATGGCACATTCTTGAATTCCTGCTTCTTGGTGATGCTGTCGATGTCACTCCATCGACTGTTGCTTGGATTCTGGTTTAAAATGACTGATCCAGGTTCCATGTCCTATGAAAATATGCAACAGGAAGGCCTCAACCACCTATATCATATTACTCCAAAAGATCCGTGGCAACTGCTTTCCCTGCCTTGACATCTGCATCTGTCAGCATTCACAGCAATCAATGAGCACAGAATTTCGAACAGCCAAGCTCTTCAGTAACTGCCATTACCATTCCTTTACTTATGGAGAGGATGGAACACAATTCATCTGTTGTTATGTGATGGTCACCACATAACAGTTCATCAATCCAGCAGATGCAGTTAGGTATCACTGCAGTAAAAGTTACCACTCTGTGGTTATACTGATCTATTAGAGTCAGCAAATGTATCAATGCATCAGAGCACAAAAGAGATGTGTCATTTAATAATTACCACTCTGTGGTTTGTCACAAAGTTTTGCTCCTTCTGATTCAGCATTTTTAATCTGTCATACCCATCACCAAACAATATATACATACAGAGTTGCATCACCATACCTTCTGAGAAAACATTCATACATACAAATCAGCTGTTCACCCTCAGCAGTAAAGAAATCAATCACTGCTTGCCTTAGATGCACACAAATCTCTGCTGTTCTAAATCAAACGTGGTGCTGTCACCTGTCAAAATGGCCGCAACTACTAAAAAATGACAAAGGATTTTCAAGAACTTCACTGATAAAAAATAGACGGCATTTCTTTCTGACTTTCCTCAGTGTTATGTGTAACTGGTACTTGGGGTTTTAGTACACCACCACACACATTTGGAAAAAACCAGTCCTGCCAAAAATATATATCTAAATTCTACAAATAAATCGACTACCTTGCTACTCTGTGCATAAATAAGCTATTTATTATATCTATTCATATCACACCTCCATTGAGTCTCCTGTAAGTTCCATGGTGTGACGTTCCGACTCTATGAGTTTACGTTTCTCTTCCATATCTGAAATCAAAGTTTCTCGGAGTTCTATTTTCTTTTCTTCAAATTCTTTTGCTGCAGCTTTCTTCTCAATTATGTAGTCCCTTTCAACACACTCTATCAAATAATCCTTATGAATAATATTAAGACGCAACCTGAAAATGTTAAAAGAACTAGCATTTTTAAGTGTTTCAATTAGCGTAACTAAAATTTGAATTCACACATCTGATTACATAAAAAAGTCATGTTCTGTGTATATTGAACCAAAGAAGCAGTAAAACTGTGACAAGTGAGACTCCTTTGGCCAACAGCATACCCACCCCTTGCAGGAAAACAGACTAAATTTGTGATGCTAGGTTTTTAACACTAAAATGTTCTGCTAGTTATTATGTTTGCAGTGCAGACAAGAAGAGTGTGTCACAAAATGCTACCTGTCATAAGAAAGGTTTTCGAGGAACTATACAAAAAATCCATTTGACATTTACTGGAATCAGCCAATGTGAAGCTATTCCTGGCAAATGCAAACTTTGACCAAATTAAAGCAATGTATACTTACTTACTTACTCCATGCAACAGAGTCCAGTCCTTCTTGAGAAGCTAATCCGTCCTCATGAAATTCCCCGCACTTTAGGGAACTCGAAGGTTTGTTACCACATTTACAAGTTCCCACCACCTGCCCCTATCCTGAGACATATCAATCCAGTCCATTCACCTCCATCCCACTTCCTGAAGATCAATCTTAATATTATCTTCCCGTCTATGCAAGGGTCTTCCAAGTGATCTCTTACCCTCAGGTTTCCCTACTAACACCCTGTATGCATTTCTCCTCTCCCGATACATGCTACAATCACCACCCATCTCATTCTTCTTGATTTGATCACCTGAATAATATTGGGTGTGGAGTACAGATCATTAAGCTTCTCATTATGTAGTTTTCTCCACTTCTCCCAAATATTCTCAAGCACCCTCAACTATGTTCCTCCCTCAATACGAGCAACCAAGTTGCACACCCATACAAAACAACAGGCAAAATTATAGTTCTGTATATCTGAATCTTTAAATTTTGGATAGCAAACTGGAATATAAAAGATTCTTCACTGAATGATAGCAAGTATTCCGTGACTTCAATCTGCTCTTAATTTCCCCTGAATAGAATTTTGATGTGTTAAGGTTTTTCCCAAACATTTTAATTCTTCCATCATTCCAAAGCAACTATTATCAATCTTTATACTGTGACTTCGTCATGCATCCTGATCTCGAGACATGACCATGTACTTAGTCTTATCAGCGTCACTTCTAGGCCATTCTCCTTACTAGCAAATACTAAAGCCTCTGCTTTTTTCTATTTAGTATGTACGCTTCCATCCAATATATTAACATCATCAGCATAAATCAGAAGCTGATGTATACCATTTAATTTCAAGTCCTCTTGGTTCACCTAAACCCTCCTAACAGTTTACTCTAAAGAAAAGTTGAAAAGCAGTGGTGATAAAAAAATCTCCTTGTTTCAAACCATTCTTAAAGGGAAACATGTCAGACAAATTCTTGCCTACCCAGACTCTGCTATATGTTTCATTCAGACACATTTGTATTAGCATTACCAGTTTCATAGGGAAACCAAACTCATAGAGAATATTATACAAGACCTCCCTCCTAACTAAATTATAAGTTTTCTATACATATATAAATAGCTGATGCACTGCTTCACTGCATTCTCATTTTTCCTCAAATATTTGACAAATGCAGAATACATGATCAGTAGTTGACCTGTTGCGTCGAAATCCACATTGATGATCCCCAATAATTTCCTCTTCATGTGGAGTTAACCTTGGCAGCAGGGTGTTGAATAAAATTTTGTACGTAGTTGGCAAGAATGATAAAAAACTCTGCAGTTACTAGGTAAAACAATAGAATCTTTCCACTCCTCAGACAAATCCTCCTTATTCCAAATAGAATTAGTAAGTTTATGGATCTCAAAACAAATTGTTCTACCACCCTGCTTTAATCAGTTCTGCTGGGATTTGATCAATACCTGGTAATTTGTGTCTTTTTAGCTTTCCAGTAGCCATCTCAACCTCAGAGATACTTGGCTCAGGCACTAGCCATTCTTTTGTATGTATTTCTGTCCGCCTAACATCACTAACCCCGTGCACATTCAATAGCTGAGAGAAATGGTTCATCCACCTAGCCAAAATACTGTGTGAGTCTGTAACCAAATCACCGTTCTCATCCTTTACTATATTAGTTCTAGGCTGGTAAACCTTCTTAAAGTCACTGATGCCCCTATACAAGTCCCTGATATTTTATATCTTAATGCTAATTTCAAGTTCATCAATGTTAGCTTTCAGATATTCCTTCTTTTTGAACCTGAAATGTCTACTAGCTAAACATCTTACATTGTTTAGATTAGCTACAATGCTTTGGTTTGGATCCTGTAACCACTGCATTTTAGCATGCTTCCTTTCATCCAAAAAATATAAACATTCTTCATAAAACCATAGTTTGTGTTGCTTCAATTCTTACAGACCTTGACTATTAAGATGAGGTTTTGATATTCTCTTTAATGTTCTCCCAAGCCCTATTTATATCCTCACTTTAGTTCCCCAAAGTTGCAAACCTGTTTGAGATCTTAATCTCATACTGTTTCCTAGCCTCCAGCTCATTTAGCTTCCTGAGATTACATTTTTCTACATCAAACTTCTGTGCTGCTAGTTTACTTACTGCCAATCCTTCCCTAACTTTGCAACCACCAGAGAGTGATCAGTATCACAGTCAGCTCACCCTACAAGATCATACATCAAGTATACTCAAATGCCATCTCCTATCTATCAATATGTGCTCAATCTGTTGTAAGTCTTCCCATGAGGAGAATTCCAAGTGTACTTATAAATGTTCTGATGCAGGAACATAGTGCTCTTAACAACTAATACTTGGATGTGGCAAAGGTTACTATTCTAACACCATTACCGTTACTACCCTGATGAAGACTCTCATTCCCAATTGTTGATTTGAAAATATTCTCTCCCCCACTTTTGCATTAAAATCTCATAGCAGAATTTTCATATGGTACTTACAAAAATGATCACAAACCTGCTCTAACCACTCATAAAAACGGTCTATTGAATCATCGCTTTTCTCCTTACTTGGTGCAAGCACATTCAAAACAATTTTACACCAGCGACCTCTCAGAACTATATAGGACATCCTATCACTAATAAACTCTACTCTCTTAACTGCTGACAATATTCTGTAGTGTACAAAGAAGCCTGTTCCCAATTGATGATTTTTGTTTCCTTTTCCATATAAAAAAATAATTCCCTGCTCTAACCGTGCCACCTTTGGCCTACCTAACCTCCTGTACACCCACTAAATCTGATTTATATCTTGCTAATTCCCTGGCTGCTGCTGTAGGTGAACCTGACATATACAAGCTCGTAATATTAAAGCAATGTATAAAATTATAAAATCCTTCAACAAAGAAAAATGATATGTTATGAAACAAAGGAGTCCTAAAACTCCGAAATGCACTTTCATCAAGTGTAATGTTGAGATCTCTCACAGCTGACACACAGAATTAGATCTACAATGTAATACCTGAAATGGACATTTTCAGTCTTATGAGTACAAGAAATAACATCCATTTTCAAAATAGTGAGGTGGTCATTTTTTTGATATCACTTTTGTACCACATACCACCGATTTATTAATCAACATGTTTTCTGATCATCAGCATATAATTAAAAAAAACAGTGGCAAATTCTTCCACATAGATCATTAATAAAAATATATAACAAAATGGGGGCCTGGATGGAACTATGTGATACACCAGAAACTATACAGAATGGGGAAGAAAAGTTCTATAATATACAGACAAAAACACCTGGATATGTGACTGCAAAACAGTGCAATATCCTCATAACAGTCCAAAACTCATCAGTTCACATGAAGTGCCCATCTCACTCTTCATAACTTCTTTACACAAATAATAGCTATTGAGGAGTACAAACCATGAAGCTCCTTATCATAAAATTTTCTTCAGTTTCCTGTTACTTCCTGCCTGTCACACCCAAACATTTTCTTCAACGCCCTATTTTAGAATATCCTCAGCATATGAGGTCTCCACTCGTCTGGGATGTTGGTAATCAGTGGCCAACATTTTGAAACAATGTGCTGGTCTCATCTTCAAGAGCCAAAATGTCTGGGCACCTTTGGCCTATGTTCTTTCATTCGCATGAAAACCAAGTTCCACATCCACACAAAGCAGCAGCAGAATTATAGTTATGTATTCTATAATCTTTAATTCTTAGAAAGCCAATGAAGAAAGTAACTAATTTTGAACTGTACTGTAGTAGGCATGTCTCGCATTCAGTCAGTGACCTTGAATGGTTAGTGTCTTTCACAGATATTCGAAATTTGCCACACATTTTAAAAGGATTCATTAACCATCCTTATGTCAAGATTTTGTCCTGCATTCTGTTCATACTCAGTTTTCTCAGTATTTACTTCTAGACCAACCTCCTTACTAGCAAATAATAAAGCACACTTACAACCTCAAATTAGGGAATACTAAGACCAGTAATGCATTAGAAAATATACTGCTGTGCTGATTAGGAACAGGAAAACAGTAGTTAATATAAATCCACTGTACTTTAACAGTAAGGAATGAAGAGTGGTGTGAAATTAGATCAGTCATAAATGGGAACAATGAAATCTTGTAACATTACATAATAACACATTTAAATTTTGTTACAAAAAGTTCAAATAATTTTTAATAATTTCCACTACAGTTGCTGCACTACATGAGCTATTGCAAATATAACTAAAGGTAAGAGGTGGAAGGATATGGTAATAAACCATGTCCAATGGTGAGACCGCTAAGACAGAGTTAGGTCTTAAGCAATGCTTACATAGTAGATGACTCACCTTTCTTTGTAGGCAGCATCAAGTCTTTTCAGTTTTCGATTGTACTCAGAATGTGTACCATCTTTCAGCTGCTGGAGCTGTTTTTTCAGGCTGGCCAGTTTGTCCTGGTACATTCTGTACACCAAACAGAACCATATAACTATCACAAACTGGGGGTCAATAAATCATACTGATCATGAAACAAAACTGCACTTACTGTTCTTTAATTTCAGTATATTCTTCTGATTTCCCCATATCTGTTTCACTCGCTTCTTCAGTGTCTGAAAAATGAAGAGGCATTGCACTTCATGTCAAACAAGCACAGTTTACAAACTCACCATTCTGATATTAATAAAAATTTGCCTCATATACTGTAACACATCAGAAATGAATGTGTGCAAACTTTCATAACTATGTTTCAAATATTTCAGGAGATACTGTTATTAAAAACTTTTAAAAACACTGGAAATTTTCATCATGCAAGATCATAAACCTGAATCGAAGTCTGGTTCTACTGACACTGCCAAAAAATTGGGCTTGTTTTAAAAGAATGACAATGATCTCTCAAATTGGTCCATGACAGAACTGCATTACCACACTAAGGCACTGCAAGGTCATTAAACTAAAAATATGAATTTAAATCTTTCAACAAATACAATTTAAAATCCCCCAAAAGTTAAATGTTAAAGATTAAAATCTGCCTCACATACAATGAAAGTATGAAGGTGGAACTCTTCTTGGCTTTCTCTAAACTGATGGCAATAAACGTGCTCTTAATGACATAAGCCAGGGGTCCACAAATTTTAAAAAATCTAGGAGCCATTTTATGTGACATAAGGTAGGCATTCAAGCAACATCCATGCTGAAAATCCAGTTCTGGAGTGACCTCTAATCCTCTCCGTTCCTTGGAGCTTTCTGATTGGTGCATGTGAACTAATACAGATTTTTTTATGTAAAAAAGAAGTGCAATAATTATGCTGAAAATACTGGCATCACATACAAAATTTATTCAGCAAGGTTAACAGGAACCTGGGATTTGTGCACTCCTGATATCAAACAAGTTTCAATAGTTTTCCTTATAAATGGCTGAACAAATACAGAAAATAAGCCACAACAGGCCACAACTTGCTGTCCCAGTACTGTAATTTGAATAATTTCAGTGCTTCTGTATAATGACAGGCAGTTTCCTGTTGTAAAACAACAGTATAGCAACCAACTTTATCATTTATACTGTTATCAAATTTGAGTTCTCAACTTCTAAATAATACATATCTATCCATACATTCTATGTTTCAAGCTTTCGCCGTGTTGTAGTGATGATAGCAATTCTTCTGGGTATTTCCCCGGGGAATTGCTATTATTCCATACATGTTTCACGTTGTGGCGTATTGTTTTTTCTACCAAATAATGCAGGGGATTTAAAAGATTTTTTTGTGTTCCATTTCTTTTAATGAAAAGAGACACCCACGTAGGGAACAACTAAGAATCACACAACCACATATGATACATTTAGTAAGCACTATGACAAAATATGGGAAAGTTTGTGCCAAATACAGAATTATGCAATATGCAACCCCATGATGTGTGTGACATCCAGAAGCAGATATCATTGAAGAAGAATTCGAAGATACTAGAACTCTAAATGCTGCTAAAGAAACATTCAACAACACTGTAAATGCTACAGGGGGTCACAAACTAGGGACTGAGAGATGTCAAAGCAGACTATACCAAATACTTAAACAGCAGACAAACTGCAATCAATCTCAATTAAAATTATACAACATAAGAAATTAAGGAGACCAGTCTGGTGTCACATTTGTGCAAGCATAAATGTGTAAGCGACTGCACTACCAATGGGCATGTGGTGATGACAGTAACAAAGGAACAGGTACCTTTGGAATCCCCCCATACATAAAATAAGACACAAACTTTAAGTACTCTCATACTCATAAGATTGTGTGTGTGTGTGTGTGCATGTGTACACAACAGTGTTATGCTTTGGACACATCTACAATACAAACTGTATGAACCATAGTATCAGTTACTTCACATACCACCTGAGAATCATTCTGAAACCTATTAAACAAAATGTATTTACTACTGCTATATATTATGATTTATGCTATATTCATAGCTCTGAGCAATGTCCATAAATCTTCCTGCATATTTCACAAAGGACATGCAATTTCAGCTTCTATAATGCATGGTTACACATCTGGTTTGTGCACGGATGCTGGCAGCAACCAAGCACCAAATGCATTATATCCAAAGCACGAGATGTTACCAGCAACACACAAATTCTGGTACAATATAACCCACCAATGCACTATCATGTTCATGCTGAAACATTGCAAATATCATTCAGCCAACTATCCTACACAGCATTTGTCAATAAGCAACTGCTAACAGTCTAGTTTTACTACAGAAATAACCCTTTCACACTGTTACACATTAAAAACCCTTGTGGTTTCATTTAGCATATTCCAACAAGGTTAGATTTTCTGGTTTCATTTTACTGACAAACTCAAGCCAAACAAAAACTGCCATTCTATAAAGACCAAGTCCTGACAATTGTTTTACTGATACGAACTGCAATTTGGTGTTAGTACTGGGTTACAGAGCAAGCTTCCCGCATACTTTAGCTACCATGGCAAAAAACGACATGTTATAGTCACAATGCTTGCAACCACCATTCCAATGTGAATTTCAAACCTTAAATTGGGGTGTATATATATATATATATATATATATATATATTACACTTATATTAACAGGTTCGACAATATATGTTGGTTCTCTTACCCACATACCTCGTAAAAGGTGTTGGTATATGCAGAATTACAAACACTTCCACATCAGACAGGAAACAAGTTGGGTTCCTATTCTGTACTAATTCCCCATTGTAAATCCTTTCCACTAAATGAACTGCCAAAATGGATAAGAGTGGAATTTACGGTGCAGGACCTCTCATCGTAAATTAGAACGTGATCCAGCTTTACCAGTTTACTAGTCGTAGAATAACTACATTTCACGAAAATAAACTAAAAAATCTGACAAAGTTATTGGTAACATTATCACCAGGTCTTCCAGCCTCAAAAGGAGTAACTCTATTGGGTCAAAATCGCCGTGAGAACGTTCGTGACATTCCCCCGAACGGTACTGGTGTTCGTCGCGCAGTTAGCCTAGTTACATTATAAAAAATTCGGTATATTTTGTGAATTTATTACTTGTTCCACACTCTATTGTCTTTGTGACACATTAAAGGATCCATGGAATGTACATATGTACGTACGTACGCGCGTATGTAAGGCCGACACTATTGTCTGACCCTTAACCTAGCACAGAGGTTAACCAAAGTGTGCATGGTATACAACCATGTAAATCTCAGATAAATGCAAAATTAATTACATACCCTCATCGCTTTCTTCTTGGTCATCATTTTCACGGTCTTCGTCCAAGTCTTCGTCATTATTTTCATCGTCGAAATCATACTCATCATGTAAATACGCCGATGAAAATGGCGATCCGTGATGGGAAGACATTGTCAGCTTTCCGGCAGTATATTTATTCTTAGCAGCATACGAACATTTTCCGCTTGAATGGCTCGTAGTTTTAAAGGACATCCACTGTAAAGAACTCATAGGTTCGTTCACTACGACAAAGAATGTATCACCTTCCTATTCCAACGTTTACAGCCATTCCCGCCATTTACTATCACTCACAGAGTCCCAATCATGGATTATCCCAATCATCTAATTCCGTAAAATTACTCTTCGGCCCTACACTACGTCACTCACGATCACAGATTACCTAACAGCCACCATGGATTAATGCACCCGGGGCTGGTATTCTGTGATGTAGATAATCTGTGATGAACACATCATCATCACTATATACGATCTGTGATCATTATCATGGTAAGTATGGGGCGCAAAGTGTGCGGAATTATGTACTACAGGCACTTTACTTGCAGGACGAGGCACCTTTTCGGCTCTACCTCGGTTTCCAACGGAGGGAATTTCCTGAAACTCTCAACGCATGCGCTACAAAAGGCGCAAGTTTTGCTCCGAACGATCAATAATGAGAGCACTTTATTTGTACTACATAGTACCTTTCGGGCTGTAATTCGGCTTCCATTAGAGCGATTCTCACGAAAATCTACACTTCGCACTCTACACGTCTGCGGTACGCAAGGCGAAAGCTTGGTTGCTATCGGCCAGTAATTAAGTACAAGTCTGGTTGCGATCGGTCAATAGTTAAGAACACTTTACTTCGTGTACGAAGTACAGTTCCGGTTTTATATCAGCTTCAGTAGGAGGAATTCGCGCACGCTGTAAGTGGTGCAAGTTTGGTTGCAAAGGGCCACTAATTCAAGGCATTTGGAGTATGTCGGCATATCTCCATTGGAGGCTTTTTTTCCTGAGAATTCATACATCACACTCTCCACGCATGGGCTGTAAACGATGCAAGTTTGGTTGCGATAATCAATAATTAAGGACACTTAACTGTAAGAGCAATGTTACTCCTCGGCAGTATTTACCTGAAAATTCATAACGCACATGTTACACGCATGCGCTACAAACGGCGCAAGCTTGGTTGCCAAAGGCGAATATCTAAGGGCACTTTGCCGGGTACAAACTACCTTTTCGGCTGCATTTCGGTTTCCATTGAAGGGGTTTTCGTGAAAATTCGTACATCACACACTCCACGCATGCGCTACAAGAGGTGCAAGTGTGGTTCGAATGGGTCAATAATTAAGGGCACTTTACCTGAATACAAAGTACATTTTTCGCTGTACCTCAGCTTCCACTGGAACGATTTTCCTGAAAATTCATACTTTGAACTTCCCATGCGCACAGTATACACGGTGCAAGTTTGTATACACTCGGTCAATAATTAGCTGCAAATTGCAGCATGTACGTGTTCAGATACAAATGAGTCTGTTTGTAGGGTTTTACAAGTTTACGAGCACAAATCTTTTGACATATCAATCGTATTACTGCTCTCCAAAATCTGAATGATGCACATTTCACAACTGTAGACATACCTTTCTGATTGAGGCGAAGTTCAGCCTAGAACAGGCCATGAAGGCCCAAATGAGGAGTATGGCTATAGCTCTACTCTCGGTGCTAGATGAGGATGGGTGGTTAACGCCACACCTTAGCCTCTTTACCCAAAAATTTGGATTCTGAAAAGGTCAATCAATAGATAAAACCCTTAATAACTTCCCCAGAAAATATTACAATCCCGTAACAATAAACCCACACTAGTGGGTTATTTACTGACCTGACCAAAGCTTTTGACATTGTTAATTATGACAAGTGGAATTTATATGGAATCCAAGCAAAGCAGGACAGTGGATTGAATCATACAAACTTAGTTACAAGTGGCAACTACTAAACACTAAAATCACCAAATTCAAGCTGTAACACCTACTGAAAAGAGGGCACTGTAAATGATAAAGTTCAAGTTTCCATAGCTGGTTACCTGCTGTCTATCATATACATCAATGACCCACCTCCTAATGTCCAGTCCAACTCTTAAGTACATGTATATTCTTTGATGATAGTAATAGGATCATTACATAGTGCCTCTATAAACAGAACACTTTTGAAGACTGATTAATGATGCTTTTGCAAAGTTGAACAAATAGTTTAAAACAGCAGTTGCCAACCTGTGGGCTGCAAATTTATTGCAAGGGTCCTGCAAATTCACATGCACACCAAGCATTGTTACTTTCATCTTTATTTACCTGCGCCAAAAAATATGCATTGTGAATTATGGGTTTTGTGCCAACAAGATCACATGACAAAGTATCTTTAATCAGTTCCCAGAGCATAGGAAAATGCAAGCTTGGTTAGGCAACATGAGTTGACTGTGAGATGAGCCATCTCATCTGCTACTAACACAATGATGCTCAAAGTGTGAAATATCTACAATTGAGCAAAGAGTGTTCATTTGTGATTGTTTTGCAAAGTACTTGTCATGGAAAGTATTGCCAAAAATTTCGTTAAACTCAGGCTAATTTATATTCAGTGCATAGCATCTGGCATGCAAAACACAATACAAATGACTGTGTCACTGACACAAACATTTGCAATTGCATGAAAAGGGCCTTCTGGTAGTACACACCAGCACCTTCATCCAACCATAAAACATAAAAGGGGAACTCCTAAATATCCTATGAAAGGTGTCCAAAAATAAACAAATTGTAATTATACTCATTCTAGTCATTTACTTCAATAACATGAATGTCAGTTTTGATGTTCTGTAGTTTTATGGAAGTAAAAAAACCTTACCCTAGGTATGTCTAATGTCAGATGCAAAGAAATGTTTTGCTGTCAATGTTCATAATTCAAATGACCAGATGAGCTTGTACAATTGGATATAATGGTCTTACATAATGATTAGTGAAATCTGGCTTACTGCATCACTAAATGCAATGAATTTTTATGCAAATTTAAGTTTCTGGGTCCCTAGTTCATGTACCAATTGTTTTCCATTACAAGGGCAATCTTTTCCAGATGCATCTGATGTGTGTATAGCACCTTGAGAATATCAATTAACATTTCAACATGTCATACCCAAATTCATAATTAATGTTATCTTCTAACCCTTGCACATTACAAAGCATCCTGTCTTAAGGTCTTAACTGACATGACATTCATTAGCAACAAACTGTATACTGAAGCTATGAAGGAAGAGTTAGTTACAGCTGAATCAATGAAAGAAGTGATACAAATTTGCATTCACCATCTTCAAAGCAGCTGCATCCCTTCAGGAGTGGCTTCCCCATTCCCTTCATCTGCTACCCTCCACAACTGCGCACACTCTTTCTTCCTCTGCAGTGTATGATAAGGAGAGTGGGGGAGCAGGTAGCTGACTGTGATTCCCACTATCAATGTCCATTCTTGGACTCCACTGTAGCTTCTTTTTCTCTGTGGGAAGATTATTAAATGAAGAAAAGGGGATATATATGCCTAAATTTGCCAGTTTCTAATGCTAGAGTAAAATTAATATTTCAGGTCTAATAATATGCCTGTTTTTCAAGAATGTTAACTTGATGACAACTTTTTGGAAGAAATCAGTGCCTCCTACACATTAATAAATTTTTGTGTGATTAATTACTGCTGCATTAATATGGCTTTATCACATCCAAATACAGACCAGGTAGTAAGCCTGAGTAACCGAAATGTTGTATGCACATTGAAAAAATAAAGGATTTAATTAGTAGGGTTTATAAAATTAAAAACATCACACAGTACTTTTGAAACATCCTTTTGTTTCTACTTTTAGAAACGCTATACATCATTAGACCCCTTTATAAAGGATCACATTGACAATTGCCTCACTTGAAACCACAGGGACCATTGCAATTCCTCTATGAAAACAGAATGAAAAAAATATGTAACAAAGACAGGGAATAAAAAGAAAAATTTACAACAGATCAAAATTATCTACAAATGCGTTTTCGAATATGAAAAAAAAGTACAAGAATGCTTACATCAATACTAAGTCTTTTTACAAGCATCTTCCATTATGTGTAGTACAACTCTTCTTGGCTTCAATACTCTGCTATTAAATAAGAATGTTGCATTGCTGGAATACAAAATTATATTCAGTTTTAGTTTCAAAATTAATTTAAGAGGTTTTTGTTCTACTCTCAAATTGAAAGAACTTTAGGGGGGGGGGGGGGGG